>VMHT01048759.1_pt1 | contig 35037 bp, 67 predicted proteins | sample 4693611 | NCBI WGS metagenome assembly VMHT01 (sample SAMN12280063, study PRJNA550983) | marine metagenome | isolation source: seawater sampled from same location over 5 years 0.02-0.2 micron viral filtrate | place: USA: collected off the coast of southern California halfway between the port... ...
AAATCGAGCCCGGGGCAATTTTCCTTGAGAGGATCATGGGCTTTGCAGACTTCCAAGAATCATCAACTCCGTTGTTTTCATAAAACGCAACTGATACCAACGAATGTTCATCCCGGTTCATAAGTCGTACCCTATAATACCCCAATTGCTGTTCTTTTTTATCATATATTTTGTTTGAATAACAATAATATCCCCGGACAAACCTAGCATAGTCAAAGTCTATTTTCACTATGCCTCGACAGGCGCCAAATTTTTTCTACACCAGTGCAAAGTCTTTGTTTTTTCATTCCCAGAATTAGTTGTTTTCAACCAAACTTTTTCTGAAATCTCATCAACCTCTAAAACGTCATATTGGATTGAACTATTGTTTTTAAGCCGATAGCGCTGGGGAGTGATCTTGACGTGACTGTATTTTTCGTACTCTTGCAGGTACTTTTCCTTCATCCGAGACATAGTTAACCTTTTGTCTATAAATAGTTTACATTAAAATATTTTTTAGTGGGCGATCTGGGGCTCGAACCCAGGTGTAACCAGCTACTCTTTCTACGGTTTATAAGACCGAGGAGATAAACGCCCATGTTCCTAATATAACAAATTAGGAACGTGTTGTCAAGTCTAAAAGAACATTTTCTTTACTTGTTCAAATCTAAAAGAACATTTTCTTTACTTGTTCATAAGCTTCAACCAACTCATCGATATCTTTATCGTCCTTCACCATTCGATAAGCCTTGACTGCTGCCCAAATCTCGTCTTTAGTGAGATATCCCTCCTCAATATAAGATTTGCGCATGTCGCGCTTGTGTTCCTTAAATGGCTCCATGGCTTCCTCGGTTTCAACCAAGTCCTTAAGGTAATTTTTAACGTGTTCTTCTTTTGAAAGAATCATGCCCTCTTCTTCCTCTTCGTTTTGGTACGTTTCAATCTGGATTACATTACTCATTTATTTCCTTTCCTTTTTACGTCGTTCATTAGCTGCTGTCCAGTTTGGGTGGGGAGTCAAGCCCTCTCCGACGATAACTCCCGAAAAATCTTCGGACTTAGCTGCGCTCTTGCATTGTTCGTTAATCTCAGCCCAAGTTGGGCTATGATCCTCGCCTCTAGAAATCCAGTCATTGGCGGCTGAAAATGCAAAAAGTGCTCCGCCGAGGATCCCTGATGAAACAACATAAAACAACACTGACGTCTTAAAGTTCCCCGTAGCTTTCCATAGGGAACCAATCCCAATAACCGCTGATGTACTAAAAAGCACGAGCGATCGTGATGTCTTTGTTCTAAACATATTTTCTCCTTGTTTGTTGTTTAGTTAGTAGGGAAGGAGGGACTTGAACCCTCACGAGCATATGCTCAACGGATTTTAAGTCCGGCGCGTCTACCATTCCGCCACTTCCCCGATTCATATGTATAATATAATACATTTAAGAGGAAAAGTCAAGTATTTTTTTATCTGCGGGAAAGAATTGATGGTTTAAACCTGTATTCTGAAACACTGCAGCCGCCAGATTGACTGCCGGCGGACGTGTCTGTCGCTGGCAGCTGTTCTACAAAACTTTTAGGACTCCATTCGGAAACGTCAGCAATGCCGTTGCCATCACGATCAAAGTCACAGGCGTCGCCAATACCATCTTGATCGTGATCTTCTTGATAGGTGTTAGGGACTGCGACACAGTTATCAACATGATCATAATTGTAGTCATTGTCCATATCATTTGCACATGTCATATTTCTAGTGTAATTTCTGCGATGCAAAAGCGGACACTCGTCGTACATATCGACAACACCGTCGTTATCATCGTCGTCGTCGCAAACGTCTCCATAACTGTCACCATCTGTGTCCAATTGATCTGGATTATAGAGTGAAGAGCAGTTATCGTCGGTGTTGCTAATGGAGTCACCATCTAAGTCCTCATCACAATAATCACCTAAATTATCGCCATCTCTATCAAATTGATTTGGGTTCCAACTAGTCAGACATGTATCACAAATATCACCCCATCCATCAGAATCTCTGTCCTGTTGATCGGGGTTTTCGTGCCATGGGCAATTATCAAAATCATCTTCGATGCCATCTTCATCATAATCGTCGGCATATTGGGAAGTGTCTCCCTGATCTGTGTTCGCTATCAGAACGCTACCTCCTCCAGCGGATCCGCCGCCGCCAGACTCGTCAGGTGTGCCACACAAACCGTCAGTGCACTCTCCCTCCTGGGCGTACGCTGTGGTTGAAAATAACAGTCCGAAAATTAACGAAATACTAAACTTTTTCATTCTTTGCTCCTTGGGCTAAATCTGAAACACTTCATATCTAATATAATACATCTAAGGGGAAAAGTCAAGTGTTTTTAATATTTTTTTTATAGAAGGTGTGCATAGCGCACAATCGGTGCAGGCGCCAGTTTTCTTTTTTACTTCATCTAACGTTTTAAGGTTTTTTTCTTTTATGGTTCGATCTGAAACAAGCTTGCAAAGACAAACATACATTTATTATCCGCTGACATCGATCAGTTGTTTATTATTCATTTTTTTCCTTTCTCTTCAAAAGCAACTCGCTTAATCGATGTGCAAAATCATCACCCTCATAAGCTCCTCTACCCCTATTCGCAAATCTTGTCGTTAACACGATATTGTCTGTGTGGTACCCCCGCTCATTGTTAAGCCTGTCGACAGATGGAGCAAATGGAGAGTGAGATATGTATAAATCGTCTAAACTCATAGGTATGCGTAACCAATGGCACAGCCCGTCTTGGCGTTTCCAAAGTTTCTTTAAATCTTCAATTGTAATTGTTATTTTGTGACGCTTGGTAGCTTGGTTACCCTTTCGTGCCACCACAATCGGGTTTGTTCTTTTGGGATTACGTTTGACGCGCATGCCGGCGGATCCAGTTTCAGCCGACATGTTCACGTTTTTCCACAGTTTTTTCCACGGATCTCTCAAGATTCGCTCACAGATTCTAATATAATTCTCTTCTCAAATCCGCCGCGGGAATTCTTCTTTAACATACGATCTGTTTCCATTGTATAATAATCGATACCATAAAATTCCATCATGGCATCGATAACATCTAAAACGTCGCCAATCTCGGCGGCGCAAGGTTCTTCTAAAAGCTCATGAGCTTCTTCAATCAATTTAAGTCTTAAATATTTTTCATATTCGTCATCGAGGGTTGCAACTCTATAATTGCATTTCTTTCCTCTTTTCTCTACGAGTTCTACAATATTGTCTCTTACCAGTTTATTGTGAATTTTCATTTTTTCTTTTTAACCATAACACAACCATTATTACAACTACGTGTCCGTGAAAAAACCATGGTATTGGGGCGATGGTGTAATACCACGGATCGTAATTTTTCCCCAAATACATAAACATAGCTGGGAGCGCCACGTCCTCGAACAACTCCCAAAGCACTAGACAAACTAATACCGTTCTGCCGTGTTCTTTTAGAATTTCTTTTATTTTTAGCGGCTTTAACCACAATAATGGTAAGCGCTTAAGCTTTTGTGCTATCTTTTTCCACATTTTCCTCTGTCTGAGCCAATTCAACGATACTTGTTACGCGCCAGGAACGGGGTGCACCGAAAGAGTGACTCAACTCATATGCTCGGCTAACCGCTTCAGGAAAACTATTTTTTCTTATTAGTTGACTTTTTGTTTTTCTTGTTTTTGTCTCTTCTACTTCTATCCTGTAATACTTCATCTTTTATTCTCCTTTTGACAAGAAACACGTTTTCTGTACTTCGATGCTTGACTTTAAAATCAAAACTATCTGATTCTTCGACTAAAACACCTCTTTTATAGTTAGCCTCTTTGTAGGTTAAACATTTTGCAACAGTTTCCCATGGCTTTCCATATACAAGTGTTTTTTTCTCCATACTATCGACCAAACCCCTTCGTAGTCTTTTTAACCTTGGTGAACACTTCCTTAACATCTTCCACTAAACGTACAACGTCTTCAGACACTTGCACCCTAGTTTTGTCTAGCTCGCCACTTAATTGACTTATCTGTTCACTTAACGCTTTTGTCCGAACGTCCAAAATTGTGTTCAAGCGTTTAACTTCTTTCTCTAATTCCCTTACCTGTCGATTGACAGCTTTTACATCATTTATTTCTTTCATAACCTTAGGCATATAATACCCTCCTATTCTTTAAATTTGTTCAAAGCATAAATAACTATGTAACCCGTTATCATTGCTCCCAGTGCAACATATATTACTTCCATAACTTCACCTTGTCCGCGGGTGGAGGTGGCGGGAATCGAACCCGCGTCCAAAATATATTTGATATTGTGTCATTCACAAGGTTAGTATACCTTTTTTACGCAGAAAAGTTAACAAAAAACTGCTTTTGCCCCGCTACCAGAGCTTCTTTTTTACCTCAGAAAGAAGAAACTGCTTTTTGATGATATTGGGTAAGAAGGTTATCATCAACCCCCCGCTTTAAGCAGCTAGTGCTACGGCGTTTTCAACGTCAATATTGGCGTTTAATTTTTTTAAGCGTTTTTACAGAGACTGTCGCTTCCCTCTGCCTTGCACACAATATGTTATATACCCTGTCGAATCCTGTTCACCCCCGTAAAATGCTTGTTGTCCGACTCTCCTTGCTCGCCGGATTGCCAGTCTACCTTCAATTATTTATTGATTCCTCGTTGTAGACATTGAGGATTGTTAACAAATTATACCCAACAAGCATGTTTCTATAATACTACTACTTTAACTAATTTTTAACCTTTTGTCAAGTCTTTTTAAATAAATCATATAGCCCGTATCTTCTTAACGCAACGTTTAAATTGGCTTTTGTCATTCCCAAGCACCTGGCTGCCTCCATCTTGGTAGATGTCACCGCCATTGTGTGCTTTAAAACTGATTCTCTCACAATATCAACCATGTTGTTCCATATTGGAAACCCGAAATATTTACCCTTCGAGGTGCGGGCAGCCAATTCTAGCTTAAGCCCAATAACCTCCTCTAGAGAAAGGCTGGACAACATAACTTCGAATTCATCAGTTGTCTTGTTTCTCTTTCTTAGATCTCGCGCGAGACTATACTTGTATGAATTCTTCATTGTCTACTGCGACTTTCTTTGTAGTGTTCTGAATAAGTTTTCACTTCAACAACGATTTAAGAACTTTAGCGTTTAATTCTAACATACCTTCTAGATCTTCTAGCCCACCCATTTCCTCTTCGGGTTCTGCACCCGGGGGTTCCTCGGCACCGAGTTTCCCTGCGGCTTCCAACTCCGCTTTTTCTTGTTCATATTCTGGGGTAGATGGTTCTTCAAGTCCTAATTGCATCTGGTTTTGAATTTTATCAAAATTTAATTTCCAGTTTGTTATAAGGTACCGATACCACTTCGATATCTCTTCCCTAGCTTTTTCAGAACCATCATCGGCTTTAAGAGCCGTTTTATAACCGTCTTTCAACTGTTCTTCAACTTCGGCAAAAGCTTTGTTGGCTCGATCCGCGCCCAACCTGTTATACCCGGGAAGTTCATATCTCAATTCTTCCTCTGGTTCCTCAAGATCTTCTTCAGCCGCGGCTAACTCTTCATCACCCTCGTCTGGTGCAGCATCTTCTGGATCTACATCAACCGTAATCTTTTCTTGTTCAGTCAACTCTCCCAAAGGTTCATCAACTGCATCTGCAATCTTTGGTATACCGTCTGGTAAAATGGTGGACAAAGTATCCTGTATCGCGTGGATGAAGTGGGCTCGAAAAGATTTTAATTGCGCCGGCTCGGACAACCCCACCATAAACCTTTCCACTTGGGGTACAGTCTCATTCAACAAATCTTCTAGTAAATTAACGTACCAGGGTTGTTTAGCACGGCGGGCTAATTCTTCTTTCTTTTTATCATTAGCCTCTGCTATTATTTCTTTAATCACGGAGCGCAAGCCCTCTTCTTCCTCTAATCTATGCTTCTTTACTTTTAAAATCGATTCACGAATAAAGCTGCGCAGCTCTAATTCTTCTATAAATTCTTTTCTATCAATTTGCCAACTCATTAATTTGCACCTCACTCATTAAATAGTCTACAATTTCTTTAACAATCTTTTCTTCATCTTTGTCTTTATCTTTTTTCCGTTTCTTTCGCATTTCTTTGTAAGGATCTACAATCTTTGCTTTCTTGGGTACCCCAAAGGCTGCGCCAGAAGGTCCATCGGCAGCGCCTGCCCCGCTGGCATTCATCTCTTCCAAATTTTCATATTCTTCTAACGCTGTGTCCACTAACCCATAAATATCATTGGCATCGATAGATTTTTTTTTAGATCCTGTCAGGATATTCCATATGTTTTCGGTATCAACACCCGGCGGCATTCCGCCGGCGAATTCATCGAAATCATTGTCTTGTAGCGCCTGTCTAAGCCTTGTTCCACTTACATCCGGAGAACCTTCACCTCTACTAAATGCTTCGGGATTTTCTTCAGCAGCAAAAATGACTTGCCCCTTTTCATATAACGGTTGCATATACTTATCACGATTTTCTTGAGGGTAATTAAGCTTCGTGTCAGTGGGATCAGAATAAACTACGTATGTGTTTGAACTGTTACTCAGCGCAGCTGTGTTAATCGTTTCATAGACATTGCGTACCGGGGAGCCGCCGTATTCAACTTTCACATTAGGTGGCATGACTTTTTCTAATTCTTGTCTCCACACTTCTTCCATATCATTCCCGAATATCTCAAACTCGCCGGCTCTCTTACGATCTGCCAGGGAAACATATAAAACAACCACATCGTTTTCATCGGCGGCGTGGGTAACCAAATAATGGTGCCCAGCATGGTATGGTTTCCCCGAAATAGGTATTAACCCTATTCTCTTTTGCCTAATATATTCAGTCTCGTTCAACTTGAGACTTTTCATGGGAGGTACATCGCCCCTACCATATTCAAATATACCAAGCAGTTGATTCATAGGGGCGAAAGTGCCAGTGAATTTATAAGTCCAGCCGTCATAGTCAAAGACAAAACCTTCTGCAGCTGTTTTGTGGAGATATTTGTCTCCGTCTCTATGAAATTTTGCTATCTGTCTTTGAACCAACTCATAGACTTTGGGGTATTTTCCCTCAACGTCTATATTTGGATCCACTAGCAAGGCAATTGAGTCATTTAATTCTTTTTCTAATCTTTCAGCCTCTGACGAATTGTCTAATATGGCGAAACTTTCGAAAGCCTTAAGCATTTCTGTGCCAAAAAAGTGTATTACAAGTTCCAGTGGAAGTATAGCCTCATTAAGAAGACTCTTACTAACGTTATTTGACATTATATCTGAAATAATATCTCTTCTCGCTTGATCAACCTCCGGAACAGTAGCTAAAATATTTTTAATCGTAGACTTCAAATGGCGGTTCTTTACTCGATATTCCATCAGAGAATGAATGATAGGCATCTTCTGCTCATCGGCTAGCGCATCCTCCCCATATCTACTGTCTAAGACGGCATCCAAACTAGCTATTAAATATTCAGCAACACTTTGTGAGTCGCTTACGCCCAAACGGTTTTGCTCTCTTTCTAGATCTTTTATAGCTGTGTTCAAAACTATGTCATCGTCTAGACCTTTTAGAGTTTTAACTGCATTCGACTGCACTCTAAATTTTTGTCGCTTAACTATTTCTTGATGTTGTTTAAGCGCTGATTCAAGTTGTGATAAATATACTGCTTCCCCTTCATCCAGTTCTTCTGCCTTTGGCGGGGCATCGGGATCGTCGGGATCGGGTTTTGGATTTAACTTCCAGTGTCCAACTCTGTGAATAAGTAATACGTCACTATCGTAATTAATCACATTCGGGTTTTCTGTTGCCATCACCTCTGAGTTATAAAATATTGGATAGCCTTCAGAACTTAGAAACACTCTGTTTTGTAATTCTGTCGGAAACTGTTTAACCACATTTTCGAACGAAGCTAGTGCCTCATCATACCCTTGCACAACAGAATCGGGCGCTGGATTAACACCTCTCGCTTTTCTGTCTACTGTAAAGAATTTAATCAACTGTTCTCTGTTGATTCCACCAACTCTTTCGTGTCCTTTGTTTCGAATAACCTTAGCTTGCTGTGTTTCTACATCGAAGGTTATAACTGCGTTTTGTCCGTCAGTTTTTTCAGTACCCTCTAGCTCTCCTGTTGAAGCCTTTCGAAATATATCTTTTATTTGTTTAAAGGTAATCGCATCATTATCATATAGATGATTCATACCACCGGTGAAACCACCCATACTATCTTTTCCTTTTTTCTTCTAGTACGCTTAGTTGTTCTTCTAGAAGAGAGACTCTTTCGTTTAAACGACGATAAGCTTTTCTTACTTCTACCATGTGGTTCTTGGCAATTGAAACACGATTTCTGTCAGACTTAGTCGTTGGTTTAATATTGTTTAATATTTCTCGTACAGACTCTATGTAAGACATGCCGTCAGGTTTGTTAGACTCACCCAGTAAAAACTTTTTTGTCAGAGAATTTAGAAAATTATTTTTTCCCATAACTTAACTCCTTAATTATTTTTTACCGCACCTAGATCAATTCTATGCGCATCTGATTCGGCTCTCAACCTGAGGTTCATTGCTCCTCTAACACGCAATCGATTGAGGTGAATAGCTAGTCCACTCTTTTTGTCATACTGCTCGTCAACCTTATCAGCCCTTTCGATTGTAAAATCTTTCGTGTTTATATCGTCGCGCGAGTCACTCATTTTAAAATCTTAAACCTCTTTAATAGCAGATGATTAAGCTCCTTATTCTTCCACTCATTCAGAGATTCTCCATCTTGAAAGTGTGGATCGCTAGCTGCAATTTCTTTTGTTCTCTCAGGAGTCGACTCTTCATCTACTTCGCCTTCTCCTAGTCTTCCCTCTGCTTCCAATTCCCCCTCAACAGCAAGGTGCGCTCCAAGAGCCATGGCTAAAACGCCAGCACCAAGCCCCAGGGCAAGGAGGGCAGGATTAGCCGCCATGATTGGGATCCAGGCTGGGGCTGCCATAAGTAACGTGCCAGTAGAAAATAAGGCGGATCCGCCAAGTTGCTTGTTTCTTCCCATCTGGGCTTGGCGCGCGCGTTGATCTTCTTCTTCAGTTAACCCGCCTTCGCCGTCCACTGCGCCCTGTACTGCAGCCACGATTTTAGGATCATTCTTAGCTATTTCTACAGCCTTGCGTCCCATTTCTGTGTTTTTAATCAATTCCATAGCAGCTTCCAGATCTGCCTCAGAAACGTCTGGGTGGGCGGCTGCAGCTTCATCGCGCGTTGCAACATGTCCACCGTGTTCTTCAGCCAAGGATGCATCCGTCACTTGGATATCTTCCGCACTCACATTTTCTAAAATAGTGCCATCAGGTAATCTCATATCGTATGCAGTTGCTTTGCCTAATTGCTTATTCCAATTATGTGCTACAGCCTTTGCGTTTACGATTTTTCCTTCGTGTTGCACGCCGCCATGGTGCACACAATAATGATTCGGCGCAAAAACATCATTAACTGTGTTTTGCTGTTCCTCCTGCACTTTCTTAATGGTGGTTCTTACCATAGCTCTTAATTTATCTTCTGAAATATTCACCTTTTTTCCTCCATTGTATTCTTTTAAAATACCGTAATTAAAGTAATTAGCTTCTTGCAATTGCTTTTTCCTAGAATCTTCCCAATCTCTTAAGGCTAAATTCCCTTTCAAGTAAGCTTCTTTTTCCATGTTTCTCAAATGGCCATCTTCTTGGGCGTATCCCGGGGGCGTTTCTTGACTTGCGTCCAAATCCCCACGACAATTTTGAGCATGGTGCACTAATTCATGTGAAAGAGATCGCAATATATCTTTGGGGTGTCTACTATCAACAAAAACTGTAACCTCAGAATTTGATGGGTTATAGTGGGCAGTTTTTCCTAGCGCCTCGTTAGCATTTTCTGAATCCGAAACAAAGTTGATCGTTGGGGGTTTATTCCAGCCAACTTCCTTTTGTGCAAACGGTATAAAATCCTTTATAAATCCTTCTAGCTCTGTTGTATCCATGCTAGAATTGTTGTTAAATTTAAAGCGCTCATTAAGTACTGGCATATACCTATCAAAATATCCCTCTTGTCCCAGCCCAGCGATCACTTTCTCAACAAGCTGCTTGTTTTCTGACATGGCTTGGAGCAGTTTTGGATTATTCTTAAGCAGCTTTACAATAGCTGCAGAAACCCTTTTAACGGTAGCTAGCTTCTTCTGGTTAGCCGGGGTATTCTCAAAGGCTTGTAACATGCCTCTTTTTGGCTCAACCATAACATATTCTCTATTTGTTGCTGGGCTAGTGATCACAGATCCAATAGGGTGAGCTTTAAGTACGGATTCTATATCGTTCCTATTTCTTTCCCTCTCTTTTTTCTTGAAGCCCTTAACAATTTTATCAACTGGCGCTGTTGCAACCCCGCCCAATTCAGTGCTATGTACCATGCGCGCAGCGATTTGATCGCCAGCATCAACGCTGGTACCATCAGGCGCTTCGGCTGCCTCACCTTCTCCGGGTGCTTCCTCACCAGTTCCAGGCTCAGGTTCAGCGCCGCTGCGCGCAATATCATCCACCGATATGATTCCCTTCCAGGCTTTATAAAGTTCATGGAAACCTTCCATGTTTGTCATGCCCCTGGGGCGCTCTTGCTCTTGGATCCGTGCACCTGGGAAATCGATCACTTTCTGCAACCTTTTAACTGCAGCATAATTGTCAATGGTAAATTTCAGAAATTTTGCGTATTCTTCTTCTCTACCTTCACCAACAAACGCAGGACGTCCACCAGGGCGTGTTAATTTACCCTTCCTGAATTGGCTAGTAATCCATTCAGATATATCCAAATCGGCTAACGCCCTTGCCTCCATGTCAGCCAGTTCATCTTTCCCAATCAGATTTTGTATGGCTCTAGGCACTTCTTGCCAAGGATCCTTTTCATATACAGCCGGTGTTTTGCTAATATCAAGCTGCTTGGAAAAATAGGAGTAATACTCCTCGTCGGGCTTATTTGGATTTTGTGCTTTCCACTTTTCCTGCTGCTTAACCATGGATTCCATCCCGGCATCCATATCGCCTTTGTTGCGTTTTATGAAATAATTTTGTACTTTTAATAAATCTTCTTCATTAGCTTTCGCAGCTGCAGCAGCCTTCTTGGCGCCCCACTTTTGTTTAAGGACACCCAAGCCCCGCTGGGCGATGTCACCCCAAGGTTGCCCCGCCTCTTTTAGAGATATCTCCTCTTCGATTATTTCAAAGATATCATTTTCTGTAATTTGCATATTAACGTTGTTCCCGAAACCATCTCAGTAATTAGTTTCAAAATCAATAAACTACCTAGGCTTCTATAATTCTATGATCACAACTCCGCGGGGATCATCCTCTTTTTCTTGAGACGGGGGTTGACTAATCTCATATGAAGGCAATGGAAGCTCTAGAAATGGCCTGTTGTCAATAGTCAATTCTCTCTCCAGTTCTTCTATCAGAAGTTCAACCGGTACTATTTCGTTACTCATGTTTAATTCCTCCACTGTGTTCGGCTATTATATAATTATCAATTAGGGTGTCAGCGCGCTCCCAACTAGTATCAAGTTCTTTGTTGTTAAGCCAAAGCACTCTATACGTTGTGGTGGGAACCAAACAACTTGATCTGTTCCGATAAGACATTGCTTTCTCATCGATTATCAACCCCTCAGTCGCCATGGTGCCAGTGTGTTTAACAAGAGAACCTATCGATGGGAACGTACTATCGCCCATATAATAAATAGAATCGTACCACATGATTCTTCTAATATTATATACAATTTTTGGGATTGTGTCAATAGCTATATTGTTGAAATTTCGTTAACTGGTTTTCTGGTTGCGCGCGAAAGTATATCCCCATATTTTTTCATGATATTTACTCGAATTCTTTTTCGAAGCGCTGTCAGGGATCCGTGTTTAGAACGATCGTAACCGTCTTTATCTGTTTGCAGTGTTGCGTACGCTCTGGTTAGCAAACTATTAAGAATGGTATCGCCGCCGAGATCAGGGTGTCGATATTCTCCATTCATTGAACTTTTTCGAAAAGCTTTTTTGAGAGCAGCTATATCACTATCTGAACTCACATCCACTCCGCCACTACTCAACATATTATATATATCATGTTTTTTGTAATCACTTTCCGGAAATGGTATACCTGCCTCATGAAGCATAACAACTTCCACCTCTTCTTTAATAATCTTTTTAAGGCGAGAGTCTGTTATAATCATAGTGGCTGTACTCGCTAATTAACGTCAGCTTGGGGTGCTATAGTATACCACTGCAGTTCAACGAAGATCTTCCAGTCCTCTTCAGTTAAACCACCTGTGTCGATTATAGATGCAGTCTGTTTAATAAGACGGTGGTGATAAGCAGATCTCACAAATGCATTAATTAAAAAATTAGTAGCCTTGTGTGTTGCATCGATATCATATTTAGTACAACCATATTTATTAAGAGCTTTCTTCAAATTCTTCATACCGGCTCCCCCCTGTGTACTAAGTATAACTAGTAAAATGTATAATTAATCTCTCCAAGCATCTGCTAATGCAAAAATTTTAGCACGTTTTTCATGAAATTTTAACCAGTACTATAAAAAAATCCCTCCAACCCGACAGGATGGAGGGATTCTACTAAAGCACGCTAGTGTTTAGATTTTACGCTGTACCCCAAAGTTCAATCAAGAAAATACCAGCGCTATACGTGTTGGCGGTACCGCCAGCCCCGACGGATAGATACAGATAATAGTCGGCTGTTACTGCAGCAAATGTCTTTTGTAACCCTGCCGTCCATGCACCGCCTGCAGTGATAAGTGCTGAATGATTGGCTAGTGACGTTACAGCAGCGTCTTCAACACCAGTGCCTGCAGACGACATATTTAAATCAATATCAGCTTGCGCGGTAGCCGGTACTTCTAAGCATGTCATCCTACCGTAAATTTGAGTACCATTTTTAGCGGTAGTAACTTGTCCGATATGCGCATTGGCGACGCCATCCTCACCAATGATATCGTCAGCCGTGGTGCTAGAAAGCAACCCATCAATATCTGCAATGATGGTAGTTTTTACTACGTTACCAAATCTCTCAACCCAACTATAATATGCGTCCATGCCATCAGCGCCAGTCCCCGCGGAGATTGGCTGATCTGGGTTAATAAACCCAGAGTTCTTTTGGTCTATGTCAACACTAATTTCTAATCTATTTTGTAGCCCCTTGACGATCTCGCCTAGTCGGGCTTGTCCTAATCTTTTAGCCATCTTTTTTTCCTCCTATTAAGATGAACGTTACGTTCTTATATAAGTAGTTCTTTTACCTCAAAAACAGTCGATAGTTTTTTAATCTGGTACCCCTTTGTACATTATCCCTCGTTGTTGAGGGGGGTAGTGGCGTGGCACCTTGCCAGTGCTATAAGCATAACCAGGATCCTGTCTAATTTTTTTAAGCAGATCGATCTCTTCTTCTTCTGAAGCTTCAGGTTCGTCCGCTTCCGCGGCTTCTTCTGTGGTATACATGCTCCCCTTCCACTTAAACGTATTTAAGCCAGCGTCCTGCGCTGCAGCGAAGGCGGAATTAAAGCTCCCTAGGTGAGTTAAGTCGGCGCCATCAACCAGCGCTGCAGCAGCTTCTGCCTCCCCGGCTCCGCCCTCGCCGGTGGGTGCGTGAGCCAATCTAGGCAGAGCTGTTGCTGCAGCTATACCTGCGGCGCCGCCTACCCCAGCACGCAAGAAGTCGCGCCGGGTTATTTCGTCTAACTCTTTTTCAGTCAGGCTCCTTCCAAGCTCCTCTTCTAAGACAGCGATAAACGTTTCTTTTAACACTAAGTCTGTCTCCTCGGCTATAACGTTGACTAGCTTTGTCTTACTAACTCTGACAACCCCTTCCATCAGACTCATTAAGCCGTGTAGAGGACCATACGACTCCTTGACGGCTCGGAACAAAAATAGATACCAGTCAGTCAGAACCTGCGGATCAGAATCTCCCATAGCCTCAATGGCTGTTGCCAATTCCTCTATCTGAGCAATAACATTTTGTTGTTCCGGGGTTCCCTGCGAATCCGCGTCCCATTCTTTAAGAGCGTTTAATTCTTCAAGCCTCAAATCTGTTTGCACGCTGGGATCGGCGGCGCCTCCGCCGACGACAACACTGGGATCTTCTTGATGCCCTAGCTTCTGCAGCAATTGTCTTACCTGGGTTTCAGCCGCGCGCGGATCATCTCGCCGTAGGTTGTTTAAGATGGTTAGCAAGCCACTAATCGCCATATCTTCTTGCCGTGGTTCTGTGCCCCATGGGCGATCTTGTGGCATTGGCGGAGGGCTACCAGCCTCTTTTAGCATGGTACCCAGCTCTTTCTTGATCGCCTGTTTAAGTTGTTGTTTTGTTAATTTCATTTGTTCCCCCCCCTACCTTTCCACCGGGGTACCCGTGCAATGTCTCGTAGCTGATCTATTCTGGAGAACTTGTTCATCCCCTTCGGCGCAAGCACATCGCCAACGTCGACGCCGGGGCGGAAGTCGGGTTCGGATCCGACTTTTCGTTCGACAACTTGAACTAAAAGACCTTCCACGCCCCTCAGGTTATCCCAAATGTCTCCTCCCTGTTCGTTGACGCGAGGCTCTGCGTATACGTCGCCGGTTGTGGCGTCGTAGGTGATCACAAATTCGTCCTGCTCGTCCCATCCTGGCGGTTTGTCCCAATTCTCTTTCAATACTTTCGAAAGCTCTTCTTCGACAGTCTGCTTAAATTCATCGTCAGCATATAAATGACTAAATTTGGCAAGACGAGCTTGTCGTTCTTTTTCTCTTTTTGCTTTCTCTTCTGGACTTAGGTTTAATTCTGCTGCTTCGCGTTCCTGAGCGCGCCCACGCTGGCGCTTGAACTCCCAGTTCGCAGACATTCCACCAGCTTCAATTAGCACTTCTTTGACAATCTGCTCAAGTTGTTGCTTTGTTAGTTTCATAATTTTAACTTCCCTTTGGTCATATTATTATCATGCATAGGGGTTGTCCGCTTTAATTGCGAATTGGTCCTTGAGCTCCTCCACAGCTGCGTCGATCACGAAGAGGGCGGCGTCCAGGCCGTGCTTCGAGACGATCGCCCCCACCGGCTCCATCATAGCATCGAGGAGATGCTGATACTCCCTATAAGATACCCGGTGTCGGGGCACATCGCCCTCGGCCAGTGTACGCGCGTATTCTTCTTTGATAATCTGCTTAAGTTGTTGTTTTGTAATATTCATTTGCCTATGACGTCCTCCCATGTTTGCCCACGTCCCAGTTCTTGTACTTTTTCAAACTCTAGATGGTTTCTCGCAGCTTCCAAATAATCAGAGGCTTTAGTTAATTTAGCTTGTATCCACCCTTCAAGTTCTTGTTTATCTTTTATTGTATTCTTAAGAGCCCTAGTATGTTTCTCTATTCTATATAGTTGAGCTTGCGCCATTTTACCTTCGTTGTCGTGCATCACATTTTCTTCTAAGTTGGTGGACGCCAATTTAGGTCCAGCGATTTGTCTAACGGTAAGTCCGTCCTCTTCCCACGCTCTGATGGGTGCTTCTATATCAGCCGGGTTAGCTACCTTGTCTAGATGAACTATATAATTGCCAATGCGGTGGCCATCTGGCATATAAACTTCAAACTCTAGTTTACCAGCCTCGTGACTATATGAAGGATCCCCTTCCAGCCCCCAACCTTCCCGCCACCCGGACTGCACTTTCTCCCATTCTTCTGTATTTTCCTCAAGTTCGCCTCGCTCTTCTTTGGAAGCAGCTATAGCATATGCCTGATCTTTCGACTTGCCCTCTTCCTTCTGAATCTTCGCAGCCTTGGCGTGAACCTTGGATGGTAGCTTGCCTTTTCTACCTTCTAACTGTAATCCTCTAATATCATTCAATGCGTCTAATATTTTTTCCTTGTCTGCATCTGTAACACCTTCTGCGCTGGCGACTACGCCAGTCATTTGTTGTAACAAAAGCACTTTTGGATCTACATCTTGTTCCGCTATTTCTGATATACTATTTGATTCTTTCACTGGCTCTGAAGCAGTAGAAGAAGCACCGCGAGGAGGGGAAAAACGTCCCGCGCGTCCAGCGCTGGTTTGTGCGAATTCAATTGCCTCTGGATCCTCACCAGTCAAGGCTGCAGCTACGTAGTCAATCCCCATATCAAGACTATCAAGTTTTTCGTTAGCTGCAGCTAATTGATCAACAATGTTGATTAATTGTGTTATAGTTTCCGGACTCGACGACTCCAACTCTTCCATGATTAATTTTGTTAAAAGTTTTTTTGTTAGTTCTTGTTTCATCCAGAAACTCCTTTAAGCGCCTGCGCCTGTTTTCTTTTGTATTTGTGTCTGTGCAGCTCTGAGTTTTGTTACAGCGTCGCCAATTTGAATCCCTATGTGCCCCGCTATTAAAGCTAAAAACTGGGCTTTTTGTACATCATCAGCGTCGCGTAACCTCTGCCAGTACGGCTCTAGAGCAGGCATACGGGCGATCTTCTTTGCTACGTCGGAAGCCTTTTGTTTAACGCCACCAGCTTGGGCTGTAGCCTCTAGATCTTGAACTTGTTCATCTCCGCCGCCTTTTTCTCCACCGCCTGACTTATTAGCAGCAAAATCCCCAGACATCATTTGATCCAACATCTCGGGATCCTGCTCATCCCAGCGCGTCTCCGCCTCAAGTACTGGAAATCTAGAAAGTTCTTCTTTAATGATTCTTCGCAGTCTTTCTTTGGTTATTTTCATTTTCTCTTTCTCCTTATTTTGATTTCTTTGACAGGTGCAATACCTGGACGTTGTTTTGCTTTAGCACCAGCTTGCCCATAATCGGCATATGGTGGTGCGACGTCAAGCATGCCCTTATTCAAAAGCATCGAAGCCTTCCTTACCTCACCCTTGTCTGGCTCTATAACCGGCATTTGGGTTCTTGGTGGTGCATTCTTAACGCCTTTACCACCGTATGCCGCGGCACCTAATTTTTGTATTAACTGAACGCGTTGTAGAAGAACTTGCATGCCACCAACTGCTTCGAGATGTGCTTCCCACTTTTCTTTGTTCCAAAACTCATTTCCAAAGCTATTCTCTGTAATCATTGCTGTGAGCGTTGCCTCATCTAGAGCCTGAGGAGTAAACGCATTAAGATCTTTTCCTCCCGGGTTTCCCTTTCGGTTATTAACAAATGAATCCCCTAAAGCTCTTAGGACTGGAATTAATTGCTCGACTGGTAGTTGAACTTGCACTCCCTGCAAAGGTTTCGAGGTACCATTTGTAATAATTGTAGCCGCCCAGCGATGGTGCCCATCAAGAATGTGCACTGGCTCCTCAGACATAACAGCATTAACATCACCATTCGAAAGCTTTGGAATCATGGACATACCGTAGGCTTTAGCCAAGAACACAGCACTTTGAGATGGATGACACTTATCGGCTGGCACTGAAGCCGGCTTTGTCGTAACAACGTCGTCGTTCAGATTTTGATCGGGTTGAGCATCCTGCGGGGTATCGTCTTTCCCCTTTATTTTAAATTTTTCTTGATATTCTGGAGGCAGAGGGTTCGGGAATTGTTTTGGATCAAACCCCGGTATAGCCTTCTCGCTTAATACACTCTTTAATTCCTGTTCAACCATTTCGGCTAAAATTTTTCTTGTTAATTTCATTACCTATCTCCTTTAAATTCCGTTCATAGACAATATTGCTACTAAGCCCGGCAAGTTATTTCTCATATAGACACCTGAGAACAGGGTGTCCGTACGCCCACCAACATAAGATACGGCAGCATCCAGATGTTTACTAATCTCTGGATCGTTTGCCATCTCTGGAGTGACTACTAACAACATTGCTCCAGTCTTCGGTTTACCGGAAGGCAGAGGACATGGAGAACGCTTAAGACAATTTTGGTATATTACTGCGCCCAAGTTAGGATCCTTTGGATCTTGTACGATCGTTGATCCGAGAAACATTCTTTTATTCGTTGATAAGCAACGACTTAGATCTTTTGAATCGAATGTTTGAATGGGGGAGGATTCTGATGATAATTTGAGTAGTTGATGAAAGAGCTTCGCAAAAGTCAAATTAGCTACTGGGAACATACCCAACATCCCGACTTTCCCTCTCAATAACTGTACTTGTTTTTCGTTACTCAAGATGATATGTGGGTGCTCTTCCACGTCCGCCAGGAGTGCATCAGAATTATTTTTAATTGTATCGTTAAGTAATTCTGATGCACCAGGGGTGGTTACCACATAAACCACTCTTCCGTCAGCCTGTACAGAACTTAAGTAACGTTCGAACACGGGGTGTAGGCTGACTGCGGCAGAACCTGTGCCACCCCCACCGCCGGCGCAAACAAACAGCCAATCAACTTTGCCGAACTTGGTACGCAAAGCATCTTCGACAACCGTACTACTCTGTTGCATAACCTTTTTGCCGAATTCAACATCCTTACCGACGCCATCAGCATCGGGGATAATTACTAGATGTTTGGGATCCAGTCCCGCGGGTTGATCTTTATCTGTTGTATTGACTAAAAGTGTTTTATTGAATCCGAGATCGAGAAAGGCTTTTGCTAATTTACCACCACCACCACCGACGCCCAAAAACCCAACGTTAAGCGAAGAGACAGCATCGTTTTCTGGCAATTGCTCTTCGTGAGCTACCTCAGTTGAATCCCCGTAGGAATCGATAAAATCAAAATCGTCAAAATCATTCATGGGTGTGGATCCACTTACCAGCTTGCATAACGTTTTCTAAATGACTTTGCGCAAACTCAAGCGTTCTCATGTGCTCGTCGCCAGCGCCGTGTGCATTAAACGCGTTTATCAACACATCTTCTATACATTGTGCACGATTGGGTACGTCTTCACCCCAACGCCCAAGTATTTCTATTATTTTTTTAAGATTCCGCACTCTATGTTCATCAGGGGAAGAGGGGTTTCCAACTTGATCGGCAGCGTCATCTGCTTTCCACTTATCCCCGGGGCATTTTGAATGGTGTATCATCGCTTCGCTCAAATCCCTACTGTCTAATGGTGATAAATCATCAGCCAAATTATCTCGTTCTGCAGTCTCGTTCAAAAAATATCTTGGATCGATCCTTCTTCTATTCTTTTTAATCATGACAATCTCCTTCTTGTTTTTCTATCACTGATCAGCACCCCAGTCGCCAAGGGGGACGATATGAGCCGATGCAAGAGCGTCTTGACGTCGTGGCTTTAAACGAGTTTGTATGGTACGATCACCCTCGTCAGCCCAACCTCCTGGTGTTCTGAACTGAGTAAGCCATTCTGTGCCAACTTCAGCGACGTCCTCTTCAGAATAGGCGTCGGATAACATGCTTTCAAGTCCTCGCTCAGCGCCCGGGGAGGGATCGTCAATCCACAACGCATCCATAACACCATTAGCGGCTCGACGTATGTCACCGCTTTCTAAGGCTGTTATAACAATCTCCATGAAAGAATCGTTAGTTAGAGCGCTTCTGCCCTGGGTTAAAGCGTTCATTACATAATCCGGGTGGACGGGTACGGGTGTGCGCGCCTCCTTCTGTATTGGCGAAAGTGGCGATAAATCATCAGCCAAGTTATCGCGGTTCGTTGTCTCGTTCAAGAAATACCTTGGATCTATTCTTCTTTTATTTTTTTTGATCATGTTTTGTGCCCTTCTTCTGCTTCTGTATCTTGGGTTTGTTCGATTTAACCCTCGTCCTTCTCACAAGTTTTGCTTGTTCCTCCTCAAGTTGTATCACCTGCTCTTCAATGTTGTCTAACCGAAGGGTGGTTGTATATACGAAACTACTGAGCATAGCAACAATACCACCGAGAGTAACAAGGGTTTTTAAATCAAGTTCTATCTTCATGTATATAAATAGTTTAGAAACCTGAAAAAGTGTTTTTTGTAGGTTTTTTTAATATATGTAAAGAAGACGTCCCATCGTGGTGAAACCAGAGAACACCATCATCAATTTGTTTAATATGTACGTTATCCATAGATATTTCGAATAACCCATGTTCAGGATTTTTTAATTTCATATATAACGTTTTTCTGCCATAACCGCTGTTTCTTTTTGCTATTTCTTTATCGGACATATTTGTGTATATAAAACCATAACGATAATGCCCTTTAGGATCGTACCTATGCACGATTTGGAAACAAGAAATTTCACAGGATCCGTATTTAACTTGGAGTATACCACTTCCAAAAACTGACCTAAATCTAGTCACGCTTGTTGGCATTTAAAACCTCTTCGCAAGATGGATATTTAATTAAAGCATTCGATAGGTATTCATATAAATTTTTTATGTTTGGGGAATATGCGATATTTTGAAAGCTAGTATGTGCAGCGACAATCATGCCTACGAACTCATTTTTCTGATTCAATACAGGAGAACCTGAACTGCCGCCGGTAACAGGGATACTGTATACATCAGTTCGGGCAGCCAGCAGATCACCCTCGTATATATTTCCATTATAAATGCCTTTAAAAATCGGAACCATATCCTGCCCGAAGACTCCCGCCGGGGCTGCAATATTACGTATGATCTCTCCAATTTCGGGTGGCGCGTCGGCTGGGTTAATTATTGGTATAATAACGTCTGGTATAAACATTATACACGAATCGACGCCGTGATCGATCCCCACAATAACTGCATCATAGCTGTCTAAATTTGTGTTAACTAATTTTATTTTTGTAAGAAATTTTACTACAGTGTTTTTTTTGAGTTTGTTGACGAGGTTTTCCTGTATCAACATATCCGCGATTAATTCTGTTAAGCTTTCTTCAGAATCAGCACATACATGCGCGGCAGTTAAAACATAGGTGCCGCCGTCCCCCGAGTGTATTGCAAAAGAAGAGGCGGAACTAATCGCGCTCATTTTAAAACACTCTACTTTCCTTTTTCTTTTTTTGCGTTTTCTTTTCTTAATTTTTGTGCAGATCTTAAAATGAATATTCTTTTCAACGAACAAAAAGCTTTCCCTGGGGAGATCAAGTTTTTCCGGGCTAGTTAAATGATTTTTTAAGTTTATATGGAAATTATATAAGTTTACAAGAATGGTGGATAGAACAGCACAAGACACTATGAGGACAAGAGTTAGCTTTGCAACTCTCAGCTTCATGTCTTTCTAGAGCTAGAAATTTCGCGGAAAATTTTTCCACTCACTTTTACTCATCCTCCTACGCCTTCATCCAATTCCAATCTTAAAGTGTGCTTCTTTTTTAAATAGGGTTCTGATTTGTTAAAATCGCTAATTATGATATCTTTAGGAGATATAACGCGCTGCTCGATCGTACCAATATTATGTTTCAGGGTGGCACCGGTGTAAGAGCCTTTGAGATTCCCATAAATCTCATTCGAATCTATGGTATACCCACTGAGGGCAAGTTCACCACACTTTCGCTTCATAACTTCCTGAGCGCTTTCACTGTCATTAAAAAATTCAACGCTAGAATCAGTCGCGACTGCCCATTCAATGCTGGGTGTGTCACCTTCCTTCGACACAACTAAGGAGACGCTAATAGTAAAGTCGTCGGAAAAAATTATCTCTTGTAGTGGTATCTCAATTATTAGACATTGCTGATTCTGCATTAAATTTCTCCAACACCAACACTATTTCATGATCGATGAGTTCTAGAACAGCATCGAACTCAGCGTCGGTAACGTCATCTTTCATAGTTTCCTCCAAGTTAACCCTAACAAGCGTAAGAAACTGTGGGTAGTCGGTTATGAGATCCGGATCGTGCTGGGAGTACTCGTATAAATCTTCATAAACCCGGAAAGCGCAGTCAAGCATATCGATCGCGCGATCTTCATCCCATTGACATGCTTCCACTAGTTGCGTTCTAAGCGACAATTGGCGTGCGGCATCACCAAAAGCCTCTTCTAAGGTTTCCATTGAAATCCCGGGTAGTTTTTCTTTTCTTTTAGTCATTGTTTTAATTCCTTGCATCTAAGCTTAACTTGATATTTTCTTTCTTTATTGACAACGCCCTGTCCGCTACAATGTTCGCACCTATTTTCGATTATTCGTCCTTCTCGGTTACATGCGTCACAAGGATGCGATGACGTCATATATACGTTTAGCTGTTGCAACATCTCTGTAACCATTCCTGCACCTTCACATGCTTCACATTCTTCCGAACGTTCGCCTCCTACGCCACCGCATGCTACACATATCTCTTCTTCTAACATTTTAAAGTTCATATCAACTTCATCGCCGCGCTTAAGCTTTTTAAACGGTATCTTGAAGCTGATGTAGCGCTCGCCCGGTGGTGTGGAACGGCGTGGCTGTGGAGGGCGCTGTGTGCCTCTGTGAGGCATTGGAGAACCGAAGAAGTCGGCGAACATGTCCTGCAGGTCAAACGGTACCCTAGAGCCTCCTGCGAAGCCGAATGGCATGCCAGGAGGTGGGCGCATGCCGCCGCTCCTCTGCATATCATATTCCTGGCGCTTTTGGCTATCTGACAATATTGTATACGCTTCGCTAATCTCTTTAAATCGATCTTCTGCCTCTGGGTTGTCTGGATTTAAATCCGGATGATACTCGCGGGACAGTTTCCTGTACGCCTTTTTAATATCTTTGCCCTCGGCATCTTCTTTAACACCGAGTGTCTTGTAATGGTTCGACATACCAATCTATTCTCTATTGTACCTTATATAGAATATTTTTTATACATTTTTTTACAATTCTTATATCTGGGAATTTTTTTTAGCGATCTAACACGCGTATCTAGTCGGCATTTTGACACCCCCCTATACTGTGACTTATCTTCCGGGGGTAAGGGGGGGAGGGGGGGGTATGCAACCCCCTGTTATCACATACAAAAGAACCCCACTGACATACGATCAGTGGGGTTCGGGCACCTCGCAGGAATCTCGCTCGGGAGCTAGCCTATCGTCGTTTATGTGTCATGCTTCTATCACACGACTTGCTTCGTTGTAGGCATTGAAGCACGCAATTAATGGTCTGCATATAAGGTGCCGCATATATTGGACTTCTATAAGTCCTCATCGTATATATACTGTCTTTGCATATTATTTTCTTTCTCCCTCACACATCTTTCTCGTTAACGGCAATCACCTTCTCGTGCGTCTGGAAGTACGGACGCTTGGCATAGTAGGGCGTCGTCATCCACATGCGCTGGCACTTGCTAGCCTTGGGCTTGGGCGCACACAAGTCGGTGAGGATGATGTGTCCGTCGAAATTGCCCTTGTTGACATACTCTGTCGGCGGGTTGAAGTCAGTACCACCGTAACGGACACGCTCCCACTTCTTCGTTTCACCCTTCTTCCAAGTGTAAATACTATCCACGGCAACATCGCTGTCGAAGGGAATAACCGTGAACGTCGCCAGCTTCGCCAACCCGTTCAATTCGTTAAAGAAAGCGTTAAGCATACCGTCATCGACGGATCCCGACTGATCGATACTGATTGCGATGTTTGCTTGACGCTTGACATGCTTTCCCGGGTGGATATATGCGTAACGCTTGTTCAGCTTGCGAGGCGTCGAGCGCTTGTTAGCCCTCTGCGACGTTTTAATGAAGTATCGCAGCACCTTGCGCCAGTCCACCTTGGGCGTCAAGCGATCCATGATCTCTTTACGACAGTCAGCGGAGACAGAGCCCCAAGAATTCGCCTCGGTGGCGTCGGATGCAGCCTTTTTAATGTGTTCCTTGATCCGTTCCTTGGCGATGTCCTTGACTTCCTGGGGGACGTTATCCCAGCCATCGTGATCGTCAAACACACCGTCAGGGAATTGACCCCCACCGTTGCCACTCCCCTCACCGTCAGATTCTTGACCATCGCCGCCGCCCTCGCCTCCCTCACCGTCAGATCCTTGACCCCCCTCACCCTCGCCTTCGCCTTCGCCTTCCTGCTGCTCGGGCAGGTTCGCCAAGTACCATTCGGCTGTGCGCTTGAAGGGCAAATCTGCGAATGGAGCTTCACCCGGCATGCAACACCCGTCGGGCAGTTCGCCCCGGAGGTGCGAGTTAATCGCCAGATCGGCGGCAATGTTCCACCGTCGATTGTTGACGCCTTCGGGCTTGCGCCCGGTGACATGCTCGAAAACGAGGTGGTAGAATTCATGCTTGAGGACGCCGGCACGCTGCTTGTCCGTAAGTCCCTGAAAGAACTGGGGATTATAGATCATCTCGAATTGCGCTGTCTCGGGGTTAACCCGCACACCCGCAGTCGGGATCCCGGTGTTTGGCGTCTTATTGATCCGCCTTGACAACGAAGCGAAGAAGGGCTCGGACATTAGCAGTCGAGCGACGTGCTTGTTGAGGTTGAAGGGCTTGGGCGTTTGTTCGTTCATGGTTCTCCTTCCTACATATACAATTTAAGTACGATCCCGGGGCTTGTCAACCCCCTGGCAGTACCTTTCTTGAATATAGTTGGCACGCAATTTGCTATAGCAGGGAACGTGCCATGATACACCCCCTAGATACTGTAAGTATAACCCAGCTTCCCCAATACCCTTTAGGATCCACTTGACTACACCCACAATACCCAATGATTTCACCTGCTTACGCCACAGTTGAACAATTCCTCCTGTACAAACACACTACAGAAGAACATGACAACACTATAAAACAAAAGTTCGATACCCATAAGATAAGTCCTTGGTTTGATTAGTTAATTTCGAGCGGGTGCGTGTCGACGGAGGATTGTGCAGCCATCATGTCTGTTCCCCTGTCAGTCAAAGACATAATAGGCTCTCCCGTGTTGGAGAAAGAAACATTAATGATTCCGCTGGTGTAGAGATCAATAAGCTCAACGAGGAACACACCCTTCTTCTCGTTACCGTCTGCGATCTCTGCCACCGCTAGCCCTTGGAGAGCATTAATGGTGGCTTCTCGCATGTCTGTGTTATTGTTGAACATTTTTGTTTTATTCCCCCTCGGTGATAATGTCAATGATATCAAGAACTTGATCCTCCCCCACGTCAACCATCATGCCGGGTGGGGGTTCGTCATCCTCGCCAAGCGACAACACAACGTCACCGATGTCGAAGAAGGGATCAAGTTCCAAGTTACTGATATCGTAGATGTTTTCCATGTTAAACCTTCGCCTTCTTGATCTGGCGCTCCTCGGCGGTGATCGTCTGCACGCCACCCAGGGGAAGCAAGGTATACGTCTTTGCCCCTTTGGCTGCGCTGGTAACCGGCGTCGAGTCCGTGGCGATCACGACACACACCTTGCCTCGTACGTCTGACGGGCTGGTGCTCCTGCCCTCCACCCACGTACCCGCCGGATACTTGGCGTCGCCCTCGGTGGACGCCAGCACCTTGACGGCGTACTTATTCTGGCACATCGCCCGATACTGCTTGCGGGTTGGCACGAAGTTTGCATCATTCAGCACCTTGGACGCCAGATCCTCGAAATAGGGCGGGTTGGCCTGGTAGTACCTGGCACAAATCTGTGCGACTCGGCGCATGTCGTCGTCGTACTCTGCCTCCCATTCCTCCCGGGACTTCTTCGCTTCGGGCGAGTATCGGTATTCCACCTTCGCCAGTGCGCCGAACTGCTTGGGAGTGAGCCCCCCGTACTTCTTGAAGGATCCCGACAGGGAGTCCATGAAATCCTTGGTGCCCTCATTCAAGTCCCCACTGTCAAGCAGAGCCTTAATTCGGCTGGGGATTTCGGGGTTCGTTACCTTGTCCCGACGAGGTTGGCGATTGTGACGATAATAGCTCATGTGCGTCCTTTTCTTTCCGCTACATATACAATTTAAGTACGATTCGGGGGGGTGTCAAGGGGTGAGGAGCATTTATCTTTGCCCCTCACCCCTTTTCTTTATTGCTCCGTGCCAGTCAGCAATTCGACGAGGTAGTTGCTCACCGACTGTCCGTCCGACGCCTGCGCCTGGTGCAGCTTGATCGTGTTGTTGACCTCGCCAGCACCCAGCACCGTCCACAGCTTCATGGCACACTCGCTGGGCAGGGTGACGAAGTAGTCCGCCAGGTTGGCAACCTGACCATCCTCCAGCGCCTCCTTGAACACCTCCGACGCCTCCATCTTTTCGATCAGGGCGGAGTGCTCGTTAATGTCGAAGTCGGACGTGGCGGCAACCTTGCCGTCATCGAGAATGTCGGAGGGTGTCACCTGCCGATCGTAGTTCAACACAAAGTCGTTGAGAGCCACCGCAGCCTCGAAACCGACGAAGCCGCTGGCGAGGTTGAACAGCACCGGGCTCGCTTCCCCCAGCAACGTCGCCTTGACGGCGGTGATGCTGAAACGCTCCCAGGAACGCCGGGAAGGGTAAACCTTGTTAGGCTCGATATCGCTGTTATGCTCCAGGTGGTTGCGGTTGTTGTTCACAAAGTCCCAGACAATGCCGTCCACCTTGTCCGTCGCCCAGGACAACCAGTCCTCGACGGAGGGGGCAACATCGAACACCGTCCACCTGTCAAGCTCGGCGGGATCCATCTCGCCCACCTGATAATCGGCAGCACATTCCTCGCCACCGTTGACAGCGGCGAAGATGCGGGTGTCAGGGTGCAGGGTGTGTCCGTTCAGCTTCCGGCTGTCAGTAAGCTCGAAAATGCCCTGGCGCACCTCCTGGGTTGCCCTGTCAACCTCGTCCAGAAACAGCGCCCGGGGCTGGCGGCAACACTCTGCGAACCAATCGGGCGGGTTGAAGGAGGTCACGTCGCCGTCGGTGGACGGCAATCCGATCAGATCGCCCTCCGTCATCTGCGATGCCCGCCGCTCAACGACGGGGAGTCCCAGCTTGTCCGCAGTTTGGTAAACCACCTGGGACTTGCCAATGCCGTGGCGTCCACGGAGCATGATGGGGAACCCTGCCGTTACGACGGGCTCGGCTACTTGGATGAATGTCTTGAAGTCGATTGCCATGTTGCGTTCCTTTTCTCCCTGCTACATATACAATTTAAGTACGATTCGGGGGGGTGTCAACCCTTTGGGCCAACTTTCTTTGCCAAGAATATCAGGGACTTGCAAGATATTTCACAAGTCCCTGATATCACTCGGCTAATCATTTGTACTTGTTGTCGTAGTGATCGGGCGACTCAATGTCCTTGAAATAGTCCCTGATGTACCCGTGATCATTGATGAAACCGCTGGGGGGTGTGCAAGAGCCCGTCGAGGGGCTAGCCAACTCCCAGGATTCGAGATATCGAGTGTCCTCGTCCACCTCTTTGATATCACTCGGCAATTCGGCCGAATCGTGCGAACTGAATCCAGCAGCGAAGTATGTGTGCTTGTCCATTAGCGAACGGACAGGTGCAAAGGTAAACACATGCGGGTTTGTATAAGCATCGCCTTGCATGCGGTGATCCATCAAAGCCCAATTAATCTTGATCAACTGCGCCACCTCGGCTTCCCTCACATCGTATTGGTGGGTGTCCCTGTCCCACGTCTCCACGTTGCGCCTAACAACCAGCGCACCGGGGACGAGCCCCACCTTGTTGAAGTAGTCCACACATGCCGATCGGAAGGTGGCGCTTGCTGCGATCGCTCCAGACATCGCCTGCTTAAGCTCGACACAGCCTCGACGGTTGTGTCCCTTCTTGCCACAATAGCTGCAACGCCGATTCTGCGCTCGCTTGGCATCGTCCGCAAACTGCTGGGCGACGTAGCTATCAGGATTCTCGGCGGCGTACTTCTTGCGCTTGGGACAACCTCGCTTGTTGTGCCCCTTATCGTAACAATGCCCGCATCGTACCGTTCCGTTGTAACTCATGTTCCTTTCCTTTTCTCCCTGCTACATATACAATTTAAGTACGATTCGGGGGGGTGTCAACCCTCAAGGCTAACTTTCTTTCCCAATAATATCATAAACTTACAAGATATTTTACAACTTGTTGATATCATTGAGAAACTAGCTCCAGAAGGTCAAGGGCAGCGATTCGCTGGCATGGGGGCTGGGTGGCATCGTGCATCGTCACCACGGGGCCTTGCCATCCAGACCCCTCCCACTCGTAAGGGTCTGATATCACTAGGAAAAGTAAACTAGGCTCCGATATGAAGCGAACTAGGCAACCCTTTGATATCATTGGACTTCTTCCAAGTCAGTCAGGGCGAAGTCAAACTCTAGCCCCCTGTAAAGAATTGTCACAAGTGCTGTCATGTTTTTGGGACAGTGACGGCAGCGGCAACACGCCACCTCGAAAGTGTCTGAAATCACAGGGAAACTTTCATCCCCGTGAAGCTCGGACAGTGTGTGACTCTTTGCGAAAATAACTTGCGAACCTACTGAAATCATTGGACTTCTTCCACGTTATGAATGTCAATCACTCGGGTATTGCCCTTGAACAGAACGTCAACAACGATGTAATCGGCCCCGCCGGGGTGGTTGTAAGGGTCTGAAATCACTAGGTAAATGCCTCCCACGGGCATATCCCAGCGGTGTGCCCTGGTGCGGACTAGCGAACCTGCTGAAATCATTGATTAAATCTCTAGGTTCGCAGACGTGGGCTTGAGCACCGTGATGCGCTTGTTCAGCTTGCCGATGCCCTCGATGTCGGTCCAACCCTCTGAAATCATTAGGTTTTCACCCCATTTGCTCTTACGGAATTGTGACTTTGATCCAAAGACGCCAGCGGCGACGAACAGGTCTGCAAAAGTTGCGGACTTGTCCAGAACCTGTACAGGCTCGCCGTCAAAGAACACGCCAGCCTCGTCGTCTCGCAAGTTACCGTTATCAATGATGAAATTGAATTCGTTGATGGGTAACTCGATTCCTACGATCCCGGCGGGTGGTTTAAGATTCATTCTTTCCTTCCTACATATATAATTTAAGTACGATTTCGGGGGGCGTCAACCCCCCCAGGGTATTTTTTTCCCTAATAGAAACAACGACTTACAAAGTATTTTTTAACCCTTTGATATCATTGAGAAATTATCTTCACGTTACCGATGAACTCGCTACGCACTCGTCCGTCCGGGTGGAGCAAGTCAACCATCGGCGCAGAGTCGAACGTGACCCTGTAAGTGTCTGAAACCACTAGCAAAGGCGGCGGTCCCTTGAAGGCTGAATATGCCTGCGGCGAGTGTCTGTGTTGGACTAGGCAACCCTTTGATATCATTGAGAAATTAGCTCCAAGCGGTTTTGATACAAGGAAACTTTCTTTCCCTCATAGAGTATGTCAACCCAAGTCTCGCCCCCTGCTCTGTAAGGGTCTGAAATTACTAGGTAAACTTCTCCATGAGCGACAGACCAGTTGTAATCATAACGGACTAGACAACCCTTTGATATCATTGAGAAATTAGCTCCAGCAACTTCACGTTGATAGGACAGCGCCCGATCCATTCGTCAGTAATATCAACAACTTGGCCCCCGTCCTCATAAGGAGACTCGTAAGGGTCTGATAATACAATATAAAGCTGACGTAGTTTTGACTTCTTGTAAGTAACTAGCGAACCCTTTGATATCATTGGGAAAGTAGCCTCAAGCTATGAACGTAGTAGCTACGCACTTGCTTGTGCCTCGTAATATACAAATCAACAGTCTCATGGCCGCCCGACCATTCGGGGTAAGGGTCTGAAATCACTACACAAACGTCGCCCGGTTGGGGGTCTAGGCCCTCGGCCTCGATCTCAAGGCGATCCGGTGTCTGGACTAGCGAACCCTTTGATATCATTGAGAAACTAGCTTCAAGTTATCAGCGTCGGCGGTGACTTTGGTAGTACCCACTAGGACCACAACCCCAGGCCCCAAGCGGTTTTGCCGCCGACGCTCTGTCATATAACTATTTGTGAGAGTAAGATAAGTTCCCGTATACTTATGATGCCACTTCCAACGAACTAACGAACCTGCTGAAATCATTGTACTTCTTCCACGTTATGAATGTCAATCATGTGAGCTTCTCCCTCAAATAGAATATCAACCACAAGCGGTGGGAGGGTCTTATCACGGGCACCGTAAGGCCCCGTAATCACTAGACAAACGGTCCCGAAGGGCACATCGTTGCGGTGTACACTGGTGCGGACTAGCGAACCTACTGATATCACTGGTCTTTCTCAACCTTCTCGATGAACATAGATACTTCGGTGGTGGTCAGCGATCCGGGGTGCAAGGCTCGCCGTTGCAGCCATCGAACGTCGAAACCCTCACCATTGGTGCGGATAATCAAGCCCACCTGGCCCCCCATCCCCCGCACCTCCGGTCGGTAGCGAACCAAGTCACCGACCTTCACTGATAACCTCCAAGTGGACGGCGAGCCGTCTGATTTGTTTCATACGGGTTGCGCCCACGACGTTCACAGTGTAAATGCCGAAACCTGCTTCTGAACGGGACACTTCCATGATCAGACCGATTGAGCCCTCGGGCACGCCGATGCCAAGCCGCTTGATCCTGACCAACTCTCCAGGCTTCACGGTTGGACCTTCTTGCGGCAAAGATATTTGTTGGTACGCTTCTTGCGGTCGGGATGCTTTCCAGCTTTGTTCGCTCGGAGAATCATCGCCAGGGCGAGTGGATTGCGCTTTTTGTTAATGTCTTTCTTCGCCATCTTTCTCCCTTACCTATAATATAAGTACGATTTGGGGAGTGGTCAACCCCTAGAATGTTTTTTTTTCTTCAAGGATAACAATAACTTACAAACTATTTTTCAAGCCATTGATATCATTCGTAAATCTTCCTCTGGAACGGCGTATTCTCCCGCAGGGGATAACCTACTGATATCATTCCAGAAAACCACCGGCACCAGCCACCAACTCTGGGTGGGGCTATTTTTGTAAGGAATACCGATAGTTACGCCCCTCGGCGGGGGCTTGGTCGAATCCCTCAATGATCCCCCCTCGGCCTCGGCGGTGTATTCAATCATGGAACCTACTGGAATCATTGGACTTTCTCCAGGGCACTGACCGGATAGGTGCGGATAACTTGGCGTTTGTCAAAGATATCAACGACTTGGCCGTGGCTGGACGAAAAAGGTAACTTGTAAGGGTCTGACACTACTAACAAAGGTGGGTCAACGCCAGGGCAACCCCTGACAGCACAGTAGCGGACCAGGCAACCCTTTGATATCATTGGGATATTACCTTTAGAGCATTGACGAGACACGGCGAGATCGTCGCCGGGGGCGTTGTCGCACATAGTTGAACCACCAACCCCACTGACAACAGAATGTAAGGGTCTGATATTACTACGAAAATCTCGGGATTTCCATTACCAATCTGGACTAGCGAACCCTTTGATATCATTGAGTAATTACCTCCACTTGGTCGGAGGACAGTCCCTCCAAATGATACTCGGTGTCACGCTGCCCATTATTCCAAAGAATATCAATGACTTCGCCTGCTCGGTAAAAGGCCGACAGGGCCTCGGGGGAGAGATTGCAACAAGTTGGTTCTGCACACATATAAGAGCGGAGCACTAGCGCAACGTCGTAGCCAGCGTAGTTATACTTGAAACGAATCATGGAACCTGCTGGAATCATTGAGAAATTACCCTAACGGCTCGGGTGTTGATTTTTCGTGTCACTTCTTCTTTAGACCACAGCACACGGATCATTACACTTTGGGGGGGGCCGGTGCTTACCACCAGCCCAACCGGGCCGAACCTCTCGGCTCGGGCTTCATTCACGTCCGAATACTGCGAATCGTGCGTGACCATCATGCCAATCTCAATCATGTACCTATATTACCAGGGTTTTACCCCGTTGTCAAGGAAAAAAAAGAAACGATATCAGCGGGTTACAAACTATTTTTCAACTTGCTGATATCGTGGAGGAATTACCTCGATGCGCTGCTGGAGCAAGTCGTCCAAATGATAATCAGTATCAATTTGTCCAGTATCCCAAAGGATATCAACAACTTGGGCGGGCTCGACAGGTTGTGCAAAATCTATGCCAACCATACAATCATTGGCGCAACAATCTTCATTCTCACAAACATAAGAACGTAGCACTAGCGCCTTCTCAAACCTCCCCTGGTGGTGATTGTCGAAACGGAGCAGGGAACCTACTGGAATCATTGGGAAATCGTCGTCAGGTGTAGCACGTTGGCAGTACGGACACCATGTTTGTCATAGATATCAACGACTTGCGTCTCCACGTCGATCCGGCCGGCGCCCCACTCGTAAGGCTCTGTAATCACTACAAAAAGCCGATTAGGGCCAGAGGCAGTAAAATAAACTAGCGAACTCTTTGATATCATTGTACTTTCCTCAAGCATTCAGAAATTACCCACAAGTTATCTGCTTGGGGTGACAAAATACCTTTGCCGGGAATAAAGATATCAACATGCTCATAGTATATACCCGTGGCGCCCTCACGCATGTAAGGGTCTGATGTTGCTACATAAACGCCGGGTCGATACTGATATGTAACACTTTCTTCGTAATAGCTTACGAGGCAACCCTTTGTTATGGAAGGGCCTGTAATCATTGGATTTTTCTCATGCGGGGAAGCAGCGTACGATCGATGATCGTCGGCTTATACTCCCCGAGCACCAGAACTTTATGATTTTCGACAGTTAAGCCCTCGGCTCGATAAATAAATGCCTCGCCCAAGTACAGAGCAGTTTTATTATTTAGAGCGCAGCCACCGTAAATAAAATCAAACTCCACCAAATCGCCTGGAGACAATGTTACGTTCATAGCTATCGATCCGGCTTAAACACGCTGCTGATAACCTCTAGTTCGCCTGACAGGTAGCGACGTTTCCGCTGGATACTGTCGCAGAGGCGTACATAAAAAAGCGGGGCTGTTTCCCCTGGAATGTCTGTTCGGATTTCTTTTCTGTCGATAATCAGTGCTATCGAACCGACCTTGACGCCAATCTCCGCTCGCCTGATTCTCACCAAGTCGCCCGGTTGCATGTGTACCCCCTTTGCTCACATATATAATTTAAGTACGATATGGGAAAAAGTCAACCCTGAAAAAAATGTTTTTTTCAGTGCCTATTTTTCTTTTGCCCTTTCAATTTCAACCAGGCGAACGAACCCAGCTTGTTTGACAATTTCGCTTGTACTTGTCGAAGCTCGGATCGCCATTTCCAGTGTAGCGTTGGGGTGACTGATAATACTCGTCAAAGTACGATCCGTACCGTATTGGTTGCTCTCCTTCACCGTGGCATCATACATATCCTGCAAAACCTCCACAGGGGTATTGGGGATAGTATTACTATGCGCCCAATAATGGCCTTGGGCGAAAGTCGATCGCTGCCACCACCCAAACCCTCGACGCTTCATCGAGAAGTACAGGTCAGAAATCTGGTCGGGCATGTCGTTCAAGTGACCTTCCACCATAAGGTTGCACTTGACGCTGTTGGCCTTCCCAGCCAGCAAAATGTCTCGGGCTTCTTCGCAGAGGCGAGGATTGTGTGCCAGATATTTACGGCACAAAAGATACTTGTGCTCCGCTAGCGCAATTTGCGTTTCTTTATCAGTAAACCGCAGCTTTGCGGTGGAATTCAATTCCGCATTAGTCATTTCGTGAATATGGTTCGCAAGTTCTACTGCCATTGGGTTTCTCCTTTTCCTGGCTACATATACAATTTAAGTACGATTTAGGAAGTTGTCAAGGGTTATTTTTTGTTTTCATGCAATTTTTTCTAGGTGACTCTCGCTAACCGTCCGCAGGGGGTGGCTACCTGGGCGTGTATAACACGGCTGAAAATAGATTTTGTAGACCCGAAGGTTGCGGGCGTGGTGGGGGGGGCCGATTGAAAAGGCTCTGACGACGACACCCATATCACCTGGGCGGCTGGATAGGTTGTCTCTCGTTACTTTCACCATATCACCGACTTTCACTGATAACCTCTATAGAATCTGGCAATAGTCCATTTTCTTTCTCGACCCATGCCGTGATGGGAGGATCTAATTCATAGAAACGTATCCGTATCATGTCGTCGCCGTCGTCCTCCCCAATTACGAGGCCCTGACCATAATGGTCATCATAAACTAAATCACCGACTTTCACTGATAACCTCCAGTCGGACAACACTAAAATGCTCGCCATTATGAAGGCAAGCAACGAGCAGCCTGGCCAAACCGTAGTGAGAGAGTGACGTGATCACCCCTACAGTACCACTTCCTGTCCCGTGCGTAACTTTGGCCAAATCACCGACTTTCATTTTACTTTCTCTAGCCTATGGGAATCCCACCAGCCAGTTTTATTTTGTGCCATCCACCAAATTTTATAGCGGGACGGCGACGACAGCGTGGCACGAGCGATCCCCAGGACTAGCCCAAGCGATGCGTCCTTCTCAACGACGCCCTCACCCCGATATCTCACCAAATCACCGACTTCTTTCACTGATAACCTCAAAATTATCTCCGAATTCGGTGGTTTTCACTCCGTCGCTCCAAAGAACTTTTATTTGTACCATTTTTGCATCTTTACATACACTGTGCTGCCCCATATACAGGGCTGTCAGGTGAGATAGGTTCTCCTGGTCCGTTTTCAATAAATCACCGACTTTCACCGATAACCTTCCAAATTTGAGATTCGATAAGGGGTAACTTATGGGCGTCTATAAGCACCCAATAGGTCGTGCTAGGACCGGACGTATACGTCCGGTCTGTGCGCTCAACAACAAGGCCCGTTGACTGGCGGTCAGACAAAATCACTAAATCACCGACGTTCATTGATAACCTCGCATTCACTTTTAACTAGCCAGCATACTTCGCCTGGACATTGTTTCAGAACCTTTACAGTTCCGCCAAGATTGTTGATATATAAAACAGTGGCGACAAAATCCCAACCTCTGCGTCGCACCAAATCACCGATTTTCACTTTAACTTGCCGAAACTGTTGACAAAACTTTGAGCCTCGCTACTGGATAATGAAAAACATTGTCCGAGTATCCAAGCCACCGGACGGCAACCTTATCTGCGGTGGGCCGACATATCTGGAAGCTCGGGATGGGGGTAGGCACAACAATTCCACGGTAGGGATGGTGGGGATCGTGGGCATTGTAATCGTTCATAACTAATTCAACGTAGGTGCCGATTTTCATTCGGGATATTCCTCAATATCGTACGTTTCAACAAAGCCGTGCTCACGAAAAATAGCCGACGATTCACCCGGCTTGTTGCCGGTCGATAGCTCAAGGTCAAGTGCGCCCAGGTCGATGCGCTCCCAAAGGTTTTGAGCCTCCTCCTCGGAAT
>VMHT01110024.1_pt1 | contig 35015 bp, 47 predicted proteins | sample 4693611 | NCBI WGS metagenome assembly VMHT01 (sample SAMN12280063, study PRJNA550983) | marine metagenome | isolation source: seawater sampled from same location over 5 years 0.02-0.2 micron viral filtrate | place: USA: collected off the coast of southern California halfway between the port... ...
GAGCAAATGCCTGAATGGTACCAGTACAGCTTGGGCGTTATTGTTGCTGCAAGCTTTGGCGTACGAAGCGCGACGAAGTTCTTCGGAAAGAAATAGGCGTGGCTGACGTAACATTTGAACGCATCTCAAAATGGAAGCTACTGCCCCGCTTTATGATGCTTGTGATGACTCTGATGAGTTGGCGTTGTGCAGAGTGGTTTATGAACTTGGACGCCCCGACAGCAGCACAGTCCGCATTTGTAAGCGTTGTGATGGGCGCGATGACAGGTGCGTTTGGCATCTGGATGGGCGGCGAGAACAAAGGACATCGTAATGAAGTATAACACATCTCACTTTCTAGATAAGGTTATTCAGCACGAGGGCATGGTCCTCACTGTTTATCAAGACACGCTGGGTATTGACACAATCGGTATCGGACGCAACCTCAAGGATCGCGGCATCAGTAAAGAAGAACTTGACCACATGGACATTCCATCTATGGCTGTCGTATACGAGCATGGCATCACAGAGGCCGATGCACGATATCTCGCACTGAATGACATCAAGATTGTTGAAGAAGAACTGTGTCGGGTGAAGCCCATTGTTCACGAATTAGATTCGGTACGGCAACTGATCTTGATGGATATGGCTTTTAACATGGGCGTACCCCGTCTCTGTAAATTCAAGCGCATGTGGAATGCGATACAGGAGAGCAAGTTCGACGCCGCCGCACGAGAGATGCTCGATTCGCGTTGGGCAAAACAAGTAAAATCGCGGGCGATTAAGCTTTCTGTAGCGATGGAAAAGGGAGAGTTCTGATGAGCGAGGCTAGAGGAAGATCAGCACAAGACAGTAAGGAAAAGCAGGGTAGCGTATCTGCGTCTGAAGAACAGGCTATGCGTACTTCCAACGCTACTCTTAAAGCAGCAACAGCAACAGCACTCGCAGGAACAGGCTTTGCTGCTATGGGTATGGCGAAACTGTCTGAGTCAGGCGCAGATGGTAAAAGCACTGCAAGAACCACTAGAGGTAGCGGCGGAGGCGGAGGTCTGTACGTGACTCCGGGTACAGCTACGAAGCGCGACATTACAAAGAGGTTTAAGAACATCTAATGCGCTACATTCCCCCCCGCAAAGCTATGCCCGCATCAGAACACTCTTTGAAACAGCAGCCTATCGAACGCCATTACTACTATGAAGGCGACACGTCGGGCGGATACTACTATGAAGAAGGCGAAGCTAAATACACGGGAGAGAAAGATGCCTCTGACAGAAAAAGGACGTAAGATTATGAACAATATGCAACGTACTTACGGGGGCAACAAGGGTGAGCAAGTCTTTTACGCAACAGCTAACGCCGGAAAGATTAAAGGCGTCGAGGAAACACAAGAACTCAAGAAGGGTGGCCGGGTTAGAAAAGCTAGCAAATCGTCGAAGTCTAAAGCGAAGGGCAAAAGTCGAGTTAATGAAGCTGGCAACTACACTAAGCCCGGAATGAGAAAGCGCATATTTAATCGTATCAAGGCTGGCGGAAAAGGCGGGCGTCCGGGACAATGGAGTGCGAGAAAAGCGCAAATGATGGCGGCTGAGTACAAACGCAAGGGCGGCGGATACAAGGACTAAAATGAAACACGTCTTTCTCCTGTTTGTTTTCTTAGGCACGGGAGAAGACAAGCGATTAGTCAGTAACGATCTTTACTTCGCTGACCTTAATGACTGCGTGTGGTACGCACAAACTCTACACAAGCAGGGAGAAAAAATAACTTCCTACTGTTTACCTAAACTGATTGACAAAGATACAAAGGTGTATTGATGGACCCCATCTCCGCAATGGCAACTGCTTCGGCAGCTTTTACAGCAATCAAAAAGGGTTTTGCTGTAGGCCGTGATATCGAACAGATGGCTGGTGATCTGTCTCGTTGGATGGGGGCTATGTCCGACCTAGATCAAGCAGAGCGAGAGGCTAAAAACCCCCCGATATTTAAGAAGTTGTTTGCCGGACAGAGCGTGGAACAGCAGGCTCTTACTGCTTTCGCAAACAAGGAAAAAGCAAAACAGCAACGATACGAACTGCAACAATGGATTTCTTTGACGATGGGCAAGTCGAAGTGGGACGCACTTGTAGCAACAGAGGTTCAAATTCGTAAACAGCGTAAGGAAACACTTTACAAACAACGCGAACGAAGACAGAAGTTTGTAGAGATTGTAGCGTGGATAATGTTAGTTACTGCTGGTGCTGCCGCCCTTTACGCCTTCGTTGTATTTATGAAGGGACAAGTTGCGAACGCGGGGTCTTTGCCAAGCCAGCCTAGCCATGTGATTTGTCGTCTGAAAGCGTGTACTATCATAGATGACAAGCGTGTGTGCGTCTATCACGGTCCACGAAATACAGTAGACACACTGTTTTTAGACAAGAATGAATGGTTCCCTAGAGAGTTTCAGTGCAAGTACATGCCTAACTCCAAACGTCCGCCCAGCATACAGGATACCTTTGAAGCAATCCGCAAGTCCCAGAAGAAGTAGATTTTGCTTGCATAGTTAGTGTATTTGTGATAAAATAAAGTATTTAGAGGGATGTAAGATGCAGAAGCTTGCTATCGAAGCACTAAAACATAAATATACAGCGGAGATGGCTGATGCAGAGTTTGTATTCGCAATTTACCTTAAAAATGCTGTTGGCGTGGGTGAACATCCGGGTCTGCTGGAAGAGATGGATACAGCGCTTAAAAAGTGGGGAGACGCCCAAGATAAATTAGCCGCACTGGCTACGCTAACAATGGAGATGAATGATGGCACTGAAGAAGAGCCAACGCTCTTTGAAAGCGTGGACTAAGCAAAAGTGGAGGACTAAAAGTGGCAAACCGTCCACCCAAGGTCCGAAAGCAACCGGGGAGCGGTATCTACCGTCTCGTGCCATTAAGGCACTATCGTCGGCGGAGTACGCAGCCACCACGAAAGCCAAGCGGAAAGCTACTCGCGCCGGTAAGCAAGTGGCCAAGCAGCCCAAGAAGATAGCGAAGAAGACTCGCGCATATCGAAAGACACGCTGATGCCGATTACAAATACAGCTTCTAAGCTAGTAACAAAAGCATCCGACCTTACTGGCACAGGTCAAGTTACACTCTATACTGTCCCGGCAAATCACACTTCGATTGTCCGGGCACTTATCGTAGGTAATTCAGACTCGTCAGCACGTAATATTCTTGTGCAATGGAATGACGGATCAACGACTACAAATATTTTTGAGGCACGTGCAATCGCGGCCAACTCTTCAGAGGCATTAATTAACGACAATGCACCTCTGTATCTTCAAGCGGGGAATATCGTTTACGTAACGGCTACTACCGCAAACACGCTACTAACAACGATATCCGTAGAAGAATACTACGATCCTAATCGTTAAACTGCCTAATAGGGAGAATCCAAATGGCAATCACAACTGCAATGTGTACTTCGTTTAAGGGCGAACTTTTGGGCGGCGTACACGATCTCGACACACACACAATTAAGCTGGCTCTTATTAAAAACGGAATGAGTGGCACATACGGTGCTGCAACTACTAATTACTCTGACGTGACTGGTAATTCTGACGAAGCTAGCGGCACCAACTACAGCGCTGGCGGACAGAACCTTGACGGCGCTGCTATCGCTACTAGCGGCACTACAGCGTTCTTGGACTTTACTGACGAAGTATTTAGTAATGTAACAACCACTGCTGCTGGCTGCATCATCTACAATTCATCTGCGTCTAACAAAGCAATCTGTGTGATTGATTTTGGTGGCAACGTACAGGCGACTGCAGGTGATCTAACAATTCAATTCCCTACTGCTGACGCATCTAACGCCGTTGTCCGCATTGCGTAAGGGATAGGCTATGTCCTTTTTCGGCACTAACGACGCTATCTATGGTTCCGGTGCGTATGGTTCGGCCTCGTATGGTCGCACCACACCCATCGTAATTCCTACAGGCGTTAGTGCCACGGGTGCTGTAACTGCTGCTGATGCAGTAATTACAGTTACTATCGGAAGTGTTAGCGCGACGGGTGCTATTGGGGCTGCGACTTTTGCCAATGATACAGTAGAGGCACTGGGGTCTGTCGCGGGAACGACAGCGCTAGGCTCACTAAATGTGTCAGCAGGAAAACAACTAACTGGTGTATCCGCAACAGGCTCTATCGGTGACATATCCGCTACGGCATTCTTCGGTATCAACGATGCCCTATACGGTACGGGTGTTTACGGCACGGCTATATACGGTCAAGTCACGTCACAGCTTCAGATGCCTTCACTGGTGGCTACCGGCGGAGTCGGATCAGTCAGTGTCGGTACTGGTAACAATGTAACTGGCGTATCTGCAACTGGCGGCGTTGGTTCTGTAATAACCGTACCGTTCATTATAGACGGGGTACAGGGCACAGGCGCAGTATCTGCAGTTGTTGGCTTTGTTATCACATACTTTGATCTTGGTAGTGTAGCTGCTACAGGTCAGATAGGCACTGTTGAGCCACAAATAACTGAAGACCTTGCTGAAAACCCAATTCCAAGTGTGTTCGCTACAGCTAGTGTCGGTGGCGCATTCGTAGTTCATGTTGTCGAAAAATTAGCTAGTGCGCCAAGCACTGCTTCTCTTGGGACAATCACGACTAGCGGCGTGGTAACTGCATTTGTTGCAGCGAACTACAGTAGGCAGCGCACCTTGAAGATAATCCCAAGCGAGAAGGCTGCACAAAGAAGGAAGGCTGCGTAATGGCTTTGAAATGGCCCGATAAAGACCCAGACGAACAGTTAGACTATTCTGTTGATTGGGAGAACGCACTGGGACTGAACACCATATCTAGTGTCACTTGGAAAGTGCGCGATGCCGATGGTAACCTAGAGACGTGGACTGATGCGGAAATAGTCAACGGACTGCAGCGCGTAAGTGCTACAAACACCACCACAGTTGCCACTATCGTGTTAGGTAGTGGTACTGCTTTCACTACCTACAAAATCACATGCGCCGTCACGGCCAGCGATCAAACGCAGTTAGAACAAGAGATTCGACTGCGGGTTATAGAGAGTAGATAATGGCTTACGATTACTTAGCATTGGTCAACGAGGTGTGTCGTCGGTTGAACGAGACAGAACTTTCATCTACTACTTTTGCAACATCGACGGGATTCTATTCTCAGATCAAAGACAGCATCAACGCTGCAGTTCGTGACGTTAATCAGAAGCACTTCAACTGGCAGTTCAATCACAACACAGACGAACTTACTCTTACTGCGGGTCAGATGAGATATCCTCTGCCTGATGAAGCAAAGTACGCAGACTTGGATACTGTCAGGATTCAACGTAACGAATCATTGTCTCTAGGAGAAGGCCGTAAGCTGGGTGTACTTAGTTACTCAGAATACCTGTCAAAGTTTATCGACCAAGAGTTTGAGACCGATGCCACTAAAGGTACTGTTCCGGAGTTTGTCGTACGATCTCAGGATGGAGATATAATAGTCGCACCCATGCCGGATAAGGCATATACCATTGAGTACGAATTTTTTATGTTTCCTGCAGACTTATCTTTACACGATGATGTTCCCACTATTCCTTTCAGGTTTAAACACGTTATCGTGGACGGGGCCATGTATCACGCCTACATGTTCAGAGACAACTTAGAATCGGCGCAGCTTTCACTTAGGAAGTTTGACGACGGAGTAAAACAAATGCGTACGCTACTCGTAAATGAAAACATCTACGCACGGGCGGTGTAATGCCAGATCGTTGGCAGACATACCCCTTTGAGTTTAAGGGAGGTCTAATCAGTAACCTGTCACCCTATCAGCAGGGTATACAGGCTCCGGGATCAGCACGTGTACTGGTTAATTACGAGCCGTCGGTATTTGGCGGGTATCGCAGAGTAGAAGGATACGCCAAGTTTGATACCGCTGCTGTCAGCAATAGTAACAATATTCGCGGACTTATTAAGTACGGCAACCACGTCTACGCAGCCCGTGGCAACGATCTGTTTCGGTCAACGGGGAGTGGGTGGACATCTATCAGTGACAACGCCGCCTACAGCAGCGCAGGTATAACCCTTGGCGGTAGTGGCAGGGTACGTTTTTTAAAGTACAACTTCGACGGCACAGAGAAGCTGCTTGCAGTCGATGGCACTGGTAAGCCCTTTAGGTTCACTGGATCAGTCTTTTCGCAGCTTTCTAGCCTTCCAGCGGATACGTCGGGCGCATCACATGCAGTCAATTTTAAGAACCACATCTTTTTAGCCAACGGAGAAAACGTAGTTTTTTCGGCACCCTACGAGGATGATGACTTTACACCGGCAAGTGGTGGTGGTATAATAAACGTAGCAGATACTGTGACTGATCTTATTGTCTTTAGAGATCAGCTTATTATATTCGGAGAAACAACCATTCACAGGCTGGCAGGGTCTAGCCAAGCAGACTTCCAACTGGTCCCTGTGTCCCGCGACTTAGGCGCGGTAGCTGAAGACACTGTACAGGAAATAGGCGGCGATATCATGTTCTTGGGTCCGGATGGACTGAGACTGTTTTCTGCCACTGACAAGATTGGAGACTTTAGTCTTGCTGCTGTGTCGAAGACTATACAGGCGGAGATTCTTGACCTTGTATCTAATAGCACCGCGTTTGCTAGTACAGTAGTTAGAGAGAAGAGTCAATACAGAATTTTCGGATTTAGATCGGCGTCAACAAACGACGCTTCTAAGGGAATAGTCGCCACACAGTTGCAGGACAATGTGGCCTTTAACGAACTTAGAGGGTTCAAAGTATTCTGCGTAACGTCGGAGTACAGCGGGTCCGCAGAAGAAATCTACTTCGGGGGTAGTGATGGGTTCGTATATCAGATGGAACAGGGGAACACTTTTTCGGGGTCTAACATTGTGGCGACGTTTGCCACTCCGTTTGTTCCACTGAGTGATCCTAATGTGCGTAAGACCATATACAAAGGCACGACGTATGTGGATGTTAACGGCGTACTGGATTTGAAGTTCTCACTGAAGTACGACTTTGATCAGCCCGAATCTGTTCAGCCCGAAGGCACTACGCTGTCTAACGAGGCGGGCACAGTAATTACATACGGTTCCGGTACATTCGGAACATCTACTTTCGGGAGTAAGCCGAACACTGTATTTGATGTACAGACTGTTGGTTCCGGAACTTCGGTTTCTCTCGTATACGAAACGACAGGAACCACCACAGATGCAGTATTTACCGTAGACGCTGCAACTTTGGAATTTGCGACCTACGGGAGGAGATAAAAAATGGGTACAGGTTACACCAGAAACGATACTGGTAACAATATCGCAGACGGAAACGTAATCAACGCATCCGATCTTGACGGCGAGTTTGATGCTGTCCAGTCTGCATTTAATGGCTCGTCTGGGCACTCGCACGATGGCACGACGGGAGAGGGACCGCAGATTGCTACTGCTGGCATAGCTGACGCAAACGTCACCACAGCCAAGCTGGCAGATGATGCTGTTACTCCTGCCAAGTTGCAAGATTCGGGAACATTCCAAGTCGGGCAGATGAACGCAGGTGGCGATGGCTCTTCTGCGGGCACGACTATCAAGGATGCAAAGATTGAAGTACGTTCCGGGTCGAGCGCAGTTCCTGCAATCGATCTTTACTGCGAAGTGAGCAACGCACACAAAGTCACAATTCAATCGCCGCCACACTCTGCTTACAGTGGCAACGTCACATTTCAGCTTCCGTCATCAAACGGAAGTAACGGACAATTTCTGCAGACTAATGGGTCGGGTGTTCTTTCATATGCTACAGTTGACACTGACTTGTCTAACGATAGCACACCGCAGTTGGCTGGCAACTTAGATACAAACTCACACAACATTTTGATCGACGACGCGCATTTCATTGGCGATGAAAATGGCAACGAGCAGATTATCTTTCAGACCACTTCATCTGCAGTCAATCAGATCGATATTACCAACGCTGCAACGGGTAACGCCCCGTCTATTTCAGCTACAGGTGACGATACCAACATTGGCTTGACACTGACCCCCAAAGGGTCGGGTGCAGTAGTCATTGACGGGCTGTCTCATCCTACGGCTGATGGCAGTGCAAGCCAGTTCTTGCAGACAAACGGCAGTGGCACACTAAGTTTTGCAACAGTTGATCTTACTGCGATCAACATAGTTACTGACACAAGCCCGCAGCTTGGCGGAAACTTAGATACAAACTCGCAAAACATTCTGATTGATGATGCACACTTTATTGGTGACGAAAACGGGAATGAGCAAATCATCTTCCAAACTACTTCGTCTGCAGTAAATCAGATTGACGTTACTAACGCCGCTACAGGCAACGCTCCGTCTATAGCTGCTACAGGTGGTGACACTAATATCGATTTGGGTCTGTCCGGTAAAGGGACTGGCGGTATCGCAGTAACTGGCACGATGTATGCCAGCGGCAACATTGGCCTTGACAGCACAGACTATATCGCGTGGACGAATAACACGCAGATGGACTTCTACGTCAACGGTGCGAATGACATGCGTCTTGAAAGCGACGGCGACTTGCACGTTGAGGGCGACGTTGTTGCCTTCTCCACGACTGTTGCTTCTGATCCACGACTCAAGGAAAACGTGGAACAAGTCACTGATGCAGTCGCAAAGGTAGAGCAGCTTACTGGTTACACCTTTGACTACAAGCACGGCGGAGCATCTGCTGGTGTTATGTCTACTGAAGTGGCACAGGTGTTACCTTCTGCTGTCAGTCAAACCACCCTTCCCTTGAAGACAGGAGATGAGGAAACAGAGTACGACGTAGTTGCTTACGATCAGCTTCACGCTCTTCTTATCGAAGCTGTAAAAGAACTGTCGGCACGGGTAAAGGAGTTGGAAAATGGCTCTAACGGGTAGTGGCGAACTAAAATTCTCGCAGATGCGGGACGAATTTGGCGGTTCCGGACAAGTGAAATTTTCTGACTTGTACCGGGGCGGCTCACTGGTTCGTGCAAAAGCAGGAAACAATGGCGCTACTAACTTGGCTGCAAACGTACCGGCAAGTGGCGAAATACAAGTTGCTGATTTCTACTCTCAAGCAAAAGGCTTTCGCAAAACTTATGACAGCGGCGCAACGAATCAAGATGCGTCTTCAGTCTTCGGTGACGACTACGCGGTTGACTACCCTAAAGAGATCGTCATCAACAACGGCGTCGAATTAGGTGCAACCAGCACAGGTCAAGAAGCACTGCAGATAGACAGCGGGTTAGCCGGTGGATTGACGATTACCAACAACGGCACACTGACAGGTGCTGGTGGTGCTGCTGGTAGCGCGGGTGGCGATGCCCTTCAGATAGATGTTGCATGCACCCTTGTTAACAATGGAACAATTCGTTCCGGCGGCGGTGGTGGTGGTGCTGGTGGCGCTGGCGGTACTGGCGGTACTGGTGGTCAAGGGTCAACGTCGTACAGTTACTACGGAAATGATAGCGGATACCTTGGCTGGCAAGGATATGCGGGTAATACTCATTCAGGATGTAACCCCGCCTTATACTACGTTGGTCCTTCGTTGAGTTGGTACTTTACCTGTGGATCGAATTATAGTAATACGATTGCAACCAACAATCATAGCAGCCAAATAACTATTGGAAGCTATCGGTATACAAAAGGTGGTGCTTGGGCGTCACATTCCGGGTATACTTGGTACATGATTAAGAGAGAAGAAAGTCTCACTGGATACAACTACTTCAACGGCGGTGCTGGTGGCAGCGGCGGCAGCGGTGGCGGTGGCGGCGCAGGTCAAGGATACAGCCAATCTGCTGCAAGCGGTTCCGGCGGTTCTAGTGGTTCCGGTGGTTCCGGCGGCGGTACAAATGCTGGTTCCGGTGGCACAGGCGGTACGGGAGGTACTGGCGGCACTGGCGGTGCTTACGGTGCGGCGGGTTCTAGCGGAGCAACTGGAAGCACGGGTTCTACAGGCGGAAACGGCAACCACAGCAACGGCAGCGGCGGCAGTAGTGGCAGTGGTGCCAGCAGCGGAGCAGCAGCGGGTTTGTCCATACGAGGATTTAGCACTCTAAGCAGCTACACCAACAACGGCACAGTAACAGGGAACACTGGATGACAACCGTAAAAATTGTAACGCCTCAAACTTACTTTGCAGAAACATACGATCAGTGGATTACTCCAGCGTATCCGGATTGGTACAAGAATCTAAAAGTGGCTAGAGATGTTTCAATACAAGATCATATTAAAACGGCGAGAGAATGTCCCGCATTTGTGCATCTATTCAAGAATGCCCACTTAGTTCGCGCCCCTATGGACATATCTATCCATTACGATCCGCAAAAGGGGGTAGGATGGAAGATGGCGCAAGGCACTGGCGAAGATGTGTCTCCGTTTAATAAGATTAGCGGATTCAATTTTGAAGTTCAGATGGCCCCGGAGTGGGGTAAGTACATGAGTATCAAGCTTGATTTTCAAGCGGTATTGATTCCCGAAGAAAGCACAGAATGTTTGTTCTTTGATCCCATGTATCATCAAGACAATCGGATTCCTATGACGGCTATGACCGGGGTTTGGACTATGCACCCCAAGCTATATACCATACTGGGAGTTAACTACATGCTTGATCCGGAGAAGTCGTTTGGCAAGGATGGCTACATGCACATTTCTCGTGGCACTCCTCTTGCGTACTTGTACTGGCCTAACGGAAAACCCAGCATAGAAGTAGAAATTTGCACTCGCGAAGAGTGGTCTGAGAAACACGAATACACCACTACTATGTTTAGGGGTGATTTCCTAAAAAAGGAGAAGGAACTGAAAGATGCAGTATAGCGTTTCAGAAATATCAAACGGGGTAGCTAAAATTACTTGGTCAGACGAAAGCTGGTCCTTCATTGAACTTGATGAGAATATGACAGAGGCAGAGTTTGATCAAGCCGTATTTAACATGGCTCCCCCCTACTTAAAGACGGGAGGAACAGCGCCTTCATTCTTGTCCGCAGGGGCAACTCGCACAGCCGCGCTGGATACCAACCCCTCCACTAATGATGATCGTCCTGCATGGCTCAAGGCACGTGCTGAAGCTTATGGGGACGTTTACCAGCAGATTGAATACATTACAGAGAATGGACTTGATGCGTGGCAGACTAAGGTAGCGCAGATCAAGACGGACAATCCTAAGTCATAGGCATGAAGATGACTGTGGAACCCGTACTCAAGACACAGATGGAACTTGAGGCACACGAAAAAGAGTGCGCTCTACGCTATACGGCTGTTCAAGAGAGACTTGACAGCTTGGACAAGCGTATGTGGCGTCTTGAGGCGATGATCATGGGAAGCACTGTTTTAGTGGTAGCTATGGTTGTGTCTGTATTTATGGGAATCAGGTAACATGGCGGAACTAACAGGTAAAACAGGCGAAGACCTTGAAAAGGCTTTGATCGAAGAGCAAGCGGAAAGAGCCAAGACCACAACTCTGCCTGACGATCAGACCGTAACGCCTACAGACATAAAAGTTGAACCGGGAGAAATCGTAGACGAGAATATTGGCCGTCTCCCAGAAATGACAGCAACAGAAGGCGCTGCTGCTATTGACGCCGATAAGTTTGATCAGGCTGCTCCTGAAAAAACAGATGCACCTAAAGTAGAAGCAGTAAAAGCGGAAGAGGTGTCTGACTCCGTTGCTGCCAAAGGTCAAGTATCGTCGGGTGCTATAATGGAAGCAGCCCAAGGGCAACTGTCTCCGGAAAGCGTTGCGGAAGCTGCAACACAGGAACTTGATCCACGGGCTACTACACGATATCAGCTAGGAGAGTTGTTTGCGAGTCTGGAAGAGGGCAAGCCGCTTCCTGCGTGGGCTGCTCCCGCAGTGCGTCGTGTATCTGCTGTAATGCAACAGCGCAATCTAGGATCGTCCTCTATAGCTGCGGCTGCTGTCACGCAAGCTATGATGGAGTCCGGCATACAAGTAGCATCACAGGACGCGCAAAAGTACGCGACTATCCAGCTACAAAATCTTTCTAATCAACAACAGGCTGTGTTGCAGAACGCTGCTGCATCCGCGCAGATGGACACAGCAAATCTTAACGCTCGTCAGCAAGCACTTGCAAACAATGCTAAATCGTTTCTGACTATAGACGTTCAAAACTTGACAAATGAGCAGCAATCCGCTACTATAAATTACCAAGGCAAGCTTCAGGCTATGCTGTCGGATTCCGCACAAGCGAACGCTGCTGCTCAACTTAACGCTAAGACTCAAGCGCAAGTAGACATGTTCTTTGCTGAACTAGGTACGCAGATAGAATCGGCAACGCTAAACAGAAAAGCGGCAGTCGAGCAGTACAATGTATCCCAGCAGAATTCTATGGCTCAATTTAACTCTCAGATGACAACAGCAAGAGAGCAATTCAACTCTAATATGACTGCACAGATAGCACAGAGTAACGCACAGTGGAGGAGAAACGTAAACACGTCTAACACTGCCGCGCAAAATGCTGCTAATCAGCAGAATGTCATGAATGTTCTGGGAGTAAATCAACAAGCACTGGCTAATTTGTGGCAAGCATACCGTGATCAGGCATCGTGGAACTTGCAAATCTCAGAGAATAACCTTGCTCGTGCCCATAATGCTGCCATGCAATCCATGTCAATAGCGGCGAATGAGTCTATGTACGATGAAAAGTTTGAAGACTTTCTTATCATCAAGACTATAGACAACATATTCAGACCAGTGAGTTAATGAGATGAATTTTTTTCAGGTGGGATTAGCCGTAGCAGGATCAACTCTAATAAGCAAGGGTGTTTCAAAAGCTTTTGAAGCTTACGCACCGCAGGGATTTAAGGACTTTCTAGGCACTTTTGATATGACATCTAAGGATGTCGGTGATGTTGCATCATCCTTTTTCGGCGCTACACTAGAGAAACCCCTAGACTTCAGCGATATGCCCTCCGTATCTCCTGTTAGTCCGGTATCGACGGCAGCAGGTCAAATGGCCGCGCCGGGGAAGGCTCCCACAATTCCACTGGGAAATAGTGGTAGAGTTGCACAACTGTCTCAAAGAGGTAACGTGCAAACCCGACTATCTTCCATACCTACCGTAGGCATACCTACACCTAGAAAGGTATCTCCGAATATCAACTTAGGCAAGGCTGCTGTAGGAAAAGTAAAAGTTAAAGGCATAGCATAGGGTAGAGACAGACATGGCAATGGACAAGATCACCCCTCTAGCTGCACCACCCGGTCATTCTCTTACGAATGATCCGGGACGTTGGCCGTGGGATAGACCAGCAGAATTTGCAAATCCGGATGACGCTATCGACTTTATCACGGGACAGCTAGATCGTCCCGGTACACAGGATGGTCTGTTGAAGATGATGCTGGCGGGTATCAGCGTCGAAGAAATCGTATCTCAGATTGCTTTCAAGGGATTTATGGAAGGTTCGTTTACTCCAGATGTAGCAGAGTTGATAAAACCCGCTCTGGGGATATACCTCATGGGTATTGCAGACGAAAATGAAATAACCCCTGTAGTATTCCTGAACGAGGACGCCCCAGACGAGGATGAGGTATCCGACGATACCTTCTTTAAAATTCTGCAACAAAGAAATCCTGTTATGCACAAAGCCATGAATGAAGAGATCAATCGTCGTCGTCGCATGGAAGATGTGGAATCACGCAAGCAGAGTATGGCACGTCCTGCGCCCCCTCCCCCTGATAATTTTTTAGACGTGCCTGAGAGGGAGGCGTTGTAAATGGCTATTAATGTATTGACAGGTTTGATGTACGCAGCGGGTGCTATGTACGCGGCTAACCGACGAGCGGAAGCTGGTCAGGAGGCTGCTGTTGCAAAACGAGCAGAGCAACAAGCGGCTAATGCTATTACGTATTACGGCGTTTACCCTGATGGCACAAGAGCAGACGGAATTCCCAACAACAGTCCTGCTCTTCCTGCAATGTTTGCAAAGGGTTACAAGATTGACGGCAGACAGACAGGAACAAATCAAGTCCAAGAAATAAAGCCTAATTTTACATCTAAGCCTGTGTATATGGACCCAGCAACTAATATGTTGGGCACAGCGGATCGTGTTACGACTCTCCGTAGTAGAATGCCGTTCAATCAGAATCAGGAAACACAACCTGCACCCTTCGGCTCGTTTGCTTCTGCCAACAGATTTATGCCTCTTGATCCTACATCCCCTGAGAATGACTCGCGTACTGCTAGCAGATTTTTGCAGATGGCAGAGTCTCGACCCGACCCTAAAAAGTTTGATGTCTCTAATCTTCCTATCGTGGGATGGACTAAGGACGACGGTTCGTACGCTCTGGATGAAAAGTACATGGACCTACAGGGCTTAGTAAGTGAAAATGATACAAGCACTCAGTACATGCACATTTCACCGTCCGGCGAACAGTCTGAAATTAAAAATGGTCCCGGTGGATTTGCTACTCTTCGTAAAACGCAGATAGACACTGGCGGAGACTTGTACGAAATTAATAAAGACGGCACGACAAAACTGATTGCTGTGCCCGAATCAAAAGATGATCCGGAATACGGTGTAGATGAAATAAGAATTTTGCAAAACGGTAGGTATATACCTTTTGCCGACGCTCCTCTTCCCGTGCAGAAAGCTGCTACCGAAGGCGGTGTGCTTGTCGGCACATTCAGGGATGGCAAGCTAGTCAGCGACAAGCCATACTCTCTGAAAAGTCAACAGGCAACCGCAGATAACGAAGACGTAATGACAGAAATGGTTCAGATAGGCCCTAACAGGATCGTCAACGTCGAAGAACTTAGCAATGCAGAGTTTGCTAAATATCAGCAGGGCAAGTACCTCCGTGCCCTTTACAAGAATGGCAAGCAGACGGAGACATTTAAACAGCCTAGCTGGTACAAGGCGGAAGAGGATGACGACAGTGCCGAAGAGCGGGTGCTTATACCCAGTGTTGAAATTGGACCTAATAAGTACGGTCCTCAAGAAGTTGCTGTCAAAGACCTTAGTCCGACGCAGATGACAGCTTACGTAAACGGCGAATACAAAACAGCCATGTTCAAAAATGGCGTACAGCAGGGCAAGTTCCTGAAGCCTAGTGACAAAGACTCTGGCTCCGGCTCCGGCTCCGGCTCTGGAGCAGCAAATAAGATAGCAGACAATCTCAAGTTTTCGACGATTTCTGCAGATGGTGACGATAGTATCACCTTTAGTATACCTATTGATGACTACTCAGCAAGGAACGCAGCCAACTTCGGAATAAAAGAGATAGTGAAAAATCCGGATGTGTTTGAGAAGTTGATGGAAGCTAAGCCTGAACAGGCAGATCAGTGGCTAAATGTTCTTGCTCAAAACATGGTCAATACATACGTGGATATGGCACAGAAGCAAAAGCCAGAAAACGCACCCACAGTTCTTCCTGAAAACTTTGTAGACACATGGGCTGCTGGCAACTTCCCCGTCATAGATCAGTACCCATTCTTGGGGCTGCGCGAAAAAATACAGGAAGTAGTCGGGCAAGTTATCATACGAAAGCGGCAACTTGCTGGACAAGGTGACAAGCTGGTTGTCGAAGATATTGTCGAGATGCCAACAGACGGAGGTGGGACTACCAAAATGCGTGTTATTGCGGGCGTTGAAATTCCCCGCAACGATGACGGCTCACCTAGATTTAAAGATGTTGTTCAGGCGCTGATTAATCGCGGGTTTACGGAGGGAGAGGTCGCATCTCTTATCCGTACACAGCAGGACGAGTTAGGTCTCCCCGTGATGAAAGAGGGCAATAAAGTTCCTCTTCCTGTAGATCAGCAGGATACACTGCTTGCTTTGGACACGCTGTTTAACGTGCCCATTGAGTTTACAGTCAACAAAAATTTCCCAGCACAAAATCTCAAAAAGGGCGATACATACAGAGGCACATACTACGACGCGCTCAAAAGAATGGTGACGCCGGATGCCTTCGCTATGGTTGATTCCGGCAGCATAGGAACACAAACCGAAGAAGCTATCGCAAACGTGTTTATGGCGATGACGAAAGACGATCCAAGAATCGGCATGAACCTGATTAAGAAAATATATCCTGTGTCCGGTACTACGGTAGAGGCTGTTCTGTCGAAAAAGTTTGGGGCTTCATACAACGACGTGAAACAGGCCAAAGCAGCACGGGCAAATGCAGCACAAGATGCGGAACTGTCGGCTCTTAACATGGAGTCCACGTTCTTTACAATGAACGCTCAAGGCAAAAGAGTACCTCTAGAAGTGAACACTGCTGTCGCAAGGTGGGTGCTTGGCGTTGACGGTGGTCTCTACCTCTTAGAAACAGCGTCTCAAGTTCTTTCTGGTAACTTTGCCAGAACTCTCAGGGGAGAAACCTTTACAGAAATAGATCAGAGTCAAAACTCTATCATGGGTGCCGCTCGTGCTAGTTTTGCAAGCACCGGTCAATTCGTTACTGCGCCAGATCAGCTTGCAAACACAGATCGTTTTCGTAACATGGGCGAAGGCGAAAGAAACAGCGCCATTGAGGAAGCACGAACCGCAAGAGCAGCCAACGCTGCCCTGTTCAACAGGATCATCAGTGACATGTCTGCATCAGCAGACGAGATGGTTGATGCAGGGGACGGCACAAAGATTTCAAGAAGGCTTCTTGCCACCCGCCAATACTACAAGTTCATTCTTGCGTACCAGATTGCTGCAGCTATTCAGGGCGGCACAGGTGGTCGTACCATTTCTGACCAAGACGTTCAGAACATCTTGAGTGCGTTTAACTTCGACACACTCTCCACACCAGATGCGGAACTTACGACTATTCGCGAGGCACGTAGAATGATGACTCGTATCAAGATCATCGACGGTGCGTATGCCAGCAATAACGTAGCAGATGTGTACGCTGCTGTTCAGTACGAAGCTATGGAAGGCAGGGCGGGAGATGCGTTCCGGCCAACGGTGTATGATATCATAACAGAGACAGCCGCTATGTTGCGTCAGCAGGGTGCAAGAGACAGGTCAACGGGTATCAGTACAAACTTGGGTGAAATTCAACCCGGAAGTCAAGAGGAGAAAAATATCCTTAACAGCTTCAGCGTCTTCACCGGTAATATATACTTGACTATCGATGAAGCAAGACAAGACCCCGACTGGGCAGACTACGAACGCCGTATGAACCCGACAACTTGAGGATAGTATTTTATGGCCGGTCCAACAGTACCAGATAATACGACGCAAGACGATCAGCAACAGCAGCCGCCGACAAGCATAGGTAGCGAAACTTTTCTTCAGAGAATGCAGTCGTCTCTTCGTAACAATCCCAGCTTGGGGTTAGGGGCTGCGTTGTATGCGCCCGCTTCTGATGGACCTGCCACTATTCGGCAGGGAGACCCCACAACAGGGGGCACTACTGAGTTTGTTCCTAAGACTACGTTCACAGAAGAATACCTGTCTACCTCTGGATTTACGAAACCTCCTGAGTCTATCAAAGGCGACGTAGGTGTAGTGTACGACGATTTTGGTCTGCCCATTCTACCGAAGGCGTTTACCTTTGGCATGGATGTTAAAACAGATGTCACGGGACCGGTGAGCGGCAGTCCTATTCTGAAGCCCAACCTAGATATTGACACACTCAAGATGAACGAATTGACAGACGTTCGTGAGGTTATGGATTTCAGTAATCCTGCCACTGTAGGCTTGCTGAACAGCTTTAATGGTATTGTGCTTTCCGACGGAACAAAAGTCCCGTGGAGATCAGACGCTCTTGAGGATAGGATCAGACAAATGAACGTAGAGGGTGCGGATGCCCTCTTCAAAACTCAAGAGGGTGCGGATGATGCGGTACGTCAAATTCCGTGGAAGCGGGCGCTGATTGCCCGTCAGACACTGCCCGAAGACTTTGAGGATCGGCGTCTTCGTCTGCAACCTTTTGCCGGACTTATCCCACCGACTACAGCACAGCGACTGAATGGCTTTAACAGCTTCACTGTAAGTCTTGCAAACTACGCTGAGATGGATCAGATGAAGATTGAGGCAATCAAAGCGTTCAATCTCGCAATGATTGAGCAGTCCGAAACATATCCGGAACTAAAAAGTGACAGGGTGCGTCTTGGAGTAATTGACTATCAGCTATCCACTAGTGCGTTCGGTTACGACAAAATTTTGAGCGAGTACGGACGAGCGGGACTGAAGTACACTATGCTTGCTCCGTGGGGATACCTGTTTGGTGAGGGCATACAGACTGCCGCTAATACTATTAACGTCATTGCTAACTCAGCGTTGTACGGTCTTGGAATCTCCTACATATCAGGAAAAACTGGTCCGTTCGGAGATGATCCCATCATCCCTTACGTTACCGACGAAACTCTCCCCTCTGTATTCAGTGGTGCAGGACGTAACGAAATTTATGATGCAATAATTCCTGACTACGCAGAGAACTACATGCTGCGTCTTGCGGACAACGGCGTAGGAATCTCCTACCCTGCCGCACAATACCTAGCACGGTATCAATTCGGTCTTATTCCGAATGTCCTGTCTCAGGGTGCAGAAATTATCATGCCGGGTGGTCTCATTCGTAAAGCAAAGAGCGGCCTGTCCGCCGCTGACTTTAACGCATTCAAGCTGTACTACGAATCAGAAAAGAAAAAAGGCCGTAACGACGTAGATAGTGCAGAGTTTCTCGAAGAGTTTATCAACGAAAGCAAGGCATCCGTTGTTAGTCGCGGAATGCTGGCATTCTCCCAGAATAATATTGTAAACGGCTTCTTGTTCAACAAGCCTTACGGATGGGGCAGAGTCGGTCTGGTCAGTCGCATCAACGCTGGCAGGACTATGGACGAGATTGCAAACGTAAAGCCTGAGTTTCGCACAGCATACGTTGAGATCAAAGCACGACAGACAAAAACAGAATCGCAGATATCTGCTCTGACAGACTCCATCAAAGCAAACCCTAATGGTGTACCATCCCCATCTCAAACAGCACGTCTGGATAAGCTGGAGAAACGCCTAGACTTGGAAAAGAACGAAGCCCTAGCGGAACTTGCAGCAGGGGACGTTGACCCTCTGTACAGAGAAATGGTGGGTTCAGAAAACTTCATGGTCATTGGAGCAGCCGCCGGAAGCGGTTTCTCACAAGCTATTGGCGGTGATCCCGCACTTGGGGAGGGTGTGGGAGCAATCCTGTCCGTAGCTTTCCGTGGTATGAGAAATGTACCTGCCGGTATTCAATGGATAAAGAAACTCAACAGAGACGTGCAAACTAAGAACGTAGAGCAGATTGAAGAGTTTGCAGCCGCCCTAAATACCGCTGATCCTGTACAAGCAGAAAAACTGATCCTGAAGGCGCAGTACATCATCGACTTGCAAAACAACGCAATGGATGAGGGCGGTATTGATCCTGTACTCGTCAAGTCTTCTGTCGCGATGCTGATCGGAGTAGCGGGTATCCACGGTCTAGAGCCGATGGTGCGGCAGGTCAAGCCTAATGATCTGCGCCGTATGAGTCCGAAACTCATGAATTTGATTGAGTTGCACAAGGAAGAAACCCTGCTTCTCACGCAGATGCGCGGTGCTTTTAACGCCATGACACAGGCTGGAGAATATCCGAAAGGAAGTGCTTCAGCAGAACTACAGGCCAGTATGCAAGAGAGCATAAAGTTTCTGGAGAAAAGCGTAGAGCAGCGCACACTAGACTTCCAGTCTATTGCAGTAAACGCAGGTGCAAAATTCAACGAAATGATTATGGACGGTACGGAGAAGGCACTCTCTCTCACGGACCTACAGAGGGGCGAGTTGCAATCCTTTGAAGAGTCGTACAACGCACTCCTAGAGTTGAATATCGGTATAGCTGATCTCCGCATCCCCGGTCCATACGGCGCGGGCGCACCTCTATCCACTGTAGTTGAGGTGATTAGTGAGATTCGCGACGGTGGAATGACACGAGCAAACTCCCGCGCAAATGCTGCCCTTAGTCTGATAGGTAATCCCGGACAATCAACTGTAGATGACGCGATAGCTGCTACTGGCGCGGCTGTCGCAGAGACACTTCCAGAAGGCGGGGCCAAAGTAAAAGGCAGAAACGTAAAGATAGAGGCTGCGGATGTTCCTCGCTTTGATTCGGGTGACAAAGTGCATCAGCTTACAACGGAAATAAAGAGGGGTGCAGACGAAGAAATAGCCGCTGCCCCGTTCCGTATCCTTGATCGTAAACAATTCTTCACTTCAAACGAACAGTTTGTAGGCTCAGAAGCGTACGTTGACGGTACCGTTATCCTAGACGATCTGATTTCTGCTGCTAGTATAGAGACGGGCATTCCCCTCACAGATATGGCAGCAGGAAAAAGCATAAGCAAAACTGTTGGTTCTAACGTCATACGCGATCTAGACTTCGTATCGCGCACATGGTTCGCGTCCCGTCTAGATGAGGGCATGGACCTAGACGAAGTAATTGCAAACACGGTAGACTTAGCGAAGGACGATCCTTCCTTTGCAGCGCAACTCGCAGGTCTTCAGATGTTTACAAAGTCTGCGCCGTCAGTAGTAGCAGCTATGTACCAGAGACATCTGGGTCTTCAACAGGGGGTTTCTGTCCCCACAGTAAGGCTTTCGTATTCTCAGCTTCGGCGTCTCGACTCCGTTATATCTGAAATGGGTGCCCGTGCTGGTAGGCTAAACAACACTGCAGCAGCAAGTGAGTATGCTAACATCAATCGTCGCATAACGGGTTCTCCGGATGCACGTACTGCCAGCATGTATGATCAGTTCATAGTAGACGATCCGGATGGTGTTCCTGTCAACGTAGGTCAGCTATTCGTATATGATGCAGACGGGGCATTTGTGCCTGTTAGTGACGTAGTTACTCAGGGCAAGAGAGGGTGGATGGATCACAAGGCCATCTGGTATGACGATCCGAATATGAAACGCTGGATGGGATGGGGAAAGCGTGATGCTGCTGTTGCAGACCCCGATTACCCTCTAGGTATTCAGATAGATGCTCAGTGGTTTGACTGGAACAAAGTAGGCTCTGAAAGCTACGACATTGCTGGCAAATTTAAAAGCTGGCGGCGGGGAATGGGAGAACGCCACTTCGGACCCAATAGTTCTAAAGAGGTAATGGTAGGAACTCCTACAGGGGATGCAGCGGTTAACTCTTTGCGTTTATCCGTTGCACAGTGGCTGCTTGACAGCACTGAAGAAGGGGTGTTGAATTTCAATCAACAGGATGAGGTTCTCTTAAAGATACGAGATACATTCACGGGCATCGATAAAGATGGCAACAAAGTATCTTTGTTCCCCGACATTGGTAGTATCGTGGATGATGTCAGAGAATACGGAACTGAAACAGTACCCATCACAATTCGTAAAGAAGCAGAAGACGCTGTTAGCAACGCCTTAACTAGACAAAGGAACGAGTGGAGAAGCGTTCAGACTAGGTACGAAAGCGACATTAAAGAAGTCATATCTGCGCTAGAGTCCTACACTGGCAGAAGCGTTCCTGCTGGCAGCTTGTTTACGGAGATCACCAACAGTGGGCCGCAGGGTATTGCAGAACTTCGTCGCATCCTGAAAGAGACACCGAATGCCAGCGGCAGAACATTTACCGATGACGAGTTAGATGTTATATTCGCTGACCTCGCTATTGAAGCCATTGAGGACAACGTGTTTAAACCCACAGGATTGATGGAAGTAAATCCCCGTGATCCATCTACAATGATGAATACCTACGACATGAATATGGACGCTATGTCACAAATGCTGGGTCTATCTGGACCCAATCAAAGGGCAGTAGCAAGTTCCGTAGAAAAGGCTCTGGGTTCTGCGAGGTACAAGACTGCTGTAAAGTTCTTTAACTTGATGTCGGAGCGATCTAATTCTCCTCTGGGAGGGTCGTCCCTATCGGGTGTGCCACGGGCGTTTTCTATCAACAGCTACATATCACGGTTCTACGCGATCAACCGCGATGTCATTGGACCTCAGTACGTGGGTACAGAAGCCCTCATTCAGAGGTTCCGTATTCGCGGGTTTAGCCTGATGCAAGCGGCCCTCACTGATCCCGATATAGGTGAGTTGTTTATCGACATGCTGGAATCCGGCAAGCCTCTGCCCCCTGACAAGGACAAAATCTTGTTTGACAAACTCGCTCTAGTCTATGTCAAGTTTAGCGATACTCTTTCTCGCGAAGACCCTTTTGCATCAGAAAAATTCAGAGGCGAACAGGGCTACACTATGATTGAAGGATTCCCCAGCGTGGACAATCCTGCACTCTTCCCCATGTATCAGGGTCGTCTGGGTTCAGAGTTCTACCCCATAGGCGGCAATTAACAAGGAGTAACTGATGAAGCAGTACAACAACGGCCCGCGCAAGGCTATGATGTATGGTGGCATGTCAAAGCGTAAGCCGATGATGTACGGCGGCATGGCTACCAAAAAGAAAAAGCCCCGCAGAAGGGCTATGAAGAAGGGCGGCGAAGCATTTCCTGACCTTACGGGTGATGGAAAAGTCACACAGGCTGATATTCTAAAGGGTCGAGGAGTAAAAGGTTTTCAAAAAGGTGGCGAAGCTGAGAAAGGCTCTCTGTTCGACGAAAACGCTTATCGTAGAATGCAAGAAATATATGAAAGAATGCTGGATAGCGGTGCTGTAAAAAACGTGTCTGAGTTTTACAGATACGTTGCAAAAAACCGCAGCCAGTTACGCAGGACATTAAATCAGGAATTGCCGGACTAGATATACCCGCCCGACTTTTCCATCATCTCATCTGTTACTGAACTAAAGTAACGCAACATGGACGCTATAGAGTGTGCCCCATCGAATTCGGGCACCCCTGCGTCCATTTCTTTTTGAAAGTCTTCTGGGCGCACCATGTCCTTTGCAAGTTCAACTTTACCATCTTGTCGAAGATATACGTTAAACGAAAATAGCGTGGCTTTCATGTTTCTTCCCCTATTTCGCATCTAAATCCTGCACTGTATGGTGGCGGTATGGGGAGAGACACACTAGATAAACTCTGTAGCATCTCCCCTGCCCGCATCTTACACTGTTCCTCAGTTGCCCGCAAACTCTCAGTGTCTTCAAACTTCATGCACATATTAGGTACGCTCAAGGAGCATATCAGAACCAATGTCTTGAACATTTTGCAAGTCCTCTATGTAAAGGTTGTAGCAGTCTGCTCTTACCTCGTATCCGTTGTCTGGATCGAAGTCCCCCTTCTTCATAAACTTGGACTTGTCGAAGTATTCTTGCTTCGGCATATACCCAAGGAACCATCCCTTTGAGAAATCTTTTAGCACTCGTGTAAAAGCGTAGATATCACACTTCTGTCGAGTATTGAAATTGCTTATGCTGCACGAGTAGTGAGGCAACGGAACAGCAGAGGTCTGTTTTGTTTTTACCTCCACCTTACGTCCATCTCCTAGTACGATGTCGTAATCGTAAGAATTATCCCACTTACCACCCATCACGTCGAGTACGATTTGCTCACCAAGGAAGCCCGCTATGCTTCCTCCGCCCCTAAGTATGGAGTTATGCAGGAGACCCATCTCAGTGGCCTTCTTACGGCCAGCAAGAAGCATTCTATCCGTTATCTTTACTTCGATCAACTTTCTCTCTCCATTCTTTGTAACAGGGATGGTGCGGATGGGGGTGATACTGAACCCATCCGTCACCTCTCTTCCACACGAGGGGTGGCTTTTTCTTTTCCTTCATCCGTATTCTCCATCTTTCCTGACAGATACTTGGGAGGTTCCTTCACTTCAAAGAACCACCCGAATATCTTGTCTAGTAGTATTGACAGCCGCTCCATTAGGCAGCATTGAGATCGACGACTTCACACACGCCCGCAGTACACGCCAGTTCACGTGATCCGGATGTGTTATCTTCCTTCTCATACTCTGATAGCGCAGTCCAGTCAATAGTTAAACTGCCCCGCTCATGCTGCCACTCCAAGTAATCATCGACTTCGATGTCTTGGTAGGGTGCTTGCTGATATGTGTGATCCGAATGCGGCAGGAAGGACACACCCGATGCTACGTCGAAGTTCTCATACACCCACGCACCCACGTCCATCCACTCGTCTTCCTTGACTGTGATGGTCACAGACGGCTTGTGTTCACACCAGTGAACGGCGTACGTCTTCCACAATTCAAGCTGATCTATCGCTGTCATCTGTGTCCGTGTGACGGCACCCTCCGGCGACTTCATGGCAAATGAGAAGACAGTTGTCGATTCCGGCTTCATCACACACGCTTCGCTGTAGACGCCCTGCTCCTTGAGGAACTGCGTCAGAGGGTCTTTGTTGTCGCCGCGCACTGTACGAATGTAATAATCGTTGTGCCGTGCGTGGATACCACTAGCGGCGTCTACGAGTTGAGACACAGTGCCCGATGGCTTGACACAAGTGATGGCAGCGGACTGTGGGATTCCAAGCATCTTTGCATACTTGCGATTCGTCTCTACGGCGACTTGCTTCATCTCTTCTAGCCAACGAGGGGAATCGACGGTCTTCGATAAAATTGAGTGATCCATGATACCAGTCAAGGATACGCCCAAGAGGCGTTCTTCTTCTGTGTTGTCTCGCCATACTTTCCTCAGATATTTGAAATCGGTTAGGGTTGACTGTAGGGTGCCCAAGATCGTAGCGAGGCGTACCTTTCGCTTCAAGGACTCCAGAGTGTCGTTTTCACGGACGACCACCTCTGACAGGTTGCAGAACTGATAGGGACGCAGGATGATCTCAGAGCAGGGATTAGTGCCCCACATATGCCCCGTCTCACGGCGTTCGTTACGAGCGACCTGTTTGTCTGCTGCATCACGGTTGAAGATGCCACGCTCACCAGACTTAGAGTCGTAGAGAGCCAGCCATTCCCGCATGAACGTGCCCATCTCCGGCTTGCCCTTGTAGGCCACAGAGTTGTTGGCAAGGGCGCGTTGCCCTTCGTTCTCCCACCACGCACCGGACTTGGCATGGGCCATCTGATCATCGTTGAGGTTCGACAGGGAGATCAGTGCGGAACGACGTACGCCACCCACGACCACAATCTCGCCCACCTTGCACATCAAGTCGTGACATTCGATAGGGAACAGACGCCGCCCCTGTGCCTTCTTGAAGAGGGCCACAGTGAACTGGAACAGATCATCCAGCGGACCGGGGCCGGATGCACGTCCACCCATAGTCTTCAGACGGGCACCAGACGGACGAACAGCGGACAAGTCCCACTGCGGTATCTGACCAGCGTAAAGCAGTGCGATGAGTTCGCGCAAAGACTTAGCCCATCCCGGCTTAGAGTCTCCCACCTTAATCACTGTGTCTGTCTCGTGCATGGCGTCACTGATTACAGGAAGCTTGTCCACGTTCTCCCGCTCCACAGAGAAACCCACACCCGTACCACACATAAGAATGTACATGCACTCGTCAAATGAACGGGGGCTATCTACAGGGATGTAGCTACAGTTGTAGCCGCAGATATTATCCCGTGCGAGAGCCGGACCAGCAGTCATCATACCCCGCATAGACGGCATAATTTCTTGGCTGATAATTGCGTCACGGATATCTACTATGTCGTCCGCCGACATGTCAAACCTGTGCTTGCCCTTTACTTGGTAAATCATAAATTTCAAATAGCGTTCTACAGTCTCGTCCCAGTTCTCACGACGATCTTCTTCGTCGATCCAACGCGCATAGCGAGACTTGTGTATAAACTGTTGATAGGGGGTAGGTAGCATATTATTCATCTGTCGTCTCCTCAATGAGTTTGTCTAAGTACCATCTCGCTTTTTCTAAATCTTCGACACCGTTCTTGTATCGGTAGCGCCACAGGTACTTGATGATGTTGCCTTGCAGGTAGTATTCGTATCCGTCGTCTGTTGCAGCGCGGATAGCATCTATGCACTCAATCCCTGTTTGATTGTAGTGCGGGGGTGAATTCACCATGTCTGCCTTAGACTTACCAAACAGGTCTATCTGCTGGTTGTAGTACGTGTCTAAAAGCTTCTCTTCGTCGGGCTTAAACGCATCTCTCTGTAAGGATTCCATAGCAGCCTTCTTCATAAATTCCTCGTGTCTCACCTGTTATCGCCTTCACCATGTATCATGTCAGACAGTTTGCGAGACTTCAACTTGTAGATGTTCATCTCTGCAATCTGCTGTAAAGAAAAACCTAGATCATCTGCGAGAGCAGCGCAATACCAGAGTACGTCACCTATCTCTTTTGCGATTTCGCCCTTGAATTCGCTATCATCACGTCCGTCGCGATAAATCTTCTTTACCTTGTCCGCGACTTCTCCCGCCTCACCGGCAAGGCCCAGAGCAGGATACACTATCTTCATGTCGTCAGGGTAAACGGCGAACTCACGGGCTTGCATTTGATAGTTGTTTATATGCCAGTTCTCTTTGATCATTGTGTCTTTCCGAAATTTATTTTAACAATGTTGGTGTTGGGATCGTGTTGAATATCTACGCTGTCGTCAGCATCTTCAATCATAGCTGATTTCTCTGCTTCAAACTGTAGTCGAGCAAGGCCCGCTTGCATGACTCTATCAAAGTCTGACTCCATCAACTCAACGAGACCCGACAAGATCACAACACCCGCAGGGATGTACTCTCCATCCTCCTCTTCTGTGGTATCATAAGCAGTCATGGTTACGTGATCTTCATCATCACCCTGCTTGAGCATTAGATACCACCTATCCGGAAGAAGGCTGGCCCGCTCTAGCGTAGATTCCATTTCGTTATCGTCCATTCTTGTACCACTCCTCCGGCATAGTTCCTTCCGACCACTCAAAGCCGTGACGGTCAGCCCATGCACCGTATGTCGTTTTCGATCCCTTGTAAATTTTGTTTCGTGCGTTCTGAAATAGAATGCGTATATCAAGGTCTGGGTTCTGTTCTTTGACCAGCAACATCTTCATGCGGTCATCCTTGTCAAACTTACCCTTCGCTTCTACAAACACTTCTGTGTCAGGAAAGTAAAAGTCTGGCGTGTAAGTGCGAGGCTTCGGAACAAAGGTGATCCTGTGCTTTTCGTACTCAAAGGTGACACCCTTTTGCCGAAGTGACTTCGCTATGTTTAATTCAAACTGTGATCTATACCCGCCCATACTTTTCATAGTGCCATTCCTATGGAGTCCATTCTTTTTAGAAGGTACCCTGCCAGTTTTGGGGATAGTCTTTGTATACTGTCTAGTTCTCTTGACAGTGGCAATATCGGCACACAAACATTTGCTCCATTATAAGATAGTCTGCTGATGTTTTGTAGTTCTAATTCGACTTGCTTGATGTCTCGTGTCTCTGTATCTGCTGTCAAGAAACCCATGTCCGGTGAGAAGTTCTCACGCAAAGTAAGGGGCAATCCTCTCTCATTCTGACGAAAGTATGCCACCTTTCTTTCCCCTCCAGATTGCAAAACAGATTCCACAAAAACGTGTCGTATGTCCTTATTCATCTCCATCAAGTCAATGTCGTAGTCTCTCACAAAGATGTAGGGCATCACAGTTCCTTATTCTTGAGGCGACTGTACCAGACTTTCGGCTTGTTCTTAGCGCGAGACGTTACCTTGTCGTGATACACAGCGTTAGGCCAGCATACGCTCTTGTGACCACACATGCCGCACTGTCTGGCAAGAATCTTGTTGCCCGTGCGAACATCTTCACCATCCTTTCGGAATGTTTCGAATTCATCCTTGAAATCTACTGTCGGCTTTTTGGCAGGGTCTGTCAGTATTTTGACGCGACGTGCTGCGTCCTTCAGATATCCTGCTTTGTCCTCTTGCGACCAGTCGGGCACCTCTACGATGGCTATCTCACCGCTGGACTTGTTAACAACGATCCAACCACCAAAGGGTAGGCCCGTAGCCTCTGCGTACAGGAAGCCCTGCATAGCGTAGCCGAACGGATCATCGTTCTTTATGGCCTCGTATCCGCCAGAACCAGTGTACTTGTACTTGAAAGCCCACTCACTTGCCGACTTAATATCCCAGACCTTTTCTTCACCGAACTCGTCACGTAGGATAACATCAAGTGTTCCCTTTATCTTGTGACCAGCAATCTCTAGTTCTACGGCGCGTTGAAAGTCTACAATTTCTACACCGGCTTCTCTCAGAGCCAGCATCAAAACAGCTTCGGAAAGGTCACCAAACAAAAAACGGAAGAGAGAGTTGTACTCCATCTCTTCCTTGTTACCTTCTCTTTCAAGAAGTTGTTGACACATAGGCCGTCCCAGTCCGGACATGCGAATGCGATAGCCCTCGTCTTTACGAGTCATCTGTTTTGTTATTGCTTCGTTACAGTCTTTAGTAAACTGAGCAATGCTATTCGGGGAGACATTTACGTCCCCCCGAACTGCGTTTTGTAGGAAGTCCTGAAGTTTAAGCTGCGTCAACATCGACGAAATCCGAAGCAAGATCGGATTCGTCTTCGCTGGACTGAAGCTTAACGGATTCACGATACTGATTAGCGATGGTCTCATTGTGAGCCTTCACAGTCTCTCCAAACATCCTCATCAGTTCCTTATCTTTATCCGTAATCGCCACTTCAGAAGAGTAAGTCATAGCGGGCGTCCAGAATGTGACGCTGCCCTTCTTATTCTTTGAAGTGTCCAGCTTCGCAACAACCTTCTGCATCACCTTTTTCTGGCGAGACAGGCTGTCGATGAAGTCAGCAACAGGCTTGAAGCCTGAACGCTTGAAGTACGCAATGACCGGCTGGTCTTCAAGAAGCACAGGATTGCCTTCAGCATCTGCAAACTTACCGCTTACCTTACCGTAGATAACCTGATTGCATACTACAGAGCGAGAGTGTAGGTAGCGAGGGTCATCCTTACTCATACGGTCTTCTTCGTCGCGGGTCAGCCTACCACACTTATTGGTGCCAGTATTATCGGGGAACTCCCCAGACAACACAGTCTTCTGCACCGACTTCTGGCTAAACTGACCAAGTTCCTGATCCCATACGCTATACTCGTAGGTACGCATCAGCACCTGTAGCATAACAGAATCCGCATAGATGAACTTTCCGTCCATGTACATCTTCCACGATCCACGGGTTAGCGAGATGCCTTCCTCACTTTCCGCATCGTAGTTAATGTTCAAGCGAGGCAATCCTACTTGACGATTGCCACCTGTGGATTGCCCTGTGGCTTCCATAAGTGCTTTGTCGTCTCCGTCCTCAAATGCTTGAACGAGTTTATCCACATCATCTAGTGCCATTACGTCTGTCCCTAACATGTTTTCACCTCGTAATTTAGGGTTGTAGAACGATCTTACAGGTTTACTTCCTGCAAGTCAAGCCAGTTTTTTCCGATTTTTATTTCAATGCCCACTGGCATATCGTAGGTAATACCATATCGTCGTGAAGTTTCAAAGGGTAACGACAACATGGCGTGTCTCATCAGGTCTATGCAAATTTCTTTTTCGTCAGGGTGTACGTCCATGACGATGGAATCGTGTACGGTATTGCATATAACACTCTCCAGCTTTGCAGCTTCTACACTTTTCTGGAGTGACACCAGCGCAATCGGCAGAAGGTCTGCTGTTGCAAATCCCTGCACAGGATAGTTGCATATGTTAGTGCGATTTGTAGCTGTGCCCCAGTCAGTCCACTTAGCATCTGGAAAAGCATACACCCTGCCGGACGGAAGAGATATCTCTCTGTACTTCACAGCATCCGCCTGAAGAATTTCGTGCCACAGGGCAACCCCCATGTACTTATTCTTGAAATCTGTGTAGTAACGCTTCTGATCTTCCGTACCTGTGGTGCCACCATAAAGGGGCTTAAACGTGTGAGCCTTTGCTTCTTGTCTGGAACAACCTATAATACTGGCAGTGTAGGAGTGTACGTCTGTGCCGTCTATGACATCTTTGTATACCACCCTGTCCTTAGACAAAAACCCTGCCACGCGAAACTCTAGCTGCGAGTAGTCGCCTTCCATAATGAAGCCACCGTCGAAGCGACTCTCGACTGCCTTGCGAATTTCGAATGTCGAACCCCGTGGCATATTTTGGAAATTCGGACTACGAGACGAAAGACGACCCGTCGCCGTAATAGTCTGCATGAATTCGGGATGGATGAAACCGTGGTCATCCACATTGTTTTCCATGCCCTTGACAAACGTATTGATGTACGTCTTGAGCGCGTTGTACCGTGTGTATGCTGAAACAAATTCATGTGCGTCACCTCTCAACTCTGGCAGTCTCTCCTCAAGTGTTAGCCTGTCTGTGCGGAAGCCAGCAGCCGCAGTGTCCCACGTGGTACGCGGAACGATCTTGAACCCCGCTACTTGACCAGTGGGCACGTAAAGGACGCCAGCGCCGCCACAGGGCTTACAGATGCGTATAGCCTTACCTATAGTGCCGTCAGCCTTTCGTGCGCGTGTACGGCCTTCTCCGGAGCAACGAGAGCATTGTTCGCCACGTGTCTTGTAAACCACGTCAGTTTGCCGACGCACTGTGCCATTGAACTCAGTGGTGGACATGCGGACACGTTGCTTGGGTTTCATGGTGGCACCCCGCATCTCGTGCCCCAGATTAAATACTCGTGCCCACTGTTTCTTGTTGCGAACTTTGCGCGAGTACAAAAGCATACTCTTATCGTCAGGACTAGACAGATTAATAGGCGTGTCACCCATAGCATTCTTTGCGAGTTGCATGAGTCGCTCTTCTAACTCAAGCATCTCTTCTTGATACTGCTTACGAATGTCCGCGAGAGTGTCGAGATTAATACGAAGACCCTTACGCTCAATCTGCGTAAGAGCGTTCGTCATCTCCAAGGACAACTTCAGTGTCGGCACTAGGCTCATGGAACAACTCCTCAAATGTTACACCGTAAATGTCTAGCTGCTTTAATGCAATCTCTTCCGTGGCAAGCACGTCTGCACAGCCATACTCCTTGATTATCTCCCACGGTATATCGTAGAACGTCTTGCCTTCTTTGATATACGGTTCCACAAGGTCTTTCTCCTTGCGGGTAACGTCATACTTTTCTGCAAGAGCAGCAAGTCCAAGAGGCCAACCTCGCGACTTGGCGAGTATATATTCCGCAACCATCGTATCATAAATATTTCCCTCGTATGTAAAACCGCACTCTCGTATCCACGTCAAATCAAACTTGATGTTGTGGCCGACAAGCACGTCAGCATGATTCAGTGCCAGTTGAAACCCTTCCGCAGCAGCGGGTGACTTAGGTTCAGTTGAATGGTAATAGCAGTCGTAAGACACTCTGCTCTGCAACCACTTGTATCCGATGGACACAAGATTGTTGCCGAAGTATGGAAGGGGCGAGTAGCCACCACCGCGCTTCTCCGTGTGGGTTGTCTCCACGTCAAACGTCAAGATGTTCATGTCAGTCCCTTGCACCGTACCACTCTACGTTATCAAGGCCTTGCTCGACAATACAACCCATAGGGGCTTCATCACAGTTAGGCCAACTAGGACATCCTAGATGTTCGTCCACCCGTTCACGACGAAGAACCGTATAAAGCACAAAGTCCTTCAAGGGATCAATCGTGTATGCAGATAGATACTCGCGCACAGTGACTGGCCTTCCCGTGTCCCAGTTCCAGAACACACCGTTTACGGTATGATACAAGCCGTCAAGTGGTAGGTATACATTGTCTATGAGAAAGCAGGACACAGGCTCAAGAATCCTGAACTTAAGGCTGCGTGGGTCTGCTTCTTCCAACTCAAATTTTTCATCTAGCCAGTCAGAAAGACGGAAAGCTGCTTCACTCATGGCGTTGATCCATTTATGCTTAGGGTCTTTAATAGTCATCAGTAATACACCCCCTTCTCCACGTCAATCTGTGCGTTGATCATGCCATGCCAGCCGTTAGACTTATTCTTTGACACGCATATGTGACGCACCGTGTTCTCAACTTCGCTTGATCCCGTCTTGCCAATGCCTATGATAATGTCGGCCTCGCCAGCCTTACCAGTACGCGAGTTGTCAAGCATTGAGTAGTCAATAAATTGACGATCATGTGCATCGTAGTTTGCCTGACTAACAGCCCAGACTAACAGCTTGTTTCTCTTGGCAATTTCTCGTGCGTACACGTACGTCTCTTTGAGCCGCTCATCACCACGGTTGAATTCACCCCTGATGCGAAACTTATCTAGCTGATCCATGAACATGATGTCCGGCTTGTTCAGCTTGGCGTAGTCATCAGCCTCTTCGACAGAGGTACCCACAGAGTCCATGACTGTGAGGTAGGGTGCAATCTCATCACGATACTTGGCCGCGAGGGTTGCACGACTTTCGCGCATCTCCTGCTGGGTCAACTCAAAGTACGACTGAATGATCCGCAGCTTGATGCGGTCAGCCGGTTCCTCGTTGGCCCAGTACACAACCTTGAGTCCCTGTCGGATGTACGACGCAGCAAGGAAGCAGCAGAAAGTTGTCTTACCCACCTCTGGTCTTGCAAACAGGATACCAAGATTTCCCCTATCTAACCCCGGAACTTCTTCCTGTAATAGGTTGAATTGAAAGGGAAAGTCAGGATCACCCGTCACCTCGTCTAGCAACTCATCAAGACCCGTATCGACTTCTGTGTACGTTGTCTTGTCAGACATGCGTCCGTCATCAACTGCATCAATCAGTCGTTGTAATTCCCCGAACTCCTCACTCTCTCCTGTGAAGATTTCAATCGCCTTTTCTCCGATCATGCGGGCACGATCACGCAACCAGAAATTACGCACCATGTCGAGGTGCATATCCGTGTTGTCAGAGTTACCGGCTTCAAGCATGACGATAATTTCGTGTACTTTTTCACGTGAACTATCTGGCATTGCGGGATTGCGATCATCAAACAGGGCAGACAACTCCGATGATGTCATGGTGTTGCCGTACTTTGTGTGGCTGTAAGTCAACGTGTCAAAGATGTCGCGCATCTCTCGCGTGAACATGTCACGGTTTAGCGTATTCTTTACCTGTGAGAAAAATTCTGCGTCTAGGCAGAACCCCAATATTTTTACGTCAAGTGATACGTTCTTCAATGTACTCATCCCTCTCTTCGTCCTTCATGGTTTTCAGATCATATGGCAAAACCGCCAAGCTAGTGGGCACAAGAAAGTGCAAGCGGCGAACCATGTCAAGTGCTTTGTCAGTAGCATCCTTGTCCATTGCGATAAACACATGACGATAATCCGCCAGCCGCCTTACATGTTCGTTCAGTAAGTTTGTCCCCAACAGGGCCATGCCTGTAACTTTATTGCTGACAGCACATGCACTCGCGCAATCTTCTACGACAAACGCAATGTCTGATGTGCCACAGACAAACGGCACCTGTGACTTGCCGTATCTGTACCACTTCGGCCTGACATCACGCAAGGCACGGCCCACTGCATCGACTGTCTTTCTGCCATCCCTCACCATGTACACAACACGATGCCGTTTGAAATCGTACCGAATGTCAGCACGACCCGACAGATATGCGTCATAGGCGCTGACCTTTCTCGCGTACAGTTCTGCATCTACGTTGCGAGACAGGCTGACAAAAGTCGGTGGCTCTTCAAAGTTAACCTCTTTCGGGACATCCGGTTCAGGTCTTGTGAGTTTATTTCTCGACAGAGCCTGAGTTGCAAACTCTTTTGTCAGCTTGACGCTGGTGTACCCCTTCACATTACAGTCAGCGTGAAAGCAGTACCATAATCGTTGCACACCATCGTCAGTTACGCTAAAAGTGTTTGACCCGTCGCACACAGGACAATCGGATCGATAATTTGTCAGCGGCTGCATGTCTAGGGATTCGACGTATCCCTCAAGCCAGTCTGGCACTGTTGTCATTGCAATTCCTTTTTGTGATTTTTGTCAACGTAACCCATATAGATATCGCTTGACAAGCTAAATTTTGTCAGCCACTATCCTTATACCCCCTTTAGGATAACCCCAGTGAAAAAGAAAATAGAAAAAATAAACCCCATAGCAAAGTCCCTAAGGGATAGTCTGTATAGAAAAAGAATAATACAGGATAAAAGAAGTCGGGAGAAAGACAAGTTGCACAAGAAGGAAATCAAAGATGGGACGACCTCACAAGATTCTTGAAGATACCAAGACGTACAGCTTACTTATGACTATAAGGCAGTACGAGATTTTGTCAGCGCATTCTGATACAATGACTAAGTCTGGCATGGAAAAGGTGGCAGTTGCTGATCTTATCAGAGAAGCTATAGAAATTTACATAGAAGCACTGGAGGATGAAGAGTATGAAGGCGAAGCACCACAGGATGACAAAACTGTTCAAGGATCGTAAGGGCACAGATTTAGTGCCGTACGTATCTTCTCGCGATGATCGACATGAAGTCGTTGCACCTGTCTCTTCTGTTCGCATAGGAGAAACAAGTAAAAGTCTTGTCAGATCAAAGGATTGTGTGGACTACCCACGGTGGGTTACAATTTTTGTCGGTAAAAGTGAAAAAGAGTGTAAACTGTGGCTTGACAGGTACAAGAATGCCGTGATAAGTATATGCCGTCCCTATGAGGTGTCCTCGTGACCGCTGAGACCTACCGTTTTGGGCCGGGTACAAGTTGGCGGGTTGCTTCTGGTGTAGGTTGCGTGTTCGTAAGCAGCCGGTTGATCTTTTTTGTTGTAACCCTCCTGAATAAGGAGCATTCATCAAAAGATATTTCATAGGGATGGTTTTCTGTCGTTCATCGGGAGCGGGGCTGGATTTTTTCTGGCCCCGTTCTTTTTGTGGTTGACGTTGTTTCTTTTTATCGATATGGGTTATGTATCACAACAAACCGATAGGGTTACACACGATGGAAATTTCAAATAATCAGCGATCTGACTTGCTTCGCGCACATAACAAACTGAAGAAGGTAATTAGTTACGTCGATGACTGTAGGGATATTAACGTGTCGCATCTCCGCGACATCGAAGAGGCTATCTGCGTCCTTCATGAAGTTGGCGAATTCCGGCCAAAGAGGGATAATAATAACCACAGCATGTTTTGGTCTGACTGGGTTTACGCAGAAAATGCGGAGCCTGACAATGACTAGATGGTATCAACTGATAATGGACAGCGGGAAGAATCCTTTGTCCAACATCCCCGACATGAACACACGGCATATGATCATGCAAGTCCTAGCGTGGATG
>VMHT01128967.1_pt1 | contig 35010 bp, 24 predicted proteins | sample 4693611 | NCBI WGS metagenome assembly VMHT01 (sample SAMN12280063, study PRJNA550983) | marine metagenome | isolation source: seawater sampled from same location over 5 years 0.02-0.2 micron viral filtrate | place: USA: collected off the coast of southern California halfway between the port... ...
CCTGGCGAAATACTTTTGCTTAGAAAAGAGCAAGAGCATTTAGAAAAGTTAGTGGCTACTATGAAGGATAGTCTTGAGATGAGTTCTATTATATATAGTAGAGACAACAAGTTTGAAGTTCCTGGCACAGAATCTATAATGAATAATATGTGGAAAGGCAAAGCTGATATTGTAACTGACTCTGCTTTTCAAGTTATAGCAGAGGACAAAGATGGTAATGAGCAAGTTATAGACTATAGTGATGGTGCAGTCATTGATTTAAAGACTACATCAGATATGACAAAGTTTAGATACTCATTTTTTACATATAATTATGATGCTCAAAGTTATATCTACCAACGATTATTTAATAAACCTATGTTGTTCCTTGTAATTGACAAGCAAACAATGAGGTTGTCAATGAGACCTGTTTCTGCCGACACTATTGAAAGAGGTAAATTAAAAGTAGAACAAGCAACTAGAATTTATGAAAAATTTTTCGGTGACAAGGCGACTCATGATGTTAACACATTTATTGATAAACAAATTATATAGCCTATATAAAGAGAAAACAAAACCAACTCACTTACAAGTGGATGTTCCAAACACTTGTAGTAGTTGGAAGGAAAGAAGACAAATTCTTTCTGTAACAAGAAAATTTTTGGAACAAAACATTAAAATTGTAAAAAATGAGTGAAGCAACTAAAAAGAACTACATTAAAGTAGGAAAAGGTGTTGAAAAGTTTGACGGTGGCTTGATAGAAATATCAGTCTGTCTTTCTAAAATACCACAAGAACACCGTTACCAGTATGAAGGAAAATGGTATACTAAACTAAAAGTTAATAGAAACAGAGATGGTGTTGATGATTATGGTAAGTCTCACTATGTGACTATTAATGAGTGGAAGCCAGAGGCTAAAGAACAAAAGCCAGCTCCACCAGTAGCAAAGAAAGAAGAAGAGGTTAGTCCTGATCTTCCATTTTAGTGTGTTTGGGTGTGAGAAATAGGAGGCGAAAGCCACACTAACTCACAATCAAGACAATAGGGTATGAGAAGAGTGTGGTTTCTCTTCTCTGCTCTTTTGTCAAATGACAAATGACAAAAAAAATTTACTATAGACCACTATAATAACAATTAGTATTATATTTTTTTATATTATTATATATTATTAAATATTGACATAATTGACATAACAGAGTAAAAGTTAAAATTAAATTAAATTAAATCGACATCAAATGGACATCACCATCTTTAAAGATATTAAAGAAACAGCACAACCATTCTATAGAAAGGTCGATGTTATCTTAAAAAGAATACAAGAAGGCTCATCAAAAGATTTAGTTAAAAGAATCCGAGCTGAGAAAGACAAAGAAAAAAGAAACTTATTAAAACAACAACTCCCAGCCATTTGTTTCAGTGGGACATTCACAAAAAGAAATGATTCCTCACTACAGAGTCACAGTGGCTTAATATGTTTAGACTTTGATGGTTATAAGACTAACAAAGACATGCTCCAGGAAAAAGAAAGGCTAAGTAAAAACAAATATATATTTGCTTTGTTTATTTCACCTAGTGGTAAAGGATTAAAGGCAGTTGTTAAAATACCTAAAGAGGCAGAAAATCACAAAAATTATTTCTTGAGTTTACAACATCATGTAAACTCTGAGTATTTTGATAAAACTTGTAAAAACATTTCTAGAGTTTGTTATGAGTCTTATGATCCATTGCTTTATGTCAATGCTAATTCTAGTACATGGGATAAAATTGTAGAGCAAGAGTATACAGAGGTTATAAAACATGTAGATATTCCTACCATACCAGTGACAGATGAGAATAAAATAGTTGACATTCTAACTAAGTGGTGGCAAAAGAAGTACCCAATGATAGAAGGTCAGAGAAATCAAAACATCTATATATTGGCCGCAGCATTTAATGATTTTGGTGTCAACCAGACTCTAGCAGAGTATATTATGAATAGTTTTTCTAGTCAAAGTTTTAGTGCTACAGAAATTAAAAGGACTATATCTTCTGCATATGCACAAAAACAAAACTTTGGTACAAAGTATTATGAGGATGAGGACAAGGTTAACTTAGTTAGAGAGAAGTTAAAAAGAGGTGTATCAAAAAAAGAAATCCGATCCCAGCTTGAAGAGTCTGATGTTGAGGTCGGCACAATAGAGAATGTTTTAGTCAGACTCGAGGATGAACAATCTAATAGTAAGTTTTGGACAAAAAATGATAAAGGTGTAATTAAAATTGTACACATATCTTTTAAAAGTTTCTTAGAAGAGAATGGTTTCTATAAATTCAATCCTGAAGGCAGTAGAAGTTATGTATTTGTAAGGGTTACAAACAACTTAATAGACCACACATCAGAAAAAGAGATTAAAGATTTTATACTTAACTACTTATTAGAAATAGATGATTTGACAGTTTACAATTACTTTGCAGAGCATACTAGATATTTCAGAGAAGAGTTTTTAACCTTATTATCATCTATTGATGTGTATTTTATTGAAGACAATAAGAATACTGCATACTTATATTATAAATCTGGTGCAGTAAAGGTGACACACAATAGTGTTACACCTATAGACTATCTTGATTTAGGTGGGTATGTGTGGAAGGACCATGTGATAGACAGAACTTATGTGTCTTGTGAGTCTAATGAGTGTGACTATAAAAGTTTTATTACTAATATATGTGGTAAGGATGAGAGTAGAGTCAATTCAATGAGGTCTACAATAGGATATTTGCTACATGCTTGGAAAAATTTATCGTATAGCCCAGCTACAATACTTAATGATGAACAAATATCTGATTCTCCTGAGGGTGGTACTGGTAAGGGTTTATTTATAAATGCATTGTCACATATGAAGAAGGTTGTCGTAATAGATGGTAAATCTTTTAATTTTGAGAAATCATTTGCATATCAATTAGTGAGTGCAGATACACAGATACTATGTTTTGATGATGTAAGTAAGCATTTTAACTTTGAAAGATTATTCTCTGTTGTTACGGAGGGATTAACACTTGAAAAGAAAAACAAGGATGCTATAAAGATTCCTTTTTCTAAATCTCCAAAGGTTGCAATTACTACAAACTATGCAATTAGAGGTAAAGGCTCATCATTTGAAAGAAGAAAGTGGGAGTTAGAATTAGCACAACATTATACTAGAGAGCATACACCAGTAAAAGAGTTTGGTAAACTTATGTTTGGAGAGTGGAATGATGATGAGTGGTGTGCTTTTGACAATTTTATGATTGAGTGTCTTCAGCTTTACTTGAGAAATGGATTAGTTAAGAGTGAATTTGTTAACTTGAAGATTAGAAGGCTATCTGCCGAAACATGTCATGAGTTTATAGAATGGTGTGGTATACTGGATGGAATGCCTTTAAATAAAATGTTAGCAACCAATACAAAAATATTTAAACAAGACTTGTACTTTGATTTTATTGAAGACAATCCAGACTTTGCACCTAAGTCTAAAATGACAGTGTCAAGGACTAGGTTCTATAAATGGTTAACTGCTTACAACCAGTACAAGCACAAGTGCGATCCTGAAGAGGGAAGAGAAGCAGGAGGTAGATGGATAGTATTTAGAAATGCACAGAAAATAGAAGAAAATGGAAAAATAGATTTTTAGGGGTATGTAGGTATCACTAACTATGAGAAAGTCTCTTAGAACGCATCTATGAAAGCCGAATTTTAGAAAATATGAAGAAAATCACTGTTTTAGACCTTTTTTCAGGAATTGGTGGATTTCACAAAGGTTTTGAAAAAGCGGGTTATAAAGTTAAAACTTTCTTTTCAGAAGTTGATGCTCATGCCATTGCAGTGTATAAATATAATTTTAAAAATAGTAAATATGTCGGATCAGTTACAGATGTTCGAGGAACACAGTTACCAAAAATTGACGCTATCACCTTTGGAAGCCCTTGCCAAGACTTTAGTGTCGCTGGAAATCGTAAAGGGATGGGAGGAGATAGATCATCCCTTATCCTTGAAGCGATTAGACTCATTGATGAATGCCGACCGGGAATTTTTATCTGGGAAAATGTTAAAGGAACATTCAGCTCAAACGATGGCAGAGATTTTGCGGCAATCCTCCAAGCCTTTACCAACATTGGGGGTTATAGACTTGAATGGCAATTGTGTAATACATCGTGGTTTCTACCCCAAAACAGAGAGAGAATCTACCTTGTCGGATATTCTGCAAACCCCCCAAGAGATTGGAAAGGAGTTTTTCCTATCGAAATCAGCTCAAGCAAGACTCAAGGAATACAAAAAGGAGTAGCCCAGGTAAGTAACTTTTCTGAAAGAGAGTTTGGTTTTAAAGATACTGCACCAGCTTTGTTGTCGAGAGATTATAAAGATCCTAAGATAGTAAGAGCTGCAGACTACAGAAATGATGAAGGACTACGAATTAGAACTGAAGGTGATAGCCCTTGTCTATCTGCAAGAAGACACAGTGAAAAAGATATTAGCACCATGCCTCCTTTAGTTTTATCTGGTGCATTAAGAACAAGAGATAATGGTAAAGATTTGGAAACAAGAAAAGATAATGTGGCTAATGCAGTAACAACAAGTCCATTAGATAGTATAGTTGTACCAACACAACTAGGTAATTCAGATAAATTTGGTAATGCAGTCAAAACTGATGGTGAGGATGCATTTACTTTAAGGTCCTCCGAACCTAATGGCATTATAGAAAATGAATCTATAAGAAGACTGACACCTATAGAGTGTGAAAGACTACAAGGATTTCCTGATAACTGGACTGAGTATGGTATATATGATGGGGTGACTAAAAAGGTAAGCAACACTCAAAGATATAAGATGTGTGGGAATGCAGTGACTGTAGATGTTGTTCAAGCAGTGGTTAATAAATGCAAAGACATAATATGAAATTAAGACAATATCAATCTGACATCGTAGAAAAAGGTACAGAGGTTTTAAAAAAACATGGATTTTTGTATCTTGCTATGGAGGTTAGGACTGGTAAAACCTTGACAAGTTTGGCTATGAGTCTTGCTCTTCCAGTTCATAACCTCTTATTTATTACAAAGAAAAAAGCAATCTCCAGTATACAAGGAGACTATGACATGCTTAACCCCTCTTATAATATTACTATAATAAATTACGAAAGCCTACATAAAGTGTCTCATGAGACAAAGTGGGATATGATAGTTTGTGATGAAGCACATTCGATGGGTGCATTTCCTAAACCAAGCCTAAGGGCAAAAACAGTTAAAGAGTTTATATTAAAACACAATCCCTATGTAATACTTTTATCTGGTACACCTACACCAGAATCTTACTCACAAATGTATCACCAGGTTTATGCTATAAAAAATAATCCTTTTAATAAATATAAAAGTTTTTACAAGTTTGCTAAACAATATGTACAGGTAAAACAAAAAAAAATAGGAGCCATGACTATAAATGACTGGAGTCATGGTTTACAATCAATACTAGATGATATGAAACCATATACAATTGCATACACACAGAAAGAAGCTGGGTTTAAAGTAAACACAGATGAAGAAGTGTTACATGTTCCACTTACAAATGTTATAAAGTCATTAGTCAGAAGGCTTACCAAAGATAGAGTTGTTGAAGGATCAGAGAATGTAATATTGGCAGATACAGCAGTAAAACTTATGTCAAAATTACATCAACTGTATTCTGGTACAGTTAAATTTGAGAGTGGTGAGTCTATGGTTATAGATTTATCCAAGGCAGAATTCATCAGAAAACAATTTAGAAGTAAAAAGATTGCTATATTTTATAAGTTTAAAGAAGAGTTAAATGCTTTAAAAAAAGTATATCGTAAAGGTTTGTGTACAGAACTAGAAGAGTTTAACACTACTAATAAAAGTATTGCACTACAAATAGTTTCAGGAAGAGAGGGTATAAGTTTAAAAAATGCACAAGCCTTGGTATATTACAATATAGACTTTAGTGCTACAAGTTACTGGCAATCAAGAGACAGAATGACCACAAAAGATAGGTTATATAATAAAATATACTGGGTATTTTCTGAGGGTGGTATTGAGGATGACATATACAAGAGTGTTATAAAGAAGAAAGATTACACCCTTAATCATTTCAAAAAGGATTTACTAAATTTGTAATATGAGGTTTATTAAGTTTACTCTTATTTGGATAAGCCAGAACTTAGCAATACCTTTTTGGATTGTAGGGCACATACATTTATCAATTCATAGTTTTCATGACTTAATTGAGTTAGTATCTTCAATAGGAATGAATGTGATTGTAGCTATAGGCTTTTATTTAGATTATAAAAATGACAGAGCAACAAATACAAAGCAAAAGAATAAAAGAGTTGGAAGCTGAGGGATATTATGTGCTTAAATTAATTAAGACTAATAAAAATGGAATACCTGATTTACTGGCAATACCTCCGAACTGTGAAGTATTGTTTTCGGAAGTTAAAACTCCGAAAGGTAAGGTGTCTGTTTTACAGAAGTATAGATTAAAAGAATTAGAAGAATATGGATTTAGAACCGAGGTACATAAAGGATAGAGGCTATGAAGTAGAGGATAACTTTGTAACCTCACTAGAAGAGATAGAAGAACCTATCGCTATAAAAATAGCTTTGTTTATACAAGATAATCTAAGAGATATTTCTCCGAATAATTTTACTACTTATGTGTTAGGTGGTGTAGTACATTATTATAATGAACCCATTACTTTTGCTGTTGAAGTGATGAAAACACATGGAGAGTATTTAACACTTACAGACTTATCATTAATAAATATGAATGAATATTTAGATTTGATATGTTTAAACTCATACATAAAACCAAGGGAATGATATACAGAGTCGAAGATTTAGAATATTTCAAATCATATAAAAGAAATTTATATCAATTTTTAATTATTAATTGTTGTTATCCTGGGACCTATAATCCTAATGGTGGACGTATCCCTATATCTGCAAATAACATGTTAGGATTGCTTAAAGAGATTAGTAGACTAGAAATTCATATTGCTAAAATAAACCAAGAATTAGGTACTGACATTTGAATCTTACTAAAAATTTTTTATATTTGGTATAGATGGGTAAAAAAAAATGAACGGTATATCTCAAGACGATGTGAGTGCGATCAAGCATATTAACTTTGTGACAAACAATTCACACAACCTCATCACCGAATTATATGAAGACTTAATGGAGAGGGATCATCAAGAAGCAAAAGCTAAGGCACAAAAAGTTTGTAAACTTATGGCTGATTTAATTCAGTCATTATCTGATGAAGTTTAATTCCTTGTTCTTTTTTCTCTAGGAGCTCTCTTTCTCGTTTCTCTAGGAGCTCTCTTTTCTCTAGGAGCTCTCTTTTCTCTAGTATTTTTATTTAATTCCTCTAACATCTTAGCTCTTTTACTTTCATCGTTGTCAATAACATAATCAGAATATCCTAATGCCCTTAACCAATAACCATTAGTAGTTAAGTAATTACCAGCTTTATCTTTACCAGTGATTAATTGATTTACATTGTATACTAATTGTGTAGCTTTAGTAACTGGAACTAAAGATAGTTCTGCAATTGAACCAAACGCATCTAAAGCATATTGATCTTTTTTAGGGTTATCTGGTTTAGCATTATTCCATCTACTCCATTTTCTATATATATTTTCTGTAAATTCTTGATAAGATATACCCCTAACATCTCCCGCATATGGCTTGTCTTGAACCATATCAGCTAAAGAAGTTACCAAGTCACCCACTAAAAATAATCCATTGATGTTCCCTAATACTGCAGCTCTTATTAAATCATACTCATCTTCATCATCATAGTCTGTTAGTAAACCAGGTAGCCCTAAAGTTACATATTGAAATGTCATAGGCATTACAAAATGATACAACATTAAATTTCTCATGTTATCTATAAGCGAACCTTTACCTGCATTAGCTGCAGCAGTAAAAGGATTTTCTCCTTTAAATGTAGCTTTAGTAAATGCATTAATCTTTCGATAAAGTTGTCTTATAGCATATCTTTCTTTTCTTAAATATTGTTTTGGAGTTGTCTTAAACATATTTAAACTTCTCATTAAAGGATCTGATGTTTGGAAGAAATCTTTGTCTTGTAAGTCTTGAGACTGTTGTGTTCCCTTAGTATCTTTTTCAAATCTTTTTATAGCAAAATCTATAGCTTCTTGTTTAGTTGCTTTAGGGTTATTTTTTAAATACCTTTCTTTGTAGTACATATAATTAGGCACACCACCTAAATATATTGCTCCAGCATCCCCAGCTCTAGAAAATGCTAGTGATATTCCCATTAAAGTTTCTTTTCCTAATCCAGGAATTAATTGTGGTAATTTAGATGAGCCTTCTGCATATGATTCAAGTGATTTTTCAAAAGAATTCGAATATCTATCTTTTAGATAAATTGAGTTCTGATGAATTTCTTTCATAGAACCAAACACTCTTCCTGTAGCTAGTCCCTTGCCATAATAATACATCCAATTAGCCACACCTATATCACCCATATAAGTGAAAAGGGACAATAACTGTTTTACTGCAATTACTGGAGACAGTGCTAATCTTGTTCCTAAAAATATATCATTCATTGCATTTACAAAAACCGCACCTCTTCCACTGCTTATACCTCTTGTTGCAATTTTTTGTATTATTTCATTAATTAAAAAATTATAATCTTCTCCTTTAGTACTTCTTATAGCGTCTTGAATTAAAGGATTTGTAAATATTTTATTTACATCTCTTACATTTTCTCCATATGCAGCAAAGTAGTTCATGTCTGTCAAATAACTATTTAGGACACTATTACCACTCATAGGTCTTATAGGTTTATTACTTGCTTGTCTTCCTAATAAAGATGAGCTTCCTACATTAGTTTGATATATATTAGATGAACCTATTAAATCAACATTGTCATTATCTTTTTCTGCAATACCTTCTCTATAAATACGACCACTATATAATTTGTTCCAAGGTAAATCTGTTCGGTATATATTTTTATATACATTATTATATCTTTCATATATAGAAGGAAAAAATTCATTAGTCTGCCAGTCTGCCCATGCTTTTAATTCTGGAGACATGGACTCAGTCAATTCTTTCATTATTCTATCTGCATCTGGACCAAATAATTTGTTGTCTGGATTTAAAAAAGATGCTCTATTCGCTGGATCTTTAAATTGATTATACAAATAGTAAGTCTGAGAATCTGATAATGTTATTTGTTGGTTTAATCGCACTTGGTTTAAGTTTGATTTAGCTTTTCTTCTATTAATAATACCTTGAGCCTCTTGATATTTTTTTTCTGCAACTTCAACTGCTTTTACATCTCTGTATATAACTTTACCATCTTTTGATTTTCTTCCTTCTCTTCCTATAAAAGTTTGCTTTGGCTTTTCCATTGATCGTATTTTTTGCCTTGCTATAACTTTTCTAACTCTATCTGGCACTGGAATACCTTTTATTTTTTTTGGACCTCCAAAAAGTTCAACATATTTCTCAGCCATAATTCTATTGTCTTCTAACTGATATTGCTTGTAAACCCTAGAAGACTCATTTAACTTTTCATAAACTAACTCTTGAGTCCTTCCCTCAAACATTAAACCAGGTAAATTAGATATTGCATCCATTATGTTTTGCAAACTATCTCCTCTTCTCAGAAATCCAACAGTAGCATTTTTGACAACCTTTAATATTTTTGTAACAGCGAAACGAGAATTTTGCTCTGCTTTTTCTTTTGCAATTTCTCTTTCATTTAATATTTTCTTTGCTTTAGCTATGGCTTCAGGATCGCTAAAGTCTAATTTTTCTCCAGTTATATCTTCATAGATATATTCATTACGAACCCTATACCCTTCACTTGCTTCTGCTATTTGATTATTTAATTCATTTCTTCCACTAGCAACTAAACTTTCTAAATTTGCTAGAACATTATCTAAAGATTCTACCTTACTAGCTTGATCAATCCCCATATACATGGAACTGTTTATCTCAATAGCCAATTGATAGTCGGCAACCTCATTGTTTTGTTCTTCTGTTAATTCAATTCCGTTTAACAGTTTGTCTATACGATTTTGTAGAAGAGCATTTCTTTCTCCTATGATTTCTGCTAACTTATTTTTCTTTTCTTCTGCTCTTTCTTTACCTTTTAAATCTTTATCTACAACACTACTTAATACACCTTTTGCTTGTTTTAATAAAACATATTGTTTTATCCTGTCTATTCGTTTTCTTATAGTATTAGATATTTTATTAGCTTTAGACTTATTGTTTTCGACTTTTACATATTTGTCATATAATAGATTATCTATTTTATTTTCTAAAATTTCACTATTAATAGTATTAATTTCTTCTACAACTTCATTTACTATATTATCAATGTTTTTTTGAACTGCATTGATGTCTTTTAATTTTCGCATCAACTTTATAACCCTTGGTTTTTTATAAGCTATATCTGGTAAAGATTTTCTAACAAAAGATAATAGTGCTTGTTGAATAGCATACCTGTTTTTTACACCTTTAGTTCTTTGTTTCATTGCTTTCACAGCAGTGCTTATTCTTTCTCTTATATTTTGAGTTGGTCTACTTCCTAGAGCTTTTACTGTAGCAGAAACTAACAAAGTCTGTAAATCTGATTGTGTAGCTTTTTCAGCAACATCTGAAACAAATTCCTTAGAATTATCTCTTTCGATGTTTTTTACATTTGTTTGTGTAAATTCTGGTTGTTCTTGTAAATACTCTAAAGTTCTATCTACTATTTGTGCTTTAGTTAATTTAGTTTTTCTATTTTTATTTGAAGCTTCTAGTTTGTTAAATTTTTTCATTACCTTATTATACAAGGCTTTTCCTTTTTTCAACCCTAAATTTAAAAATACTTTAGGCATGACTGGACTTACACCAGTAAAGACATCAGCTGTCTCAATAGCACTTTTAATTTCTTTACTTGTAACTCCTTTAATTCTTTTTAAATAATCTATTATAGCAACATCTGATCTTCCTGCATTCCTTTCATTTATTATAATTTGTGCGTTAGATGAGGAATCATCAAACTGATATCTTTGATTTTTTGCATAAGGATTATAAAACCTATTGTTCTTTTTCAAATAATATCCAGTAGGCTGATTGTAATTGTATGCTCTTCTATCTCTAACCCTTCCTATTTCTACTGTAAAGCCTAAATCTTTTGCTCTAGCTCTAAATGTTTTTAAATCTCTTGGTTGTAATTTATTGTAATCAATAAAACCACTATCTTCCATAGCATAAAACTTACCTAAACTTTTTATGTCTTTTTGGTTTCTAGTTTCACTTATATTTATCGATGTAGTATCTAGTGCTACAACATCTTGACTTGTTCCAAACGTAGGAAATACATTACTTTCTCTTGTTGGTGTTACTATTTTATTTGTAGAGGGATCTTTAGTTATTTGATTCCATTGTGGTCTATTAGTTAGTATATTAACAATTGATTTTTGTGACTTATCTACCGTTTCTATTGCAAAAGGATAAGATTCATGCTTATTGCTTTCAACAGCTTTTACCTTACTATCTACCTCAAGCATAGCATATACTTGCCCTCCCTTATCTCTGGCATTAAAACCATCTTTTAAAATAGGTTCGGTTAACATTTCAGATAATGCCTGAATCATATTTGCTTTAGATATTTTTAATGACTTTCCTTGATATTTGAAATATTTATTTTGAATACCTTCGCTAAATATGGTGCCAAATTGTTCAACTGCTTTTGGGTTTTTAATTATTTCTTCAGACATCAAGCCAATTAAAGTTTGAGCAAATAACTTTCTGTCATTAAATGAACTGTTGTCTGCTCCTAAAGCTGTTTTTATTTTTTTTAGATTAGATTGAAAACTATCTGTTTTTTTTAATTTTAATTGTTTTCCTAAACCTGTTTTTGTAATCGTAACTTTATCAGTCTTTTTGTTTTTTTTCTCAACTATACTTTCAAAGTTGGCAGCTTCTATAATTGCTTTTTGAACTATTGGCTTTCTTAATTTTAATTTTCTATCAAGAGCAATAGAATTAAAAAAATCTAAAACTGCATTAGACATAGTCGTACTAGAAAGTAATTTATCATATGGTGCACTGGTTAGAGCCATGTATATTTTACCCCCATTAGCATCAAAAGATTTATTTAATTTCTCTGCCATTTCTTTAGCACTATCTCTTGTAGCTGCCCAAAAATAATTATCATCATGAAATTTTAATGTATAATATATACCTCCTTTACCTTCTACTAACTTTTGTCCATCTTTAAATATATTACCACTAAATGCACCATCTGGTTGATGCAGAACTACTGTTTTTCCATTAAAGTCTTGTATAGGTCTGTCTCTAGTAATAAAATTTTTATCTTCAAGCAATTTAAATTTTCCTTTGTTTTTTAAATATTCAAAACTTAATCCAGACTGTTCATCTACAAAATCAGCTTGAAACCTATTGTTTTCTTTTTCAATCTTTGTTTCAGAAGTAGATTCTGTGGTTTGTTCTTTACTAACCTTCTTTTTAGTTGTTTTTTTCTTAGGAGTAGTTTTTTTTGTATCTGTACTTTCTGTTGTAGATTCTGTAGGTAATTGTGTTTCTATATCCTTTAATACCTGTAAGTCTTCTGCTACAATTTCAGTTCCAGAAGTAACTTTGCCAGCAACTACATTCATAAATTGTACAATATCATTATCTGTTTTTGTAAATTCACTTACATATTTGTCTAGTTTTAATAATTTAAGAATATCATTAATAAATTTTCTAACAACACCTTGTTCTTTAGGTTTTAATGATTTAAAACTACCAGCAATAAGTCCAAATAATTCTGCAACTTTTTCTTCACTTTGTACATTTTCATCATATGTACTGGCAAATTCATCTAAGTAAGCTTCCAAAGATTTAGTATTTCCTTCTTTATCTTTAATCTTTACTTTAGATAAAGCTTTTGAATTTTTTATACTAGAAATCATTTTCTTAGTTAATCCTTGCAGATTACTATTTATACCTAAGGTCTCTATTAAAACTGCATGTGCTACTTCGTGAGCAATAGTTGTTGTTGAGGCTTTAGACGCATTTATGTATATTGTTTTTTTATCTACATTATAATTACCTCTTGTATCTGTACCTGTTAAAAGCCTATAGGTGTCGGCATCCTCTACTATTTTTATTTTAACATTTGGTAAAACTTTAGCTAATGCTTTACCTGCTTTAATTGCAGTATTAACTACCTTATTATAACCAGCTATTGCTTTTTCACCTACTATATTTTCAATTTTTTGATAATTACTTACATTATCTAAAACAGTTTCTTCTTTAACTTTTATTTTAACACCGTCATTAGATGTTTCAGTTGTTTCGGTAGATTCATTTCTTTTCATTGGCGAATCTTGTTCAATAGATTTTTCTTCTATTGCTTGAGATTCACTAATTAATTCATCTAATTTAGTTTGTACTTGCTCTGGCGAAGGATCAACCACTCCATCTTTTTCTAGTTCCGATATAGCATCTTTATCTGTAATTGTTGTTTTCTTAACTATTTTCTCTTTCGTTGTTTCCGTAACCTCATTTTTGTCGGTTTGTTCTTGCTGACTCTGATCGGTAACTCCCCCGGTGGTGTCTCCTTTTCCCATCTTTTGGCGATTTTCGGTAGATTCTTGTGCATCCAGGCTCTTTGTTTCTGACTTAAAAATGGCATCTGCTTTTGATTTAATTTGTTCTGGAGATGGATTTTCCACCCCTTCTTTTCTTAGCTCTTCAACAGCTCTTTCATCTAGAGTACCATTGTACTTTTCTACTATAGCTTTAATTTCTTTTTTAATTGCTTTATTTTTTAATTGATTAGATTCTAATTCTAGATTACCTATTTTAGAACGTTCTACTTCTAAATCAATTAATCTTTCTCTTTCAGGACCTGCCGGAACATTAGGATCAACTTCTAATGAAAAATTTGCTCTAGACCTAGCATCTGTAACGATTTTATTTCTAGCAGGATCATTTTTTATTTGTATACCTAACTCTGAAGATGCTAATTGTTCTGGAGTCATGGTGTTTATTAAATTATCAACATATGATTGTGTAACCCTTTCACCATTAACTATGTATTTGGGAACAGTCAATAAGCCACCAGTAATAGAAATAGGAGCTGTAGATAATCCAGCTATACCTTCTAAAAATATATCTTTTTTATCCATTTCTTGTCCTGCCGCTACTCTTCCTAATGCCTCCCCTCCAGAACCTAAACCTCCTTCAATAGCAATAGCACCTGTAACACCTCCGATTTTTTTTGCTTGTATGTTTTTTACTCCCTTTGTAGCTTTTGCTAATTTTCCCGTACCTCCTTTTAACCCTATTCTTCCTACAGTACCCACAAAAGCCTTACTCATACCAAACGACAAAGCTTCTACAGCGGCAATAGTCATACCTCTTGACAGTGCTCTGTTTTTTACATTATTCATTGTTGTTTGATTTTGCAATGTCTCTCTAACACCCTCTACTGTCATAGGAGTGCCTTCTTTTTTCATTTCTTCACTCAAAAACTCTGTAAAACTTATTCCAGTTTCAAGCGCTGCAGTGGCACCTCCAATCATACCAGATATTGCTCCACCTCCTGCGCCTACAAATCCCGCTATAGCAGAACCTATTGGAGTTCCGATTGAACCAGCAGCAGCACCAATTCCACCTCCTGCTAATGCACCTGTACCTGCACCAATTCCACCAGCTAATGCTGGAGCTGGTTGTAACATTGAGACAATAGATTGAACTAATACAGCTGGAGCTATACTAAAATTATTCATTAATCCCATAGTTAAGCCTTTTAAACCTCCCCCATTTTCATCAGAAATTCGACTAAATTCTTTCATTTCATCACTTTCTGGCTGACTATTCATATAATTTACTGCATTGATATAGTCTTGTATATCTTCATCGGTTAAATTTCTAGGCTTAGAACTCATTAACCCTAAAAACTCATCAACACCTTGACCTTGTGCAACACCAGTTTCGCCCGCTCTATATATATCACCAAAAAAATCTGTAAGAGGGTTTTTACCAAATGTCCTTTCTAATAATGTTGGAGCCTCTTGGGTATCCATAAAGTCTTCTCTTTCTACTTCTTGAACTACAGGTGTTATTTGTTGTTGTTGTTGTAACTCTTGTTCAGTAGGTTGGTCTAATGAAACTCTATTGTCGAATATATCGGTTTGTTGTCCTTGTGGATTAATATCTGTTTCTATAGAATCATCAACAGGAGAAGAAAAAAATTGATCCTGAAAATCTAAAAATGATTTTGTATAGAGTTTATCTTTATTTAAAGAGTTGTAGAGTTTTTTTTGTTTAGTAGAATCACTAAACTGTTTTACAAAGTCTTCAAAACTTTTAGTATATAATTTAGACTTATACAATTCATCGTATAGCTTTCTTAAAGATTCGTTTTGTGCCATATAAATTTCACTATAAGTTGTTAAATTTACCTATATTTCCAGACCTACTGTTTACGTTTGTGTCTGCTCTTTTTTGACTTCTTTGCTTTAAGTAAGGTTGAACAAAACCATCATAAACTCTTTTCCAAGTATTTGTATATTTGTCTTCCATAATGTCAGAAGCCTTATATTCAAACACCACATTTCCTGTAGCTTTATCAATCACTTTGTATGTAATATATGATGGATCATCTTCTCCGTCTTTCTTACCTCCAGTACCATCATCATTCATACTAGCCATATAATCAGAAGTTATCGATAAACCTTCACTATCCATTTCATTCAATAATTCAGTTGGGAATGCATTTTCAACAATTTTATCTAAATTAATCGCTATATTATCTATATCTTCATCATCAGTATAACCTCCTGGTTCTTCATATCCGCCCATAGCAGAAACAAAATCATTTCCAGATGTTGTAACATCTTTAGCATCACTCATATCATAAGGTGCTTTAGCATATTCACCAGAAAATGCATCACCATCTCTTACATTACCTAACTTTATACCATAATCTGATACAGCTGATTTAACTTGTTGTGCCGAGTTAAATGAGTTTGCTTTATCTCCACCCAGTTCATTGTATAATTGGAAAATTTGATTAGATAAATTAACCCCCTCATATTCACCAGTCTTAAAATCAGTTTCTACTACATCTAAAGTTTCAGGATTATCACCTAGAATAGCTTCTCTTCTTAATAAAGGGTTAGATTTTGTACCATCGGCATATGTAAATGTAATTGTATCATCACTTAAATCATAACCAATTATTTTTTTGTTTGGATCAGTTTCTCTTCCTCTTTGAATTCTTATCTGACCATCAAGAACATCTCTAACTTCAGTTTCGTTACCACTAGTTAGTATGGTGTTATATTCTTTTATTATATCAGTCTTAGTCTTTCTTACATTTTTATCACCAGACGGTTCTTGAATTGGTCTTCCACTCATTTTAATAGTTTGACCTATTCTTACTTCAATAGCGTTTCGAGCAAGTCTTTTTGCTACATCTAGCTTTTCATCAGCAGCACCCATGTCGTATTCTGGCTTACCATCTACATATGAAACAGTTATCATTTTAGAAAAATCACATGGCACACCTTCTTTACAATATTTTTTTTCATACTCCTCCTTGTCTTGAGCTAAATTATATCCTTGTGCAGTAAGAATTTGAACAGCATCACTATCAATAGCAACAATACCATCTACTTGCTCATTTAACCATTCATCATAAGTCTGCTTTTCTCCATTCTCTTTGGTTCCAAAATCAGCATAATTTCTAAAATCATCATAGCTAGTGACAACACCATTATTTATTTCTTCTTGAATAAAAGGAGCAAGGTTCTCAACTACTAAATCTGCTTGTTTCCCTAATACCTTTCTGTTTTCTTTAAAATTCATCCTAGAGTTCATGTAATTAGGATTCATATATGCACCGGGATTATTTTTTACATCTGGCATATCAGTAAAAAGTCCAGTTTGTTTGTTTTTACCCATTTGCACTAATTGTAGTTGTCCATTAGCAGGGTTTGTCCATAATATTTTATCATTTAAATTACCAAAAGCTAACATAGACTCATTGTTATAAATCTCAGCTGCAGAAGCCATAGAATTTATACCATCTTCTCCTGGTTCTAAACGAGCTTGAGCTTCTGTAAAGTATTTATCCCAATTTTGAACAGCAGTACTTAAATTAGCATAACCTGTTTTTTGTTGATTCATGAATAATTGATAGTCTTGTGGAGTTATTAAACCTCTTTTTAACAAATCAGTTTGAATCATTAGGTTTTCTTTGGACTGATTGCTTCCTCTTATTAATAATGCACTAGCTGTGCCATTATTAACATCAGCAACTTCACTTAATTTAGCTAATGCTTCACTAGTAGCATCATCTATTGCTTGTTTTTTAGCTCTTCTTTGTCCGTCTACAGTAACAATGCCTTTAGTAATATCTGAAGCTACTTTACCCCAGTTAACATATTGCTCTGTTGCACTCCTTTGAGAATAAAGCGAATATTTATTTTCTGCCATTTTTAATACATTTATCGTTTAAATAAAGAGTCTAATATTTCTGTAGGAATACCATTCTTCATAAAGTCTCTATATTGCTTACCAGTATATTTTTGCTCCAACAACTTATCTCTAATTTCCTCTTGCTTATAAGGTCTATATAATAAGTTATCTGCATACCCTACTTCACCTGGCAACGCATCTGGATTATAACCTTCTGGCGCTACAAAATTAGGATCGGTTGCATTAACTTCTAATCCTGTTTTAGGATTTATATATGTTTTATTTGTCATATAGTCAGTTGATTTACCCATATCACCTGCAATTTTTCCAGCTAAATTAGTAGCTCTTGAGTCTGCTTGTGTTTTTGCATATAATGGTAAAGAAGAGCCTAATGCAGCTAAACCACTTGTAAGAGCTTGTACACCTCCAGTAACTGATTGAGTTGCTGCAGCTTGTTCATCTTGTGATTTTTTTGCAAAGTCTGCTGCTTGACCAGTGTCCATTCTAACTAACTCTTCTTTAATTTTTCCTTCTTCTTCTGCTTTGGCTTTATTTAATTTATATAAATCTTCACCCATAGCTATTCTCATAGCTTCATTAGACGCTGTTCCTAAAGCGCCTACCTTACCTATACCCGCTGCTAAACTCCTAGCATCGGCTCCTTGTAAAGAGTCTAATGCTTGTCTTTGTTGTGCTGTATTTGCTTTAAAACCTCTTTCATAAGCTTCTAATGGAACTCTTAATTCTTCAAGTGTATTTACTTGCATTCTATTTCTAGCTTGTTGCATAACCCTTGCAGAATCTGCTGCAGCTTGCGATGCTCTTCTTCTTTGTTTTGCCGCTTGACCAAAAGAAATACCTGCACCAGCTATTCCAACCCCTGCACTAGCTATTCCTGCTGCTATACCTATTGTTGCTAAAGTTCCTAATCCTACTCCTGCCATAATAATTTATTTTTATTTATTAGTTCTATTGGAAGATTTCTATAGTTATTAGTATATACATCTTCTTCTGCCTCTTTAAAAGTTTTAGCAGAAGTTTTATACACACACGTCCAAACACAATCTTCATGCATATATGCTACTCTTTGTGTGCCTTTTTTTGTATTTAAATGTAAGGGCGCTTCAATTGTTTCAACCTTACCATCATCATTTATTATAGACATTTTTCCTTTTAAAAAAAATGAAGGATGATTTTGTGTATGTATCAAGCTAATTACTAAGCTCCCTTTTGGCATAAAAACTTCTCGTGTATACATGCCATTATCTAAATGTTCTTTTACAGGAAATATTTCCTGCATTTCTTTAGATTGTTTTTCTCCTGGAACATGTGTTACACAAGGAATGTTTTCTTTTAATAATTTTTCAAAACTTTCAATTTTATCCCACATTATTCCTCTACGAGAAACAACTGAGCTTAATACATCATGAGCAACTTGTAATTCCATGTTATAACAAAGATAACAAATTCTAAGGATAACTTTTCATTACATTACTGCCTACAGAAAATAGCTCTACTGCACTAGTGTCATCATTAGTCATTGTAAACTCCATATAGTATCCTCGAGCTCCATGTGACTCTGCTATACTATTTTTATAATACAATATAAAAAAACCTACAGATGGTACAACAGCACCAGTAGCTACATCAATACTTACAGTAATAGTTTTGCTAGTTAATGATGTAACTGCACCAGCTATAACGGGATTTGTTTGTCCACTTCCTACATCTAAGCTATAAATAATATCTCCTACACTTAAAATATTTCCAATAGGGTTGTCAAATGTTATTACTGTAGCATTACTTGGGCCTGTAACTCCTATACATTTAGCAATACCATTACCAGATCTTAGTTTCCAATCTACTGTTCCAGAGTTGCTTCTTATATAAGAATACCATTCACCCTCTTTTTGTTCAAAATATGTTTCTAACATTGAACCACTGCTTAAATCAGTATTCAAATCAGTAACTGCCCAACTGTGAGAGCTTTCATAAGACATAGTCTTAAATAACTTAATGCTTAATGTAGGCTCTGGATTAAACACACTGGTGACGGTTGAAATACCTTGCACACCATAATAGTTGTTTCTTAAAGAATTTGTGTTATGCCTCCATAAATTTCCTTGGTAAAATGTATATAAATATCCATTCATGCCTTTAATGTATTCTGGAAAAAATGTATAAAAAGATGGCCACCCTGGGCTTCTTTTGTCATCGCTAAATGTTAAAGTTTCTGCTGCCATAGTTTGTTATTAAGGTGGTGTACAACTTGAGTCTAAAATTACTAAACCATTTGAATTTACACGTATATAAAAATTATTAGTTCCTACCGAATAAATATAAAAGTATGAATTACCACCATTTAAAGGATTACTACATCCTATAGTAGTATACACTGTATCTCCATTTACTGGATATGTACCCGATCCATTATGATAATACATATTGTCTATAGATGGAGTTGCACCAGGATTACATATAGCTCCAAAGGCCAAAGGATTACTACTTGGGTAAGCTGTACAAGTGCTACAGTTAGTTACAGATGCAACTACACCACTTCCTCCAGTTATTGTAATATAACTACCTCCATTGGTAGTTGTTATTTTATATAAACCATCGGGTAATGTTATGGTCTTACATGCATCTGTATAGCATGTGTCACTAGCTACAGGCAGTGTACCAGAGCCATTATGATAAAATGTTGTTGTTAGTGATGCTGCACATGCATCGGTTCCACTAGCTTGACTAGTACTTGAACTGAATGACGTGCCTAATACAAAACTTGATGGTCCACTAACCAGTCCAGCTGAACCAGTTATTTCTATATAAGAAGTTACATTTAATTTGTAGAACCCAGCTGATAGTGGAGTTGTTCCACCCGCATCAGAGTATGCATTATCTCCAGATGTAGGTAATGTACCAGAACCATTATGATAAAATGTTTGATCAATTGTGTCTGTACAAGCTGCGATAACTGAAGCTGCAGTTGATGAGGATGCAAATGCAGTGTTAGTTGGACATGTTGAAATTGCAGTAACAACACCTGAAACAACTTGAGCAACACTATTTGTTGCAGCATCTCTTTTATAAAAACCATCTGCTAAAGCAGTAACTCCATTGCTGTCAGAGAACACAAAGTTCCCTACTTGAGGAATTGTGTTACTGTCTGCCACTGGAGTTGCTTGACCTATAGTAGAAGAGTTTCGTGCAAAATAATATGTTTGATCTTGAGTTGCGCTACAAGCTAATCCTGAATTAGTTTGAACTGTATTAGTAGTAAACGAAGGTAATGCCACTGGACAAATAGCAAGAAACTGAAATGCTGTTCCTCCACAAACTCCAACCATTTGTAATCTTAAATTAGAAGGTGTTACATTTGGCTTAGGTATTACCATGGTATAATAAATATTACCTGTAGCATTTAAATTTACTGTGCCTGAAGATGGTATAACTATGGTAGTATCTGTGCCAGTATCTACAAATGTAGTCCCATTATATGTATAATTAGAAACTGTGGTAGAACTTCCTTCTAAATCACTAGCTGTACAACCTCCAGTAGGTTTACCTACAAAATTTATTTCTCCTGCTGTGGCTAATTCAATACCATGATTATTAGTTGTTAAGGTGTTGTAAGTAGTGGAATCAAATGTTGCTAAAATACCATCTGGTATATTGTAAGGTTGAAAATATACAACAATTGCACCTACATCTGTTGTGGTATTACCCATATCAATATCAATAACATAACTACCAACATTACCACTTCCACTAATATTACTTCCACATGCCACTGGACACTCACAGTTTGCCGCAGTTCCTAAAACACCACCAGTTTGTTGTCGATATGTAACTGTAGTTTCTGTAGGTGCTTGATACCACCCATCTGGTGCTTTAGTTGTTAATGCACTATCAGACCACACTGCTGTAGCTGTTGAGAACAAACTCGTGTCTATATAATATGTGTTATCTGTAGCCATTATTTAGCAAGTTAATAAATTTTCTACCATACCAGAGCTGTTGACATATATTACTGATGTTGCACTCAGAGAATAATATCCCGCTGCAAGTAGAGTAGTTCCAGTGTTATTAGAATATACAAAATTATTTACAACTGGTGTCGTTCCAGTTCCATTGTGATAATATGTTTGGTCTTGAGCTAATCCACAAGCTTCTGACCTTAAAGACTTCATTATAGAAGAAGAATAAGAAGAGTATGTGCAACCAGTACAACATATATCTGAAGCACCTGTAGTGCTTGAGCATAATGGTATAGCAGTTCCACATGGAGCACAAGTTACTGAAGGCAATAAAAGTCCTGCAGATTGTTCTCTCACAATACTTGTTGCTTGATAAAATTGATTAGGCGCTTTAGTGTGTAAATTTGAATCTGTCCATACTGCTGTAGCTGTAGCAAAACTATCTGTGTCTATGTAATAACTGACAGAGTTTCCAGAGCAACATGCAGTTAAATCAGTCGATCCATCTCTAAGCACTATATTAGTTACATTTCTGTAATCCCATACCATGTATAAATATTTGTCTGTTATAGGACTATTATTAGTATAAGTAAATGATGCTTGATACAATCCAGTTGATGGATTTGTTATTGGTGTTGCAGTTGTTGATGCAGCATCAATTATAGCCCAATCATTTGCAATATATTGTATAGGACTTACTAGATATTTGAACTTGTCTACTGTGCCATCAAAAACAAAATCATCAAAATCTTTTTTATTAGACTGCATTGTAATGGTTGCACCAGATACTGGCATAATCCCTACCGAAGTTTGTCCAGTAGTTGATATAAAACTTTCTACTGGATCGGCAGATGTAAATGTTACCAGCTCACTTGAAACTGGACTTGTTAAGGTTCCTTTGTTCCAGTAATATTGATTATGAATAAATTTACCATCATCAACTGGTGAACCTAAAGTTATTTGAACAACAGTAATTTCATTTGTTACTGGACATTGTGGTGTTATATCATATGTAACACTACCAGATGGTGTTATTGTTACGGTTGCAGTGTCTGGATTTGATTTGTTTTTATTAAATGTAACAGAGCCACTACCAGATATTGACTGATTTATTACAGTGTTATTATCCCAAACAACTAATAATGTTACTGTGCCAGTCACATTAAAATCAAAACTTACAACACCTTGAGCACTTCCAAAATCTATAGCATATGAAGAGGCATTATTAACTGACTGTCTTGAAATTAATGTTCCACATGGTAATGGTACAATTACTGATGGTATATCTGTTATAGTAGAAGATAATATATATTCATTCATATATGGATCAAATCCACCTAATTTTTGCTTATTAAAATTTTGTGTAAATAAGTCTCTAAAATAAGACCTCATACCTAATTCAGATATAACAACTAATGCTTGTTGTCTTCCTGCTCCTTTTAATTGTATTACTGCATTTCTTTTTGCATCAGTAAAATACATAGAATCACCATGAGAAGCAAAACTTTCTGGATTGCTACTTATACCATACTCTTCTATTCTAGCCACTTGTTGCCCTAATACTAAAGGTGAAGATGATAGTGCACCACCACCCGCTGCGGTTGTTAAAACGTCTTTTTGTGCTAAAACATAAGATATTCTATCTTCTTGTAAACACATTATATCAGTCTCTCTAGCGTGTAAAACTTGTATAGGACCATAAGTTACCTCACAGTCTTTAAAGTTTGCTAAACCTAAGTTAAACTCATTTAATCTGTTTACATTAGACTCTTCACTATATAATCCACTGTAAGTCATTCCAGCAAACCTATCTGCTTCTTTATAATCTTGATCTGATACTGAGGTTACTCTTTGTCCTAATGTAAATGATTGCCCTACAAGAGAATCTTCTACCTTAAAACTTTCTACTCCATTACCAAACGAAAAACAATCAAAAAACCCTAAAGTACTTATAGCTGGAAGAGTGCTTGTTTGTGTCTGTGTAGTTCCAGTATGAAAACCACCTGTTATATCATAACATGCATCGTCTTCATAATATATGTCATTATCAACATCTACTGGTATTGACTCAAAAGTTATTATTGAATTTGCAACTTGTACAGATATCCTGCCTTTTACTCTTGATGGGTGTCCTCCAACTCCTTGTGTACCACTTTTTAATGCTAAATATAAAAAATTAGTTTGTCCTGTTCCTGTAGATGGTGCATTTCCATTAGTTGTAGAAAACCTATATTGATTCTTACCTTGTATTCTTCCAGGTATACTTTTAGACGGTAATGGATTTTCATTAATAAATATATTTTGATTTGCACCAGAATCATCTGTGCTTGTGTCTACACCACCAGTAAAATCAATAGCCTCACCAACTACAAAATCATATAAATTATCGTAATCATTAGATGCTTGAAAAGTTTTATTGTAGTTGTATATTTCTGAACCTGCTCGGTTATTTCTTTCGCTTCTAAAAAACTCAAAATCAAATGTTACTAAACTCCCTTCTGGCAACACAACGTTTGTATCTCCACTCGTTCTGTTTCTAAAACAAGGTATTTGAATACTTGGGTAATTTCTTTTTGACTGATCAGATTCAGTTCCAGAGCTCCATGCAGAAGAATCTTCGGCTGTGTCTATATTAAAATTAGTTGGTTTTAATTCCATATATAAACCTGATAGCTCTGATATATAAGGCTCTACCCCACCTGATTCAATATTTGCAGCAGGAGTTAAAAAATTTTGTTCTTTTGCATCTACACTCAAAACTTCTTGCGTTTGGTAAGTAGATAGAGGTCCAAATGTGTCTGCTTTAACTCTTAGTATTTCTCCAGTTCTTACTTTAGTTTGATTTTGCCCTTCTAATTTAAAATACACTGTGTTAGTAGTAGTATCTCTGTAATAAAAATTACTATAAATAGTTTCATAAGGCCCTTCAGCTCTTTTAACTACAAATTTATACTTATTTGCCCAGTAAGGTGGTTTTTGAGTAATTGGGATAGTAACTTTAATTTGATTTTTTTGAGCTGATGTTGATGCAGGTGTAAATATAGTATTGTCTGGAGAAACCAATGCGGTAGAACTTCTTAAATATTCATCCATATAAACCACCCCTACTTCGTAGTTTCTGTTACTATGTAAACTTTTAGTGTTACCATTTCCTAGAAACAATACTTCACCAGAAGTGAATTTATAATATTCATATAAAGGTGCTGCTGCCGGTGCATTACCATCTATAAATTTCATTGCGGGTATTTGGAATGTAACTACATTTGAACCTGGTTGTGAAGTAATTCTAATTCCTTGATTTAGACCAGATATACCACTTTCGCTTTTTGACCATTGGATATTACTATCACTGTCACCAGGATTAGTAACAGCACAGTTAAATGTATCAGTAAAACTTGTTCCATTAGAACAAGCATTAGCAACTGTCGTAAAGTATGCAGGTTCACTCCCAATTCTAGTTTTAAAATCTACACTATTTACCATTTCATAAACAGTGTTAAAATCTTGTGCTAATGTAAATATTGTAGAAATGTCTGTTGAAGGTTGTGAAGTTGTTGTTGTTCCACTATTACCAGAAAATGCTGAATGAATAAATGTAAAATCAAAATCTAATACAGCTCCACTTTTTAATTTTGTTGCTATATCAGATAAATCTATAGAAACAGTACTATTGGCTATAGTTTGTGATGTGTCAATAGTGTATTGCGCTCCACTTACTAAAGTAGGGGTGAAATCATTTGTTTCAATATTACTACTCACTCTTTCTGCTTCAAAAGTCATTTGACAATTATTGCCATCACTATCCACCATATTGTAACCATCTACATAGTTGCCATATACCAATCTATTGCCCATTAAAGTTTGTGCTTTTGCAGTTCTTGGCACATTATCATAAAGCCTTAATAACTCACTGTCTGGTAGTATAGTGTATATTTTGCTATTACTAAATGTTTGTGTTTGAGTGGTATTATCTGGCCATCCATAATTAGACTTGTCAAATCTCTCAATAACATTTAATACGTTAGAGTCTGCAAATTTGAAAATTAAATCAACTCCAACCACATTAGAGTCTCCAGTGTTAAAACTAAGCTCTACTGCATTATAAATGTTTTTCATACCACTATTTAAGTTTGTGGCTATATCGAGCTTAAACACACCTGGTACAAAGGCTATGTCGGTAAATTGAGACAATGCACTATATTCATCATCTTGATATTTATATCTATAAGCAAAAGATATCATACGGGTTTCCATATAATTTGCTTCAGTCGCCTGTGATATTAAATTAAATGTAGGTGCTGCTAAAGGTGGCTGAACAATAACATTTAGCTCTTTATCTGTTACAACATCTGCACCAGATAGTGGACTAGGATAATTTCTGGTAACATTAATTTTTCGTGGTGGATTTACATCATCAGTAAAAAACAATAAATTACCTATTTTGTTTACGCTATTAATTAGGTTTGTAGTGTTAAAATTTAAAACGCTTACAGAAACTACGTGATAAGTGATTAGTTCATTTTTTGTATCAAAAGAAACAATCATATCTACAGTTGTTGATGTTATAAACCAATATATAGTTTCATTAGCTCCATCATCATATGCACCAATACAAGTTGCATTTGTTAAATCAGCACCTTCATATTGTAATGTTGTAAGTTTAGTATTTCCTTTAGAGTTTTCTACAGCTCCTATTTCTGTGGTTTCAGTTGATCCTAGCCTAACATTTATAGCATTGACATATTCGCCTGGTGGGAGTAGCCTCTCATCCACGCTTTTATTCATTCTTCCGCGTACAAAATTTGTAGTTACTATAGGCATATTACTTAATCCATTTAGCCTGACCTCTCATATTCATTAATAATCGACCAGGGTGTATATTACTCAATCTAATTTTTGCGTTTCTTAATAAAGAAGACTTATCTTTTCTAGCTCGATTTACAATATATTCTTGTACTCCTAATTTACCATTTAATATAGAATATTTAATATATGCATAAATAAATTCTTCAAATAACTTATTTACACTAATGTCAGCATCGTTGCCTTTTTCCATTCCATCAGAAACATATTCTAATACAATAGACTGCCCTGATGCAATAGAGCTAAAATTGATAACACCCCTTTGTTTATCTATAGAAAAAGTAGGATTAGTGTTAGCAGTTTCAGTGTTTAGTCCAAAATGTCCACCAATAGCAAAATCAAAATACCACATACCATCTACACAATAACCTTCACACCCATCATATAAACTTTCGTTATTTAAATAGATTGTTTTTTTTGACAAATCTAATGGTGAATCTTGTGGTTTTAAAACATTTCCATTTTGATCAAACAGTATATTATTATTGTTGTCTTGTAAATAAGTACTAGCCCATTGTGTTTGTATGTTTTCAGTAAGAGGAAATAATACTCCATTTTGAAACATTGACACTCTAACCCAGTTTACATAATCATGAGGTAAAACAAACAATAATGAATCATCTAAAGCTAATTGTAATATTTTTATTTCTTTCATTGCATCATAGTTCAACTCTTGTATCCCTCTTTTTGCATGAAATAAAACTTTATATCGTGAAATATTATTTACCAACTCATTATTACCTTGATACATTAACATAAAATTGTTAACGATTTCATCTAATGTAACATATTGATATGAACCCCAATTTTTATCTTTAGGTGTGCCACCTTCATTTGCATAATATTGATAATCGTTTAAATATGCCATAATCTATATTTGTATTTGATTGTCTTCAACTATTTCTTGTTTTCCAAACTGATACACATCAGCTTCTCTAATTTCAACACCTACATACTGACAAATTTTTGCTACTATACCTGGTTCATCAGATAATGGTAATTCAAAATCTTGATAATCAGCTTGACTAGAATCAAATTCTGGACTTCCTGAAGTTCCTCCAACTGTTTGGTAGGTCCATTTAGGTGGTAAAGGATATCTTACATAGTCAGTTATAACCGATCCCACTGTACTTATGGTGGTTGGATATACTGTAACAGTATTACCTAACTGCCCTTGTGCAGAATCTGTTGTTGCACCTACAATACCACTTGTAGCGCCACCTAATACATAAGCAGGAAACCCTGTAGTTGGTGCAGTCAATGGTGAGTTATTAAGATAAAATATTTTATTTTGATTTACTCGTTCTACTTCTACAATACCAGTGGTATTATATGTAGAATATGTATCACCTCCAGCGCCACCTATAGGAAATATATTGGTGCTTAATGTTAATTGTGTATTACTATCAATGCTTACAATAAATGCACTAAAACCAGCATAATCACTGGTAGAAGTTGTATTTGTTATTATTTGCCCTATTTTAACAACACCACTAGTAGAGAATTGAGCACCAGAATCAGTTAAACGGTTTGCTACTCCAGCAGCAGTAGTAAATCCACTATCTACAAAGTTTGGATAATAGTTTATTTTATTTATATAATAGTAGTCTGCAGGCAGATTAAACATATTATTTCCTTGTTTAATTAATCCTTTAGTTACAGAAAAACTATCAATTACTTCTACTAAACTTTTTACTATATCTGCATAACCAGTACCAGACACTCTTTGGTTTTGTTTATTTATCCAACTATTGTATTGATAAAAATAGTCTTCAAACAAATCCATTTGTGCTTGTTGCGCGTACAAATTAAAATCTTGTGGAGATATATATCCATAATTATTCTTGTTTGCAATTGCCTGTACGGTGTTTCTAACTGAATTAATCATTCTAGTTCTTTTTACAAATATAAACAAAAAAAAAGAGGCTCAATTGTTTAAGCCTCTTCTTAATTTAAGTGTAATAGATTAAACTATGCCCATGCTTTTTGAACTTGAGCAACAGTCGTAACAGGATATTTTGGTGAAAGACTAAAAATAGGTCTATTCCAGCTTGTAGCTAGTGCATCTTCAATAGCCTCTACGATGCTACCAATTTGCTCTTTCTTTTTAGCTGTATCATCTGCTGTTGAAGCAGTTAATGTGACACCTATAACCTCACTTGCAGCAGTTGCTGAATGTCCGACTATATCATATAAAATGTCTACAGCTCCAGTTGCTGATCCTTGTTCTACTGTAAGAATGTGATTAACATTAATTAAATAATCTTGATCACTTACAGTTACTTTTAAAAATTTTTCCATATCTTATAAATTTATGGGGTTAAACAATTATACAAAGATAAGTATTTAATTAACTCTTTTTTAAGCGATTTTTAAGTAGCTTATATATTTCAACACCATCATCTGATTGAAAAAACGAACCAACAATCCAACTAGCATCTTCTCCAAAAGGAACAGATATTAATCTTTTTTTATTGTTAGGAAGGTTATAATAAACCTCTTTACCATTGTTTCGTGTTTGTAAGAACCCAGCTTTAAATATTTGATAAACATCATCTTGCAACTGTAACATTGGATCATTTATAGTATTGATAAAGTCTTCTGGATTATTCTTAGAGTATATTAACAAATCCCTTTTTAATTCTGGAATAGTCATACTATCAACAACATTGCCTAACAAAACTCTAGATACTTGTAATAGTTTCTGAGTATTACTTGAAAGTTCTTTAGCAATTATTTGAGCCTCTAAAACACTTTCAGCTTCTGAAAGCTCATCTAATGCATCTTGTTCTTTATTTACTTCTAAAAATATCTTACCATTGCCTGGGTGATAATGTAAAAACTCTTGTAGTACTTGGTCTTCTTTTTGAGCTACTAACATACCATCATCAAAAACTATTGGTTCTAGAATTGCATTACCATCTTGTTCATCCTCAAATGGGCTTTTTTGATTTCGTGCATATCTTAATGGTCTATTAACACCTTGTTCTTCATCAAAATATAACAAAGGAGACCTTTGAGAGTGTCTTGATGATAACATGTAAGAGAGAGGAGTTTGGTCACCTGCAAGTTTATATACTTTAGTGACGTATTTTGCTTTTTTTTTCATTGTATTTGATTTAATTTAATTTAATTTCAGTAAAATATAAATGTTACCCCCACCGAAGTGAGGGTAATATTTACAATAATATTAGTCCTTAAAGATAAAGAAGTTGTTTGCACCTAAAGTACATACAGCTCTTTCGCTTAAGAAATTGACTTCCATTGCATCTAAAGATGAAGTTCTTGCACCACCAGCTGAACCAGTTATCCAAGTTTTGTATCTTCTATCTTCAGTTTCAGAAGCTCTATATCTAACGTGTAAGAATGGTCTTTTAGCATTCTTTCCTAAGATTTGGTCATATACAGTAGTTGAACCAGCTGGAACTAATAATCCATTAACTGCTCCACCAACTAAACCACCTCTCATTGTAGGATCGTTTAAGTACTTCCAGTCAGACTTATAAAAATCATAACCTCTTCTAAATCCTGTAAATCCAAGATTTAATGCCATGTCTTTATCATTGTCAAATAGACCGTATGATGTACCACCACCTCCATAAGAGTTTTGTTGTGCTAACATATCATCAATATCAAACGAGAAGTTTCTGTTTAAGAAAATAACATTTTCCTCAATAGAACCTTGTTTGTCTAATCTTTGAATAACACTATCAAACTGAGCTAAACTAGTTGGATTACCTCCACCAAAAATATTACCTCTAGTTTCAACAGCATAGAAAATACCATCAGAACCAGATTTCTCTGCTGCTGATGCACCACCTGCTGCTAAACCTTGTAGGTAGTTACCTGCATCAGAACCTGCTTCTGCTGGAACTGCTTCCACCATAGCTGTTTCTAAATAATCTTCAAATCTAAGTCTTGTTTCGTGCTCAGATTTAAGATACCATAAATATCCATTAGCTCCGTTTTCAGACTGGATTTCAATCCAACCGATTTGAGCCATATCAGAACCAGATACTTCATACTTGTCTTTGATAATGATAGGTTTGTTTTGAAAGATAAAATCATCTGCTTCGTTAGAACCAACCATTCCAGTTGTTCCTTTTGCAAATTCAGAACCATAAATAAAACAATCAATAGAACCTGAAGTGAATGCAGGCATACCCGCTGCCGAGTAAAAACCTACACTAAAAGTTCTTGCCGCTGCACCAGTTCCTGTTGGAGCTGCTGTTATAATTCCTTTAGCTGATAGTGTTGATCCTGCAACAGAAGAACTTAACATTACTGTTTGTCCTGCTCTAAGAGCTGCCAAATTTGGCGAAGCTAATGCTGGATTAAAATCACCTGCTGGAATAACAAATACTGCTGTATCAGAAGCTGCTGCTGATGCTGTTGTTAAACCTGTGTATTTATTGTGTAACCTTCCTTGTTCTGCCCATTTAATAAGGTCAGAGTTAGAAGGCATTTCAGCGCCTACCATTCTTAAGAATGATGCTACTGTTCTATTCCCGTATCTTTCGAATTCTTTTTCGTAAGTGTCAGGAAGATATTGCTGTAACCAAGTAAAGTCTGCCGAAGACAGATAATTAGTTGATACAGGGACTTGTTGTGAACTCGGTTGTAAATCGAATCCGGGTACCGCTTGTACTGCCATAATAATTTAAATTTTTAATTTGTTAAACTTTTTTAATACTTCTAATTTTAAGTCCTCTTCCACTATTGGTATCTCCTACAGCCCTTATTCTCATACCATCTTTTGTGACAGTTTGTTGAGCAGCGTTTCTAATATCCATGTTTATGTTTTTAGATTTTCTAGAAACATTATCCACAGTTGCCGAAACACCTTGGTCGTAAAAAAATTGAGCAAATTTCTCAGGGTTCATAGCTACTGCTAGTGAACGATGATATCCCGTTGGATCAGACACAAGACCTGTGTTTTTGTCTAAAAATTTGTTAACCCAATTGTTAACATCTCCTTGTACATTTTTAAGCTCTTCTGCCGTTCCTGGTTTAAAAGTTATATTATTATCTCCTACATTAAATTCAAAACCTTTGAATTCATTGTTAAAAACCTCATTAGTTTTTTGATGGAAATAATCAAATTTCTTTTGATTTTGCTCCTCAATAGATTTAGATTCTTTAAGATAACTTTCATAAGCATTTAAATTTTCTTGTTGATCGTTAGATAATTGATCCCCACTTGACTCAAGAGGCATTTTATATTTATCTTTCTGCTCATTCAAAAACTTTTTCGCTTTCGCAAGTTCTCGTTTTTTTGCTAATTTTTTCTTCTTAATATCTCGTGGCTCATCTAGTTCTTCATCAAAACTAAACTTATCCTCCATGATATCTTGAATATCTATAGCATCTAACCCATCTTCGGTTATGCTATAATAATTAGCTAGTACAGAGTCATCTTCCATGGTATCGTAATCTTTCTGTAAATTATAGAAATCTTGTATACCACGTCCAGTGTCTTTTTTGTACTTTAAATACGCGGACACATCTTCAGGTAATTCTTCGTTTGCTTCTTTTTCCTCAAACAATTCATCAACTGAGTTTATGTCTTTGTTGTATCTATCTCTAATATAAGAAAGAACGTTTTCATCATTTAACTCTGATGAGGGAGTTTCATCAATTGTCTCTGATGAGGGAGTTTCTTTTTCAGTATCGTTTTCATTTGAAACCTCTACTGTATCTGTTTGTTCTTCTTGTTGCTCACTGTCTTCAAACTTTTCTTCATGTTTTTGTAACAATGACTCTTCTATTTCAGCTTTAGACTTTTCTTCTTTATGACCTAAGTCTCTTACTTTTATTTCCATAATATTAAATTAGATTAAATTTAAAACAAAGTTAAACAAAAAATTAAACATTTTTTAGGTGATTATATAAGTCCATTCCTAATTGCTCACCAACTCTTTTATCACTCTCATAATGCACATTAGCTAGTATTCTGCTTTTAGATATATTATCTGCTGCTTTTTGAAATTGCGAAGTTAATTCTGGAAATTTGTCACTTAAAACTTCTTTTATTAAATATGCTTGAGCCGAGTGACCAGATGGGAATGAAGCGGTTTGTGCAGATGACATCTTTACATAAGGTAATGAAATACCAAATCCTTTTGCTATGACATTAGGTCGTTCACGATTATGATAATTTTTAATTTTTAATATTGGTTTTTTGCTTTCAGTTAATAAATTTTTAACCATTTCAAAAGGAAATATTCTTTTTTTATTAATAAAAATATTTTTAAAAACATTAAATATATTGTTATATTTTAACGCAAAGGCTTTATCTAAAGGTTTAGCCTGTAAATCTTTTATTTCGCTTAAAGTTTTCAAAGATGAATCAGATGGATATTTTATTGTTTTATATTTTTGTAAATTAAAATTGTCAAACATTACCTTGGCTCAAATTCTGCTAAATCAAACCCATCTAAACTATCTTCATTAGATTCAAAATTTATTGCTGGTAAATTTCTTTTTTTCTGCTCAATCATTTTAGATGTTTGAGTTGATTGTTGACTAATACGAGAATTTTTAGCTTTTTCTCTTTCATTTTCTCTTGACTGTAAACCTTGTTGCTCAACACCTTTTAACTGCATTTGAAATTGAAATTCTGTCTGCATAAGCTGTTCTTTCAACATAGCTTCATTTTTTAACTTTTCTATTTCAAAACTTATTTCAGCTTGTTTTACTTGCATTTTGGATTGAGTTTCCATTTGCATTTTTTGAGCTTCTAACTGAGCTTGTGCTTGTTGCCCTTGCATTTGCATTTGAGCAGCCATCTGTTGTTCTTGTTGTTTTTGTTGTAGCTCTGACTCTTGTTTTTGCTTTCTTTTTAACTTAAGCAATTGATTAGCCATTTTAAGATTATTAATCTCTCTAATGTCAATAGCATCCTCAAGACTTATATTTTCCTTAGACAATGCCATTTGGATGTTTTGTTCCAACATAGCTTTTTGTTCTTCATCAGGAGCCATTTCTATAAAAATACCAAAGTCATACAAGTATAAATCTTTTATTTCTTCTAAAATTGAAGAATTATATTTGCCAATTTGCATTATAAATTCATCTTTAAAATCAGCAAATTCTAATATATCAACAGTTCTAATAGACAAACATTCTGCAATTGTTCTAGTTATATATAAACTGCCATCTAAAATATGACGTGTAGCAGTATTGCTATTAAGTGCTGCTAATTTTTGTACTCCAACTAAAGCATTAGGATCTGGAGTTGTACCATCCCTCGCTTCATTTAAACCAGTAACACCTCTGATCATGTCTAGATAATGATTGTAGTTAGCAATAAGCATTTGCATTTTGCTTGAGCCACTGTTAGCTGTTAATTGTTGTATAGGCACTTTCGCATTATTAAATTCTCCATCTTGAGTAAAACTTCTACCAATAACACTACCTGTTTGAAAATATAATCTTAAAGCATCTTCTGGATTATATGCATTACCTGTTCCTAAATCAACTTCATTTAATCCATCAGCATCAATAAAAACACCATCTGGTACAATTCTAGAAACTACTTGTTGAATTTTTAAATGAGTCATTTGTATTAAATCTGCAAACGGAATCATTCTTCTAACCAAAGACTCTAACTGTCCTTTATACATTCTCGGTGCACATGCAACATAATTAGGCATCGCAAATTGATTTGCTGATTTTGGTCTTACCATGTTTTCAGCTAATTTCCATTCTAAAACAATATTAGTACCCATGACCATTACACCAGTATACCATACATCAATTCTTTTTTCTACTTTTTCAAAATTACCTTCTTCCATCATTTCTTGTGGTGGATTGAACTGATCATCTTTTTGAACAGTCTTGTAAGAACCATCTGATAATTTTTTCCGTTTATATACAAATGAATGTGTGGTTTTATAATTAAAATATAATAATGTTGCAGTATCTCTATAAAACATACTGTTTTCATAAAACTGTGAAGTGTTAAAATAATTATACCATGATTGACTATATTTAGCTATCTCATTTAAATCTGCATTAGTTAAAGATGGATCTATCTTTATTAATTCCGTCATGGGAACTGTTTTTATTTCTCCCCAATAGAAACAATCTTTAAAATAAGGATCTTCTGTATAACTATACACTACATTAGCAGGATCAACATAATTTATTTTAACCCCTTGTCCTGGTAAAAATTCATGTTTAGTTATTCCAATACCTAGCGTAGTTAAATCATAATCTACTCGCCCTCTAATATCATTATAATGATTTTCTGAAAACAATGTATCTATTGCAACCTCTTGTGCAATTTCTATAGCAGGTTTGTATTTCATATTCATATACAACTCCATTTCCTCATCATTTTCAGGCAACTCATCAGGATTAGTTTGAAACACATTAACTCCAAACTCTTGTTCTATTTGTTCAAACAAAGGTTTTGCAATTACTTCACCTTCTATTTGTTTTTGAAACTCATTTCTTTTTTCAGCAGACATTGCGTCTTCTGCATATGCTTTTACTTTAAAAAGCCTGTCTGACATACCGTTAACAACAACATCTACAAATTTTGGAATAATTGGCACTGGTGTCCAATCTAAATTTAAATAAGATAAATCACCATCTATAGCTAATTCGTTTTTATATTTAGCAATAGACTGTTCCCCTCGCGCGTACAGGCGCAGGCGCATGAACTCACCCCATTGATCATAAAATCTA
>VMHT01014744.1_pt1 | contig 35002 bp, 50 predicted proteins | sample 4693611 | NCBI WGS metagenome assembly VMHT01 (sample SAMN12280063, study PRJNA550983) | marine metagenome | isolation source: seawater sampled from same location over 5 years 0.02-0.2 micron viral filtrate | place: USA: collected off the coast of southern California halfway between the port... ...
GTATACTTTGTCTTTCTTCTTCTGTTGTAGCAACCCTCAGTTGCCTGTCAAGATCTGCTATTCTCTCGCCGTACTCTCTAGTTGATTTTTCTTCTACGTCTAAATAACTTTCAAACTCGCTAGAGTTTAATATTTGAGCTCGCTTTTTTTCAAGCTCATCTTCCGTTAAGTTACTTAATTCTAAACCTTTGTCATTAACGTACTTAGAAAAAGCTTTGTTTTGGTTTATTTGGTTTACTTTTTTATGTATATTGCTATCAAAGCCGGGCGCAGCTTCAACTCTCTGCGTTTCATCAGCAGCCGCGAACGAAGCGTTGTTTTGATCTAGCAGCAGTCCGTAATCAAGGCCTCCGCCTTCTAGTATAGGTGATTTATCTCTAACATCCGTGCGGTTAGCTTTGTCGGCTTCAAACTTTTGAAAAGTACTGTAGTCACTATAGTACTGGTTAACAGCAGATATACCACGTTCGTTGGCATCTTCTGTTTCAGATTCATCAAGCCTTGCTTTATTGAAAGACTCTTCTAAATTACTTAAAGCCGTAGGTTGTGCTTCTGCAGGATCTTCAATGGCGCTAGTTTCGACTTGTGACGCCGACGAACCATCGTCCGAAGCGGATGCCGTATTGTTTTCCGTCACAGGGGCATCCACCTGTGTTTCGACTTCCTTTGATGAAGCTTGTTTTTCTTTATAAGCTTTAACTACAGCTTTTATTTTGTTTTCAGGCTCACCAGCGTCTATCATCTGTTGAACTACTTCTCTAATATCTGCCATACTATTCTATTCCTTTTAAATAGTCATCAACGGATTTGTCTGTACCGCTGTTGTCCTGGTTTTTTTTCGTCTGTTCTGCTTGTTGCTTAGCAAATCTAAAAAAATAATTTTCTAAAACAGATCTGCCTATGTTTTCGTCTTCTTGTATTTTCTTCAGCATAAACTCCTTGTCTTCTGGAGATATATTGTCGTACCAGTTTGTTTCACCTTCATCTGCTTTTATATTAAACTTGGCTAAGTCTTCAGGCGCTAGCAACTCTTTGTATTTTAAGTTGTCTATTTCGCCAGATATATCATCTATAACGCTTCTACCAGTAGAGTCTAATCTATCTGAAAACAACGACTTAAAGTCTTTAGTATTTAGATTATTACCTATTTGCCTTCTAATATCATCAGCATCGAAAGCCTCACTAGCTTTAGCATTAGCTTTTACAGAAGTAGCTAGATTACCTATAGCTAGATCAAACTCTGTAGCTTTAGGAACTAGCATGTCGTCTAGCTCTTGCTTTGTTCCTATAAAAAAATCAGGAGGTCCCATTTGACCTTCTTTTGGCGGAAGCTCTATTTTATACATTTTCTCTCCATCATCATTATCAAAAGGCTCTGCTTTATTGTTGTAGAAAGCTTCGTTTAGCTCAACAGCTCTTTGATCAGTAGCGCTACTATACAAAGAATTGTTTTTATTTTTATCCATGCTAAAATCTTTAAAGCCTTTAGCTGTAAGCTTGTCAGACTCAACTTGAGTTTTAACACCAGTAATATATGAGTTAAAATCTCTCATTAGACTAGCTCTCTCTTTATCATCTTTAGTGTTTAGTATTTTTTCTCTTAAATCCATGACTTTATCGTAGCCATAGTTATATTCGTTTTCACCAGGACCAGCTGCCTCAAAAGCTTCAATACCAGCTTGCAACTTACCCTCTAACTTTTCAGCCTGCTCTTTCTTTTCTTTTATAGCCTCATTAACAGGTTCCATACCTATTTCCTGAAGCTTGTCAGTAAAGCCTTCAAAACCTTTAGATTCAAACTCACCTACACCAGCCGCGGCTTGTGAAGCTCTGTTTAGTCTCTTCATATTAGCCTCGCTAGGGCCTAAACTTATTCCACTTTGTTTTTTTGCCATATCTTTATTAATTTACCCTAGAAAAGATCCTTCTAAATCTACATCGCCTTTTGCAAGGCTACTACCAACGCCTGCTATATCACCTATACCAGACCACATTTGTTGATCTGCAGCCGCCACTGCTTGTTGTTGGTTAGCATAATCATCAGCTGCCATACCCATTAAAGTGTTTGTTTTATCAGCTACCATTTGCCTAGACATAATGTCACCTTCTCTTTCTAAACCTTGAAGCCTTGAAGCTTCTTTTCTTTCAAGCGCTTGGTTTTTTTGTTCTTGTTTACCTATAGACACGGCTGCTTTACGAGCGTTATCTGATCCTTGATTAGCTAGCGTTTGTGCTAGCGCTGCAATACCAGATCCACCAGCGGCGCCTCTCATGTCTGCCAATATATTAGCTTGAGACTGAGCTTGCTTTTCAGCAACAAACTGAGCTTCTTCTTGGTTGACGGTTAAGTCTTCCATAGTGTTTTCCATGTTAGTATATGGATTTGAAGTGTCTAAGTTTTTGAAAGCCTGCTTTTGGGCTTCAAGCTCTGCTTGCGCGGCCGCTGCAGCTGCTTTAGCTTTTTTCTTTTTTACACCGCCAGATATTGCTTTAGCTCCGCCGGCAACCGCCGCAATTCCTAGTCCTACTGCTACAAACGACATATTATTATTTTTTAGTTAGTTCAACATTTAAACCTAGCTTTTCAGCTAGGCTCTGTATTTCATCTAAGCAAATTGCTTCGTCATTAAAGCTTTTTGCTATTACTTCTTCTTCTACTTCTTCTGGAGTTTTCTTGTCTGTAGCGTGAACAGTTACAAACGTACAAGGCTCGTGAGTATATATAACTCTTTTAGTTCCGGCCTTAGTTACTCCATGGTGAGGAGCCTCGACATCAACAACACCATCTTCTGTTAGTATTGACATCTTGCCACTCATTAAAAAGTATGGGTGGTCAACCTTATGTATTTTAGTTACTAGTAGCATATTAGCAGGATTATATATCTCTCTAATATAACATCCACCAGCAAACGTATGTTTTGTTGGGTTAGCTTTGTAAAGCTCTTCTCCAACCATGCCACCTTCATTCTCTAGTTGCTCGTGCAACTCTGTAATCCTTTGTCTGTACTCTTGCTTCTTTCTAATCTCTTGAGCTACTTCCCAAGCTTCGTCGAAAGTGAAGGTATGTTTCAGACCTAGTTTTTCTGTTTGTTCTATAAATTGTTTCCTTAAATCTTCTTTAGATAAAGGATTATTTATAGCTTGATCGTTAATATGTTCCATTAAATTAAATTTACTATAATATAGTTACACTTATTTGCTGCTTTCAAAAGCATCAACAGTGATATTAAACAACTCTGCAAATTCTGTAGAGTTATTTTTAAACTTAAACTTACCAAAATAGCCTAACATAGATTTGAAGTCGTGGCAATTATCTTTGCTAAACAAAACAAATAAAACCTCAGGCCTATCAGGATGTGGCTTAGGCGTTGGTATTTGAGCAGCGTACAAAGATGTTTCGACTGTTATTGTATTGCTACCTCTATTAATAGACGTTATTATACCTAGCTTGGTTATATCCTGCTGGTTTACATTGAAGCCACTGTTAGCCACAGCAACGACAGCATAAGCCATGTCGCCTACAGAGACAGAGTCTTGTATAGTATAATCAAATTGTAGTGTTAAAGTAAATGTCGGCATTATGATAATGTTATTATATCGTCAATAGCTATTGTGTACGCTTGATTGTAAGATCCAAACTGGTCTACTTTAAACAAACCTTTTACAGTTAAAACATTAGCGGCAAAAGTTGTAGTTAAATCGTCTAGTCTAGCGTATGGTAATATTAAGTTGGTTCCGCTAGTTGTAGACGGATTAGATAAGTTTGTGGTTAAAGCATCCGCCGTCTTACTTGCGCTTTTTGTCGCGGCGCCACCACCTGGGCTAGCTGTGAAAGTGGCGGTTAGCTCAAAGTAGTTATATCCTGGCTGCCCATGCATATCAGCTGACGTTAATTCTGGAACTATGTTTAAATCTCTAGGCCACTTAAACTTAGAAGTTGCTTTAGGTTTTTTACCAGGTCTGTCAGTAAAAGTTACAGTACTACTAGGTATAGTCCAATAAGCTGAGTTACTAGCACTGGCTAATGCAAGTGTTATAGTGGTGTCTACTCTTCTAAGTAAAACTAATGGATTTTTTTTAGTAGGCACTTTTGCCTCTAGTTTTGTTTCTACGCCGATTGGTTCTATGTAAAAATGATAAGTGGTATTAGCTGTTATTTTAGGAAAATTAACCGCTAAAGCGTTTTTCTCAATATTAACAAACTTACCTGCCTTATCAACACGTCTTGCTTTAGTAGAAAAACCGCCGTTAGTAAAGTTGTATTTTTTATTAGAAGTTATATCGTGCAGCGTCACATCGTAGACAGCCTTGTCTCCAGCTTCTACTTTCAATGGTACATACTTAGGGTCTGTAGAGTCTGGAACTTCAAGAATAGCCTCGTGCACTGTATGAGCGTCGTTTACGTTTACAAAATTGTTGTGGCCAATAGGATCGTTAACAAAAATACATGAGCCATCATCTTCGTTTGCATTAGCGTTGTAATTAGCAGCCGTAGAGTCTGTGCAGCCTCGTACTACTTCTTCTACTACAGGTTGAATTTTTCTATCAATATCTATTAGTATATTGCCTGTGTTTTGCGTTAAAGCAAAGGCGCTGTGATGTACTGCGGCATTAACAGTTCCATTGTTGTTGCTTGTAAATACAACTTTACTTACAACAGAAGAAACGTTACCCCCAACCCATCCTCCTTGCGAAAAGCCTGCTCCACCAATTGAAAACTCAGTGGCTACTAAAGAATCTCCAGAGTTATGAGTTATAGTTAAGTTAACTATTCCAGCTGGTATTATGTCACCTATGTCTCCTAATAAATCAAATTCACTTACGTTACAATCTTGTACTGCCATATTAAATCCAGTTTTGTCCTTGGTTACCTACGCTAGAGTCTTTTACAATTACTCTTTTAGGCTGAGGTGGTTGTACTTCAGGATTACTATGTGTAATAGTAGCTTCACCTATACCTTGCACGGTAAATTCTTTTTCATCTAAGTTATTAAAGTCTGTACACTCTCCTTTAATATAATTAAACCATTTTCCTTCTCTATTTAAAAACTCAGGAACCTTAGCGTCTTGAAGGTCCGAGTTAGCTTTTTCTACAAACCAGCCTGCTTTTGAGTTAAGATTATAGTATTGGTCATCATCAACATGCCTTAGTATTCTTGATTGAGTTCCTTCGTACTTAATAGTCTGAAAGTTCTTAACAGAACTTGGCGCATCGTTAAATATTAATTCTACATAAGAGTGCTCGCTGTCTGTAGGATTTACACCATAAAAACTATTTCTAGTTTCGTTAGTGTGGTGTTTCCACATTGAGCCGTTTTTAAATGTGTAGTAGTTGTTGTTTACGCCAACGCCAGACTCAGGCAAAAAAGACTTAAAGCTAACCCAACCTTTAACTTGCTCGTTGTAAGTTATAGTTGCTCCGATTTCAGCTCTACCTCTTTTAGATTTATTTTGTATAGTTAAATTGTAGTTGTCTTTCCTTTGATCAAAAGTACCTATCAACCTAAGATTACTTGCGTTGCTAAAAGCATCGGTAAAGTAATCTTTCATACCATAATCTGATACAGGCGTCATGCCATCTTTTGATAATCTAATAACGGCTGCTCTCTGAGTATCTGTAAAATAACATCTATATTTGTCAGCTGCAAATGACTCAGGATTTTTTGATATACCATAGTCTCCAGAAAAAGGAATAGCTTGACCAAGAACTCTATTAGCGGCGGTTAGTCTAGCATCTCCGCCAGCTTCGAATATAGCGTCTTTGTCAGAAAGCACCTTTAATACTTTATCTTCACAAAACGTTACAATGTCTGTGTCTCTAGTAAACAGCTTTTGTATACTACCATTATCTGGCTCAAGATCCTTTGTTATAGGCTCTGCTTGAATAAATTGATTTAATCTATTGACACCAGATATACTATTGAATATTCCTGAAAATATAAGGCCTTCTGATCTTCTTTCTTCTTTGTATTGCTCCGCAATAGTAGTAGAAGCTTTAACACCATTAGCTATTTGTGATTGGTTAAAGTCGTCTCTAATTCTATCAGACTCAACTCCGTTTCCAAATGCGTAGCAGTTATTCCAAGGAAGCTTTATGTTTGTAAAAGAACTATGAAATGCCGTGGAAAACTTAATGCTGCTAATTCCTTCTCCTGATTCTAGTGCAATTAAATTTACTTCACCGCCGTACCCATCATTAAAAACTAAAGAGTCGCCAGTTAAAACATCAACGCCATCAACTATGCTGATAACTCCTTCTGAGATAGCATCGTTAACCCCTATGTTTTTTACAATAGAAGCAACTTCTAATTCTACTCCGTTTATAGATATTAAACTTCCGTAACCAGGCAATATAGCTGTTTCGTGATTATTGCTTGTTATCTCTACTGGGTATGCTCTGCTTATTTCGTAGTATATATCTAAGCCAATATCCTCTTTAGGCTTTGTTTCCCATATAGCTGGATTTTCTGAAGAGAATCCTTGATCATCTTGGTATGGCCCCATTATTTCTAATACAGTTCCTTTACTACCATCGTGATTAGCATTTCTTCTAGCGTCGTATATAGTTGTGTTAGACTTAATAGTAAACTTTTGTCTTCGATTCCACGACCACCAATAGTCTTCGTCACCAAAGTTAAAGTCTGTTTTCTGTGCGTTTATTATGCCCCAGTGTCTGTAGTGATCTACAGTTTCGTGTATTCTTTTATCAGGATCATCTCTCCACCTCCACTTACAACCAGGTATTAGAAGCAAGCTCATAAACTCGTATAAGTTTTGGTTGTTACCGTTTTCCAGATGTATTGGGTCCATAAAATCCATTCGTTTAGGATCATCATTTAATATGTCTTTCCAATCGTCTTCATGTGTGTCTGGAGCTACAAAACCACCTGTTATAGATATATCCATATAGTTTGACCAAATACCTCTTGATCCGTTTTGAGCCCAAGAAGGAGCTTGAGGAGCGCCAGAGGTGTGGTTCACTGTGTTTGGCGAGCTAGCATTGTCGTTCCACTCTGTGTATTCTAGATCAAGGCCAAAAGTGTTAGTTACTACTTGACCAGGCGCAGAGTGCCAATCTGTGTTGTCTCCATCTAATCCACCTTCTATAGTGTCAGGTAGGTGAGCCCAGCTTAAAGCCCAAGCATCATCTATAAACGCTGTAGCTTGACCTCCTTTAGTAAAGTATCTATTCCAGAAACTTTCAGCTCTACCATCACTAGCAAAATCAGCAATCGTTAAAGCAACGCCATATTGGATAAGAAGCGCGGGGGTCAATAGCAATAAAGCAGCATTATTATCTTCAAAACCTTCACTGGCGTTACCAGCCTCCCATGTTCCTTTGTATATTCCCCAGTCGCCTCCATTAGTAGCTAAAAAATTACCCAAAGCACCATTACTTTCTTCAAGGTTACCGTCGTTGTTTGGCTGGTTTGACACTTCACTTAAATTACCTGGCACCGATTCGTCGTCTGCCCAAGTGTAGCCAGAGTTATATGGGTGAACATGGTTGAGGCCAGCTATACCTCTAACATAATCGTTTCTAGTATTAGCGCCCGGGAAGTTTCCTAAACCAGAAGTGTCGTTGTCTGTGTTTTTTAAACCCGCCGTACCACCGGTATGCATGTCGTAAGTGTGTAGATATTTCATATCATAACCTCTTATCACGACTAAGTCGTTATCGTTAGTTACCATTATAAACTGCTCTACAGTAGCATCTCTAAATATTTTAACAAAAAACTTACCGTCAAACTCTGGTTTGTCTTCAAATTCATCGTGAGTTATTACTAACTGTAGTCCTGGTGTTCTATTAGCAAATGATCCTCCACAAATAGAATCTACCTCGTCGTCAAACTTACCTTCAATAGTTATTCTATATCCGTCACCAGCTCCACCAAACTCGTTGTTAGGTCCAACTATATCTATTATTTTATAGTACTTAGTTCTGCCACCGGTTATAGTTTGAAACTTTAAACTACACTCTGAAGCTCTAGAAATTACGTTAGCAGCAGATTCTACATCAAACGTTGAGTTAAATTCATTTGCTCTAACCGTAACAAAATTACCATCTGACACAGGAAATCCTTGACCAGTAGTTCCAAAGAAAGCGTTTAAAATAGTATCGTAAGTTCCGTTAGTTAAAGTTCCTTGTGTGTCTCTATCTAACTTTATATCTTGTGGAGCTTCGTTTTCTATAGCTAGTATTTTATATCTGGCAGGCTCTGTTACTGGTATAGGGCTGTCGTGACCTTTTTTTAATTCTAAAAAAGTTTCTTCGTCTACTTTATTTCTATCAGATGATGCAAATGAAATCCATATATTACCATCTTCAGCATGATACCAGCGATCCATTGCCATGTTGTAATACTCGTTAGAAGTTTCTTTTATAAAAAACTTAAACGACTTAGCCCAAGCTGGAGCATTATTTTTAATAGAAGAAACAAAAGAAGTAGAGTCGTTACAAAACTCTTTAGCTATGGATATTGATCCACCCTCTTTGTCTGCAAGAACAGGTGTTTCTCTACCAAACTCATCTTTATAAACGACACCTAACTGATATGTTCTTTGGCTTTTTATAGACTTAGTAGGTGTTTCTATTTGAGTCCCTAAGTCTGCGTAGCTAGACACGTTTAAACTTAACCCAAGTTCAGGCGTTACTATGTTATTACTAACATCTACAACATTGTAGTTTTGTATGTAATTACCATATATTAATCTATTAGCAGAAACTTCTTGAGCCAGCGCTTTTCTTGGAACGTTGTCCCAAGGTCTTAGCAATTGATTAGCAGGTACTACAGCGTGTATTAACTCTGACTCTATTTTTAAACTACCTCTAAATGGTAGCCCATCGTTAACTGCACTTCCCGCACCAACACTATAACCAGCCAAGCCTAGCTCTAAAGGCCAAAGAGGTTGTCCGTCAGACTGCTTTATTGTTTTTACTGTATATACAGTTGTAGACTTGTCTTCTTTGTATAATACGTCTATCTCAGTTATATCTTTAGGTCTCTCACTAGGGTGTGGAGCATAGTTTTCTACTCTAAGACTTCTAAGTCTATTAACCATACCTAAGTTGTAACCTTCTTTAGGATAATGATCAAACGGACCTGGTAAAAATGCTATCTCAGAAAATGGAGCAAACGGCGAATATTGACCGTCTACATATTTATATCTATAAGAAAATCTTGGAAACTTAAACTCAAACAAAGAATTGCTCTGCTCTAGTATAACAAAGAAGCTAGCAGAGTTACCTAACTCAGGATTTATAGTTGTTATTTGTATAGTGTAAATGCTTGCGTCATTAGGATCTACAGATAATACTTGAGCTCTAATGTCAAAGTCTGTAAAAGAAAGAGGGTTTTGAGAGGTATCCGAAGTTATCAATATAAAGTCTCCTGCTTCAAATGAAACTTCTTCTTGTAAAACTATTTCTATAGTAGCTCCAGTTCCAACTACGCTGGTAGGAAACTGCGTTGAACCTTCTCCAAATGGCCCAATTAATTGTATAAAAGGATTGTTTAAAGTAACACTTCCACCATCTGGACCTCCAGGAGTTTCAGTAACGCTTGTTGGATTATATGGTGAATCAACTCTTAGACTTCTATTATCAGAGCTTGCTGACATCCTTAAGGTAGGTGGAGCTAAAGGACTTTTTCTTATTGTAGTATTGTTTTCTAGCTCAGAGTACACTGGAACGTCAGAGTCTAAAATACTAAAGTTTGTAACTACCTCAAACCCGTCGTCAACAAAGCTACCATCTTTTCTTCTACTAACAAGTCTTGTGTGGTAGTCTCCAGAGTTATTAGCACTAATGTTTAAGGCGTCGTTGTCAGATCCAGTACCTAATATAGATCTTTTTATGTTTACGGTCTTAGGCTCATTGACATTGTCCGTATACATTAATAAGTCTTCAACTATGTTTATAGCTGTTATGTCTGTGTTTCTATTAAAGCTTAAAACAGATCTTGATGTAAATGTTATTAGCCCTGCTGCAGCTGCGAAAGATTCGTTATCGTGAAGCAAGCTATTTCCTTCGCCAATATCTACAGCTTGAACTTCAATGCCTGAAGAGCTCATCCCTTTTCTTATACCAAACGAGCTAGAAACTTTTACTTGAGGAATTCCAAGTCCTTCAAGTAATCCAAAGCTAATTAAATTTGTTGTAACCTTGTAAATATCTACAAAAACAAACGTAAAATTGTTTTCGTCTATATTGTATTTTATTATATAGTTTTTTTGCAAGACATTTCCATCTGCGTGGTTAAACTCATTTCCTGCTACTAGATAGTATATGCAGTTAACTTCGTTGTCGACTATTGATCCTACGCAATATCCACCTTCAGGTATAATATTCACGGAAACCTCTGTGTTACCAAGAATATTTTCCAAAGAACCTACATTACTACCATCAGAAGTAGAAACCTGTACGTTTAATGCATCTCTATATTGACCCGCAGGAACAAGACGCTCATCAAGATCTTTGTTCATTTTGCCCTTAGCAAAATTTCTATTAAATTCTGGCATATTTTATTTTATCCATTTAGACTTACCTCTCATAATTTGAGTAAGCTCTTGAGTTTTGTAATTTGATAATCTAAGCTTTGCTTTTCTTAGCTCTGCAAATCTTTCTTTCTTTAGCATTTGAATTGTAGCTGGACTATAGTTTGATCCTGTAGATACTATACTGTAAGAAACGCATTTGTAAAAAGCTTCTTCAGCTAGCTTAGGTACTAGTGCATCTCCATCATCAGCTAAGCCGTCTGTTATGTAATCAATAACTATTGTTTTACCAACTAGACCTGGGCTAAAGTATATGTGACCGTTAGCATAGTCAAAGTAATAACTACCATTTGTTTGAGCATGCTCTGGTTCTATTCCAAATCTTTGCCCTAAAGCAAATTCAGCGTGCCCGTCATTGTAGTTAAAGTCAGCAACTTGATCTTCGTTGCTAGAAGTATTTTGAAAGTTTTTTGTAGTAACAGAGTCTTCTTGAATTAAGCCTGTAACAACTACATCTCCTACGGCTGGCTCGTTAACAGTTTCCCACCACTCGTCTGTATCTCTTTCAGTAGCTTTTTCGTTTTGTTTTACTTGAGGTCTAAAAGTATTTTGAGTATCTCTAGCTGGATACAAAGGATGCTTTATACCAGATCCGTCTACGCAGAAAATATCTGTATGATTAACAAAATCGTGTGGCATTGGTATATACATCCTATTATCAAGATCAAACTCCCAAGTCTTTTTAGATCTTAAAACATCGTAGTTCATTTCTTGTAAAGCTCTACGACCAAAAAAGAAAACATCTTGCCTGTTAGCTTTTGATATTATTTTGTTTTCACCTACGTATATCATTAAAAACGTGCTTACCAAAGCATCTAAAGTTTGGTATTGATAAGAGCCGTGATTAGAAGAAATGTTGTAGTAATTGCTTATCGTTGAGTTGCTGTACTGTCCCATTATGATTTTTCATTATTGCTTTGCTCTGCTACTTCAGCTTTAGCTAAGGAAGCAAGGCCAGGCTTGTTAATAGTTATACCACTTAACATAAGTATTCTATATACTAGATTAGTTTCTTCAGACGGATGCAAATCAAAATTTGATGCTCCGTTAGCATTGTATAAGGCTTTTTCATTTACTACAACATAGTCCCAGTTAACCTTGTTAGGCACTCGTATGTACCCTATTGATATAGTGCCTGTAAATTGTTGACTAGAATTAATATAAACCTTTATTAGATTTACATTGTCATCAGTGAACGCTGGTCCTCCTGCGCTATCGTTAAACATACGAACATATATAGGCGAGTTGTCGTGCGCTTGCGCGGCATAGACTGCTCTAGCTTGATTTTTAAAATCTTTAAAAGTAACTTGCTGGGCCGTAGGACTAAGAACATCCGTGCCAGCACTAACTCTAGTTAGCCTATACATAAGACTACTGTTTGGCAATATGTGCCCGTTAGTCTTTGCTTCAGTAAAGTTTATTGTATCTGAATCAACTAAAAACCTAGATATTTTATCTTGAATGTAGTCAACAGAGTCTGAGTAACTCGAATCGTTACCAGGGTTTCTAAGATATTGATTTAAGTGGTGAAAATACTCTTCGAATATTTCCATCTGCGATTGATTCGCTAGAAGGTTAAACTCTTGCGGAGTTATATAACCTCTTTGTTCTTTATTTGCTAACGCCAGTACACGTTGGTATACTGTATCTACACTTACCATATAATTATCTTTTATAGTTAAGTAGCCACCCTATAAAGAGTGGCTACTCTCCTATAAAGTAATTACATACTTAGTTGCTTTTCTATGTTAGAGTATATATCCATACCTTCGTCTGTTTTAAACCAAGCGGCTAAAGCAGAATATGGGTGCTCGTCAAAAGGAACTGTCATGATTTTTCTATCATTTGATCCCCACATAAAGTATCGTTGATCTTTAGATAATTTAATAATTCCAGCTTCAACAGCTTTAATACCAAAGTTTCTAAGCTCTACGTTTTCATCTTGAACAAGCTCTAAGAATAAAAGAGGATTTCTCTTTGCAAACACTAGACAATCTCGCTTAAGCTCCTTAGAACTCATGTCTGATACCTTAGATCCTAACTCTACCCTCATTATAGCTTCCATCTTATCTATATCTAAAGTTCTAGCTAATACTAGTGCGTCAGCTTCTAGCTCTAAGTAATCTAATTCTTCAGCAGCTCTTACTTGAGGCTTGTGTTCGCTGTAAAGCTTGTCTCTCATTGGATGATACAAAGATAATAGCTTTTGCAGAGTTACTTTCTCTCTTGGAACAAACAAAGCTCCATTTCTAAACATAATATGAGCCAGCCTTTGGTCGCCTTGCATTTCATCAACAAATGAAGTTCTTTGATTTTCACAATACTTTAACTCTCTTTCATAACCTTTGTCTTCATCAAAGTAATATATACCTGAAGACTTCATCGAATAAGACAAAGCGCTTCTATTTTGATTTAAGTAATAAATCCTATCCTTAACTTCCCAAGAAGGTTTTATAGGTTCAACTTTTTTAGGTTTTGGTGTTTCAACAACCGGTGTTTCAACAACAGGTGCCTCCACCTCTTTTTGTGTTTGTTTTTTTGCCATGATATAATATAATAAAAAATTAAAAAAAAAGATCGGGGCCGAAGCCCCGACCTAATAATTATGCTTACTTCATTAACATGAAGTTGTTAGCACCTTGAGTAACCAAACATCTTTCAGATAAATAGTTTACTTGCATTGCATCTAGATCAGATGTGATGTTTCCACCAACAGATCCAGTGATCCAAGTTTTCATTTTTCTATCGTCCATTTGAGAAGCTCTATAACGTACGTGTAAGAACGGACGCTTTAAGTTTCTACCTAACGTTTGATCGTATACAGTTGATACACCAGCTGGTATTACAACACCACGGATACCAAAGCCTACAGCTCTATCGTTGATAGATCCACGAGTAGCTTTATCGTTTAAGTATCTCATGTCAGACTTATAGAAGTCGTAAGATCCTCTACGGAATCCAGAGAAACCTAAGTTAAGCGCCATGTCTTCGTCGTTGTTGAATACTCCGTAAGAAGTACCACCAGCACCGTAAGAATTCATAGAAGCTAACATGTCATCAATTGCTAGAGACGTAGCTCTGTTTACAAACATCATGTTTTCTTCAATAGCACCTTGCTTATCAAACTCCGCTAAGATAGCGTCAAACTCAGCTAAATCAGTAGCAGCGTTAACACCAGTAACACCAGTAGTAATATTACCACGGTTTTCAATAGCAGCGAATAAACCTTCAGTACCGAAGCTATCGCCTGATGCAGATAAAAACTCGTCAAGATCAGAGTCAGCAGTACCAGTTGCAGCAGCTGCTCCTGGAACACCTTTAACAGCTTCTAACATAGTCATCTCTAAATAGTCAGTGAAACGAGAGCGAGTATCGCCTTCAGCTTTCAAGTACCATAAGTAACCATTCTGTCCGTCTTCACCAGCTATTTCTACCCAACCAATTTGAGACACGTCAGATCCGTTGATCTCATAGTAGTCTTTCATTATGATTGGCTTGTTGCTGAATGATTTGTGCTGTGGCTTAACAGATTTAGCACCTTCTGCAGCTGATCCTTGACCTACCGCTCCTTTACCAAATTCAGAACCAACAACTAATACTGTACATGCTACTGTCCCTGTTGAGAACGAAGCTGAGTCATCAATTTCGTCATGCTCGTAAGGCTTAACAGTAACTACATCAGCTGTACCAACTAAAGCGTCTGTACATAAACATTTGATTACACCTTCAGAAGTAGCTACTACAACTTGGTCGTTTAATCTAATACCGTGCGTAGTAGTTAAAGCGTTTCCGTCAATATCTTTTTGGATAGTTAATTCACCAGTTGCAGTGTTAATTTGGCCCGTATAAGATAAGTGAAGTCTACCTTGCTCTGTCCAAATTACTTGATCAGAAGTCATAGACTCTTCAGCACCTACTTGAGATAAAAAACCTGCGATAGTTCTCGGTCCGAAAACTTCAGCTTCAGCCTCAATTAGGTCTGGTAAATATTGCTGTGCCCAGTCATTGCCTGCACCGCTTGTAAAATCGATGTAGTTCGAAGATAACGTAGCTCTCACTGGAGCAGCTACACTATTCAGACCTCCACCGGGATTTGAAATTGCCATAATAAATATGTTTTTAAGTTATGGAAGAAAACTATTTCCTTCCTTTTTTTATTCTAACTTTAAAATCTGAAGAAGAATCGCCGCTCAATACTCTGTACTTAGTTCCGCCAACTACAACCTCTTTGTTTGTTTGCCTAGGATCCATATTAATGTTCTTAGACTTTTCAACAGAAGTTTTTAAAGCATCAGCTTTACCTTGTTCGTAGAAGTGATTAGCTATAGCATCAGCGTTCATAGCGGTATATAAACCTTTATGATAGCCCGCCGCATCTTCTATTGATCCTTCTTTATTCAAAAACTTTTTGATAAAGTTACCAATATCGCTCTGGGTTTCTTTAACGCCATTAACATCTTTAACATTAAACCTATATTTCTTTTCTCCAACGTTATATTCAAAACCTTTGAACTTATCAGAAAATAATTTTTCAGTTTTACTGTTAAACGCGCTTTGAATCTTTTCGTTCTTTTGCTTGCTTACTTCAGATTCTTTGTTATATCGATTAAAAAAATCCATAGCTTTCTTCGCCTCTGGCGGAAGCTTTGAACCAGCTTTAATCTCATCGTAATATTTAGACTTTTGCCCGTCTAAGTAGGCTTTCGCTTCGGCAACTTGCTCTTTTAAAGCGATTTTCTTTTTTCTTATTTCTTTGTCATCGTCAACATCTTCGTCAAAGCTAAAAGTTTCGTCCATTAAAAACTTTCTTTCTTCAGCGTCAAGATGAGGTTTTGTTACTTTATAGTACTCTTCTAAAGCAGTTAGATTGTCCATCTCGCTATAGTCTTTGTTTAGCTTGACATAATCCTCAACAGTACCACCTGTTTCTTTCATGAAGTCTACTAGCTTCTCTACGTTCTCAGGAAGATTTGTTTCAGGCGCTTCTTCAGCTATTATTTCTTCGACAGCTTCTTCAGCTTGCCCCTGCTCTTCTTCGGTAATTTCTTCTAGTACTGGCTGCTCTTGTGCTTCGTTTTCCGCTTGTACTTCTTCTTGTTTCGGTGCGGAGTCGGTAGCTTCATCGCTTCCAGCCACTCCTGCCTCGTCAACTCTACTTTCTTCAACATCTTCTTTTTTGCTTAAGTCCACCTTGTGAACTGTTTCTTCTGGTTTCTTTTTCAAGCTTACCTTAGTTACGTTTTCTTCTTGTACTTCTTTTGTTTCTTCCATAATATAAAATATAATAATTAAAACTGATTCATATTCAAGCCAGTCCCTAATTCATCATTACCTGCTGACTCAAACTTTTTACTCGCTGCTTGATTTTGCTTTTTATCTTCAACCATACCCTTGCCTTCTGCCTCTAACGCTCTTAGTTTCATATTGTACTGAAACTCTGCTTCCATTAAGTCTTTCTTTATTTGAGCTTCTTGCTGTAGCGTCTTTGCTCTAAACTCTGCTTTAGCTTGCTCTAACTGTATTTGCGACTGAGTCAATGCTTGTTGCTTTTGTGTTTCAGCCTGCGCTTGAGCCTGTGCGGTTTGTTGCTGAGCTTGTTGCTGCGCTTGAATATTTTGCTGTTGCATTGCTTGATCTTCTTTTACTTTTTTCTTTTCTTTTATTTTAAGAAGTTCATTAGCAAGCTTTACATTTTTAGTATTTCTTATGTCAATAGCATCTGATAACTTTATTATCTTTTGAGCTAAAGCCATTTGAATATTGTTTTCTAGTAGTTGTCTTTCTTCTTCATCAGGAGCTAGTTCAATGAATATACCAAAGTCGTAAAGATGTAGCTCTGACATTTCTTCTAATGTAGCCACGTTGTGAACGCCGATCTGTTGTAAAAAAGCATCTCTTGTTGGCGAGTACTCTAGTACATCAGATATTCTTAGTGATAATTGTTCTGCTATATCAGCAGTTAAAAATAAACCAGCTTGTAGTATATGTCTTGTTGCGGTGTTACTATTAGCTGCTGCTAGTTTCTGTACGCCAACTAAAGCGTTTCTATCAGGAGTACTACCATCTCTAGCTTCGTTCAAACCGGTTACGTCACGGATCATTTGCATGTAGTAGTTGTAGTTTGCAATAAGAGTTTGCATCTTACCACCAGCACCTTTACCGTTTGATATTTCTTGTATAGGTACCTTACCTGGGTTTGGATCACCATCTGCAGTAAATGATCTACCAATAACAGAACCTGTTTGGAAGAACATGTTTAAAGCTTCTTGAGGATTATAGTTTGTACCATTACCTAAATCTATTTCAGCTAAACCATCAGCATCTAAATATACACCATCAGGGACCATACGAGCCATAACTTGTTGTAGCTTCAAATGTGTAAGCTGTATCATATCAGCAAAGCCAGTAATACGACTTACTATGCTTTCTATTCTACCTTGGTACATACGCGGAGCAACAATACTATAGTTCATTTTAACTTTAGTCATATCGCTTTTAGATCGCATCATGTTCTCTGCCATCTCCCACTTAAGTAGTTTGTCAGAGCCAATTATTGTAGCTCCTTCATACAATACTTCAACCTGTCTTGATAGCTTAGCAAAGCCACCTTGCATATCTGTAGGTGGATCAAACTGATCGTCTTTTTCTATAGCTTTTTCTCCACCGCTACCAGTTTCTTTAAGCTTGTAAACTTCGTTCATGTAAGTCTTCCAGTTAAAGTATAAAACCTCAACTTGGTTTATATCTTGATCTCTTCTACCTTTATTGTATTCGTAAGTTCTACTATTGTTGTATTGTTGTATTTCTTCTAAATCTTCGTTTGATAAATGAGGAAACTCTTTTACAAGCTCATTTATAGGTACTGTTTTAACTTCTCCAATATAATAGACATCGTCAAAATAAGGAGACTCTGTGTAAGAATGTACCATCCTATCAGGATCAACGTACTCTACTTTAACACCTTCAGATGTACTAAACGTTGTTTTTACAGAGGCCATACCTAAAACAGCTAGATCATAATAAAGTCTTTTTCTAGTTAGTTCGTAGTTATTTCCTTGTAGTAATACACTTATAGCTTGCTCTTCTGCTAACTCAGTAGCTTGCTTATATGTAAGTTGCATGTGAAGTTCTAGCTCTTGCTCTGTCTCTGGTAAAGTTTCAGGATCGTTTTCTGCTAGATCCATATTGAGTTGAGCTTTAGCCACGGCGTCAAACTCTTTCATTTTCATGTCTCTAAGTACACTTTCCATATACTCAGTTCTTTTTGCCACGCCGTATGGATCTTGAGAAAATACTTTTATGTCGTAGTTTCTTTCTGTCATACCGTTAACTACAATGTCTACAAACTTAGGTATAACAGGAACTGGTTTCCAGTCTAAGTTCAAATAGCTCAAGTCACCATTTATAGAAAGCTCGTTTTTATATTTTTGCACAGACTGTTCGCCTCTAGCGTAAAGTCTTAGGTTATGAAAGTTGTTTTTATTGCTATAAAATCTTCCGTTACCTCTTATGTTTCCGTCTTCGTTTCTATCAAACCATTCACCTTCAATAGCAAGCGCAACTTTTAAACCATAATCGTAGCTTATTTTTTCTACATCAGGTACTACCTGACTTGGAAAATTGTTTGTGTTTCTGTAAGCCATATTTAATTTTTAATTATTTTAGAGGTTACACCATCGTTACTATATTTAGATAGCGAAAAGTTTAGTGGTTTTTTTTCTTTTACGTTAACAGGTCTATACAAATGTCTATTGCAAGCCATTATTGCTAATCCAGAACTTATAGCAGCATCAAACTTAGTTCTTTTGTTTATATCAAACTTAGCCCAGTCGTTTAGCGTCTCGTTAAAATACATTGTACCAAAGCTACCATCACTCATCAAACCAACGTGATCGTTGATATACATCTCAATAGCGGCGGCGTGAGCTTGCTTAATGTCTTCACTAGAGTTTGGAATACCACCAACTTCTTTTTCCGCTACAGAAAGCTTGTTCCAAATTTTGTCTGGCCTATTCATACTAAATCCTCTATAGCCTCTTCGCTTGAGATGATAAAGTAATCTTGGTTTATTGTTCTCTGCTAATAACGGCATGCCATAAAAAACCAATGCCATTAGTATGTCTTCAAAAAATATTTCAGCGGTTTGTGGTCTTGCAATATATTCTAAAAAAAATGTATTAGCAGGAGCTGACTCCATGCTAAATTTAGTTAATCCATGAAGAGATCCGTTGGATCCTCTGCCATCCACTGTACCACTAATATCATAGCTATCGCAGCCAAAGGCGCCCATGTGTTCATTACCTGGATGCTTAACTCCATTTTTTATTATTACATTGTTTTGTAAATTAAAATCTGGAACCCAACTAAGTTTAAATCTACCGTTAGGATCTGGATTAAAAGTTACTACTGTATCTTTAACTCCATTGGCCCATTGAAAGTTTCCTGTGTTCAACACAGCAGAGCTACCTAAGCCATCATTGTAATCTATTTGTTCGTACAGTTTAACTAAGTTAAATATACTATTTTTTGTTTCATCTCTAAATGCATGCTCTTCAGTTCTTGGAAACTGACGATAAAATTCGTTCAAAGCATCTTGATCTCCTTTTAAACCTTCAACCTCATTTTCCCAATGCGAGACAACACCTACGTCTATTAGTTCGCCTTGTGGCCCTCGTACATCATGACTTGGGCTATCAAAAACAGGTTGTCCGTATTCGTCAATAAATCCTTCAAAGTTCCATTCCATTGGGATAAACAAAGAATATAAACCAGACTTTGTCTGTCCATTACGGTTTCTGCTTGTAGCATCTGAATCATTGTAAAGCTTTTTAAAATTATCACCACCTTTGTCTAACGAATTAGACGTTGACCCCATCATGCATTTACCAACTATACGAGCACCTAGCCTTAAACAAGTTTTAGTTACTCGCCAGTTGTTTAGAATATTATCAGGCCTTTCCCACTTGCCACTTTCATCGTGTACTAGTAGATTAAGTTTTTCTCCATCATAGCTGTTATCGCCTGTGTTTTTCCAATCAATAGTAGTATCAAGTCCAACCAGCTCTTCCTGCTTTTCGTTTGCAGTAATTTTTTTACGCGTAAACTTACTTGCAGGAACCCTATAAGCAAGTTCACTCTTAGGCCTGTCCATACCGTCTTGTATCGGTTTAAAGAAAAACGGATAGTTGACAGATATTGGTACAACTTTATCGGTAAACATTTTTTTAGCATCAGCACCACTTTTTGATAGTATTCCATATCTAGCATCACTCGATATAGTGGCTAAGTTAACAGTCTCAGCTGAGCTCATGAAAGAAAAACCACTACGTCTATTCTTTAGGTAGCACATGCCATAACACCTGCTGTCAGCTTTGCAAGCTTCCCAGAATATAAAGAATAGTCTGTTAGCCTCTCTAAAATCTGGAGCTCCAACGTCTATCTTGCTCCATTGAAGATACATGTAGTGGCTACCTGTTATATACGTAGATACACCGTTATTACTAAACCAAAAGCCTTGTTCACGATTTTTAAATTCATCATCAATAAAATCGTACCACTTTTCTTTTGATTCTTCAGGGTAACTTCTCCAGTCAAATATACTTTTTAATTTACCTAACTCTTTAGGGTACTCAAGCCTTTTCCATTTGTTTAATTCATTGGAGTGCACTTGCACTGGTTCCAACGGCAAAGCAACTTGCAACCCTTGTATTTCAATGATCTCACCGATTTTACCAGTTTTTGATATAACAATGATGTCATTTTCTTTATTGTATCCATATTCCCATTTACGTTTCTTGTTAAGTCGACTTATAGTAGTTCTCTTAACTGGTTCAATAATTTTATATAGTGTTTGATTGTAACTCATTTCGATCTGCCTTCCGCGAAGCCTTTGAATGCTCTGTTTTCTTTTTCTTCTTGTGTCTTTCCTTCCAGAATATTCTCTTCCTCTTGTATGCGGTTGAGTATTTCGAATGCATCAAATATAGCTAACTTTTTAGTAGCAGCAGCGTTCTTCAATCGATCAGTAGACACATCGTCCTCTGTGTTAGTTATAATTTGCTCTTGAGCAACTTTTATTAACTCATCAACAGCTTTACGCCCAGCTAGGATTATACGTTTCTTCGTTTCCTTTATGCTCATATTTAATTGTAATAAATTTATTCATGACCCTATAAAGCCTTTTACCTTCTACTATAAATTCGTATTGAGAAAAAGGAGTGTATCCTACTACTTCTCCAGGTTTATAAGTACCATCACTATATACTATCACACCTTTTGATTGGTGTTCTTTGCTTTCGTCGTAATTATCTTCACTAGTCAAAGGCTGGACAAACGAGTACCCAGGCATAGCCTTGTCTTTACATAAGAATACTTGATCAGGTGAAACTATATATTTTCCTTCTTTGAAGTAGGCTCTGCTGTTTTTTTCTTCTCCGTGCACGTTGTGCCATCTTCTGAATACGTTGTGGTGGACGATGACTTCGTCTCCAGGTGATATATCGTAATCCCCAACAATAGGGCAAGAGATAATAGTAGCTCTACGGTTAACATACTCATGGTTATACACTTCAGTGTTTAGTATTAGCTTTTTATCACCTAAAGATTTAGAGTTGTTGTATCTTTCTCCCGCTGGAGACACTACAAAACAATAAGGACTTTTCATTAATACTCTAGATTATATTCAATAGATATAGCCATATTCTTGTTGAAGTCTTTCCAAGGTAAAACTGTTTTACCTTTTCTAATGTATATAGAATACTTTTCGTCTTCTTCTAGAATATCGCAGATAGTATGCCCTCCATAGACCTCTTGGCCTACGGAGTAATGCATAGCGTCTATTTTGTAGTCTTTACCTATCGTTATTTTTCTTATCAGCTTCGTTGTTATCATCATTGTATTTAATTGTACCGTCAGCAATATTTACATCGTCTGTACCGTATTGTTTTTTAAATTCTTTTTGAAGTTCTTGAATAACTTGCTGCATTTGGATTATAGCATGAAGAGCCTCGTGCTTTCGAGTTTCTATTGCACCTATATCCATTTGAGCTTTGTTTATTGAAGTGACTACCTCTCTCATCCTAGAGAGTTGTTCGTCTGTAATTTTATCTGCCTTAGGTTTAAGGTCAACGATATTATCTCCTTTTGGAGTTTTTCTTTTTGCCATGATTTAATTTAATTTAAGTTAATTGTTAATCTTTAGTATTCGAAACCAAATCTTAATGAAATTGGATTTTTAGGTACAACTTCAAAGTCATCAGTTATAGCTGGAGCAGATGAAACAGTTATTAGTTCTTCAGCTACAGCAGTTATAGTCATATCCGCAGTTGCGTCAGCACCACTTGAAGCGTTCGCAGCGTATATAACATCACCAACGGCAAACACTTCGTCTGCGTCATTACCGTCTACAACTACAGTCAAGTCGTCAGCGGAGTGAGTTCCAGCTATTAACACGCCTGTCCCAAAGTTCAATGAGGATTCAGCTACGCCAGCTACATATATAGTTTGGTATCCAGCCCTAGTAGCCCCAGCAGGTTCACCTTCTAAAACTAAACCTTGAAAGTTAGGGTTAGTACCTGTAGAGAAGTTACTTCCAAAAACATTATAAGAGATCATAGAGTCTAAAACAGCGTCAGCTTGCTCTCCGAAATCTACACTGTAATAGCCTATGATATTGTTTCTACACAACATTGTGTTAACAGAATCTACAGCAGAGTTTATTGTTCCTAAGCTAGTTGGGGCAGCACCGTTTATAGATTTAGCAAATATTAAATTAAATAGCTCTCCTTGTTGCGAAGCAGTATCAGTACCCATAATATAGCCTGAAACATCTTTTAACTCTACTGTTCCTAACGGAATCTCGAATGCTGTCCAATCAAACAATACGTCGCCAGCGCTGAATACCAAGTTGCCAAGCGCTATATCAGGGCTTATCGCATTAGTCTTGTAATTTTTTGAAATCATTTTATTTTTCTTTTATTTGTTCGTTTTTCTTTGAGCTTCCACCGAAGAAGAAGTCTATTATTGTATTGACTTTAGCACTCATGGCGCCAAAGATTGTTGATATAAAGCTTATTTCAAATTCACCTAAGTCTATTGACTTTGTAACAAAGTAATTAAACATTACAAATGTAATACCAAAGTATGCTACAGTAAATAGTGTTGCTAATACTTTTTGAATAATAGCATCGTCTTTATACATGTCACGCGCAGACTTGCGATCTTCAACTTCTTTTGCAAAAGCCTCACGCTCTGCTTCAAGCATTATTGATTTTAACGCTAGCTTAGCTTCATCTCTTTCTTTGTCAGTCGTGATTACTTTGTCAAGTATACCTTCTGCGTTATCTAAGACTTTACCGAATAAACCTCCTATTAAGTTATTTATCATGATTTTCTAACTTTTTGTTTCGGCCTCAATTTTCTACGAATAGCTTGGCCTAGCTTAGTTCCGTCAGTAGCTCTATCTTCTAACTTACTTATTTTATCTAACTTCCTTTGAGCTTTTTCGCTTTTACCTTCTCTATTTGCTTTTTCAGCCTTATCTTCAAGTTTAGATATTCTATTGTAAATTCTATTTTGTCTTCTCTCGTCTTTCACAGTTTTAAAACCAGGCTCGTTAAAATGATCTTTAGCAGCATCAACGTCTGTGTAACCTTTTATTTCTTTTTTAGCTTCTTTAAAATCTTTTCTAGTTATATCACCAGACTTAAATTCTTTTTTCTTATCCGCTATAAGACGTTTGTTAGATTCTTTAAGGATTTTTTTGTCGTTGTTTTTTTTCAACACTGGAGCAACTGTATCGTTCCCCGGTCTTTCCATTTTAAATGCCATAGTTTTAGTCTTCAAATTCCCAAGGTAATTCTATATCCCCTTCTGGATACATCTCGCCTTCGTAGTTAATATAACCGTCTTTTCTTTCGTACTTACCACCATCCCAATAAACATAATCATCGTCATAATCTACTCTACCGAGCTTCATGTGGACTATGTGTTTCATTTCATGTTGTAGTACTCTGTTGTATTGCTCACTATCTTTTTCTATATCACTGCTGATATATATAAGACCTTCTTTGTGAGCTTCACCCATAACTCCTTCGTCTAAGTCTTTGAACTCAACTCTAATACCACCAACCATATTTTTGTTACCACCTATGGTTAGCTTGTTATCAGTATTACCTCTTCTACTACCTAGTTTAAAAGCCATTATCTGTTTGGGTCTTTTATCATATCGTCAATTGCTTTATTGTAAACCTTATCAGTATATGATTTGTTATTATAGAATACGCTTCGATCTGATACTGGTAAATCTTCTTCTCCTAGTAAGATGCGATATATTCTACTTATAAGTTGGCTGCATTTAAAAGAGGTTTTGAAGACGCTGTATTTAATCGTTGTTCGATTTCGATGACGCCAGACCTCTATCCAGCCTAGTTTTCTTAGTTTGTCCCACCGAGTTTTATCCCAGCTCATGGTATAAGTACCATCAATAAATTCTTGTCTTGTAAACCGTTTTTGACAATCTAAAAATATTAGAAGTTCAAGATCGGCATCTGTTAACCCGTAAGTCTTACAAGCCCACTTTCTAGTGAGCCTGTAATACTTCAGGATTTGTAATTCACGTAAATCGTGACTAGTTAGTCGCACTTATTACGATGCGTCAACTACTGCAATTGAAGCACAAGCTTCGATGTTAGCGTGTAAAAACTTAGAGTTTTCACTATCAGCTACAGTAATCATAGGAACGTTGATAGCGTTAGCGCTAGCAATAGCTCCAGTAATAGCCTCGATAACTTCTTTATGCTTACCAGAAGTAATAGTAAGTACAGCATGAGCTGCATCTATACCTGAATCAGCGTCATTTTCTTGACTAGACTCAAAGTAAACTCTTAGTTGCGTTGCTGTTGCCATCTCAAGGTGAGACAATTGGTCAGCAGGAAAGCAAGCTACTTGTTCAGTTCCAGTTGTTCCATCGGGAGCAGAAACTGCAAAATACAAAAATTTTTTCATTTTTAAATTTTTTTAATGATTAATAATTAATTTGTTTTAGATTTTTTGTTTGTGGTTTTTGGTTTATAGTTTATGTTTAATCTACTAGTACAATATCACTTGACTTTATAACAAAATAAAACTTATCTTCAAATTCTATTCCGTGGCCAGCGTGACGATCATACCATACAATATCGTTTTCTTTTATTACTTCAACTAAACTACCTGCAGATATGATCTTACCTTTAAAGTATCTTATCTCTTCGTCTTTAGCTTCGTCTAATATTAAACCGCTTTTTGTTTTCTTGTTTTCTTTTATTCTATCTACTACTACGTAGTGGTTAACTGCTTTCATTTACACGTATATTTGAGATTACACAATCAGCTGATATAATAGTTGATACTACACTAACAGCATTTTTCAGCGCCGATTTTGTAACCAAAACCGGATCTATAATTCCTGACTCAACCATATTAACTTCTTCGCCAGTAACTACGTTCACGCCCACGCCAGTATCTTCAGGGTAGCCTAAGGTTTCAAACCCAGCGTTAGACATTATAGTAATGAAAGGAGACTTAATAGCGTTAAGCATTATCTCTTCACCCACGTTAGTGGGTTCGATTTTTTGAGAAGCGTTAAGTAATGCTATACCTCCACCTGGCACTATACCTTCTTTGAGGGCAGCTTTTGTAGCGTATATCGCATCTTCGACCCTGTCTTTCTTTTCTTTAAGCTCAACCTTAGAGTTTGCCCCAACACGGATAATTCCAACACTACCAGATAACATAGACAATCTTTGTTCCAACTTCTTTTTAAGGAAAGCATTTTTTTCATCTGCAACTAATTTAGCAACTTGATCTATTCTTTCACCTACAGCCTCTGTGTCTGACTCTAGAGTTATAACAGTGTTCTTATCGTCAGTCTCAGCGTACTCTGCTTCACCTAAATCTTCAGGCGTCATGACATCTAAGTCATCTCCTAACTCTTCATTAAATAGTGTAGCGCCTGTTAGTATAGCTAAGTCTTCACAAGAGTCTAGCTTAGTAGGTCCAAAGCCAGGTAAGTCTACAATGTTTATTTTTATATTGCCTTTAACCTTGTTCATTAACAACGCAGACCTTACTTGTTGAGATACTGGAGCTACTATAAGTAAAGATCTGTTTTGCTTTATAACATGTTCTAGTATGCCTTGTATTTTTCTTACGTTAGGTATTTCAGATGTGCATATCAATACTAAAGGATTATCAAGTTCTGCTTTTTGTTTATCAGTGTTAGTAACAAAGTGAGGTGAAGTTAGTCCACAATCAAATTGTATACCATCCACAGTCTCAACATAAGTCTCGTCTGTCTCTGATCCTTCCATAAGTACAACCCCGTCCTTACCTACTACAGTGTAAGCTTCAGATATAATAGATCCTAAGGATTTATCGTTGTTACAACTTATAGAAGCTACGTGAGAAAGCATGTCGTCACTAACGTCTATCTTTATAGATTCTAAATAATCTACAACTTTGTCAAGACCTGACTGTAAACCTTGCTTAAGTTCTCTTATAGTAGCTTTGTCCATAGAATTATAGACATGTGTAAGTAATGATTCAGCTAAAACAGTAGCTGTTGTAGTACCATCACCTGCTTCTCGCACCGTATTGCTTGCAGCCTCTTTGATAAGTGTAGCTCCAATGTTTTCTACAGGGTCGAATAATACTACAGACTGCGCTACAGTAACGCCATCCTTAGTAATAACAGGGTTTCCTCGTGCATCTTCGTAAATTACACATTTACCAGAGGCACCAAGGGTAGATTTTACTGCTTTTGCTAGTTTGTTCACGCCAGATATGACGCGATTTTTTGCTTCATCGCCAAAATTAAGGTCTTTGACGATCTCGCTAGGGAGATTGTATTCCATTATAGTAAATTAAATTAAATTATTGCTTATTTGTCGAAAGTTTTTACAACTGTAGGGCCTTTCGTTGCCTCTAACTTCTTAGTAAAGTGCTCAACGCTGCCGTCAACGGCTTGCTCTGCACCTTCTAAAGTTTCTCTACGCGTAACGTCAGACCATTTTTCTGCGTCATCAGGGTTATTAACCTCTGTTTGGTAGTAACCGTTAGGTAATTGGGTTATTCGCCAGTTTCTTTTGTCTGCAAGGTGTTCCCATTGGCCCTTGGTTTTTTCGTTTACTTGTGGATCGTTGGTCCACGTGCTTGTTTTGTAATACAAATACGTCATTTTGGTTTATGTATTGGTTAGTAATTAGTTTATGGTAGTATAGTCACCTTACATTCCCATGAATTTACCAAGCATACCGCCAAGTTTAGTGTTTTTCATCTTATCTACCGCTCCAGGAGCTATAGCTTGTGCTGCTTTACCTACTAATCCCATGCCTGGCAAAAATTTAGTTGGCGTTTTACCGTGATCTACTCCAGGTAGTGTGCTGTATCTTTTCTTAATGTTCTTTAATCCCATAATTTATTGTTTATCTCGTTCTATATTCATGTCTTTATCTTCTAATCGATTAGCTGCTTGCTCCATTGGATTATATTTTTCACTTTCCGTAGGGGCATAGTTTTGTGTTTCTGCAGATTTTATATCTCCACCAAAATAACCATCAATTACTTGCCTTGTTTTTTTCAAACAGCTAGAGCGCTTACGCCTTTTGCCATGCATTGTTCTTCTACTTTTCATTATCTATTTTTTCTAAATGACATTGGCTTACCAAAGTTCTTTATCATTTTAGATTGTCCTCTTGAAGACTTAAACTGAGTGGTTGTCTCTGGACTTTCTTCTTGACTAGTCTCACGCTTTTGCTGTTCTTTATATCGCTCAAAAGGATTACTTGGTTGACGTTGTGACATAGCAACGTCTTTTGCACTGGCTATCTCTCTATCCATAGCATCTGTTCCGTCAGGTAGCTTAAATTGAGAATTATCCGTGTCACCAGGGTTGTCACCCTCCCATATTTTTGCTTGTTGATGAAGGCTCATGTTTGAACCTTTAGGCTTATATAATTTCATAGCCCATTTCTCAAACGGCATGTTATTACCATGTCTTGACGGTTTTGCATTAGCGTAACGAGTTTTACCATACTCTTTTCTAGCCTTTCGCATCCACTTGGGATCTTTCAAAACGTCTAATGTAGGATTGTCAGTACTATAAGATGTATCAAAAAAGCCTTTAGCGTTTTCTGAAAGACCACCACCTGTTTCTGGATTTACATTGAAAAGCTCCATTATATTTTGTTGACCCGCTGGAGTTTGAAGATACGAAGGCTTTTGTTCTTCTTGTCGCTCTACAGGATCTATCTTGTCAACAGCTCTTGGTTCGATGGCATCTGGAACAGCCTCTAAGAACCTCAATCTTTCTTCTTCAATCTCACGGGGTGCTGTATTTTTTGTATACTCTATACCTTTAGGCGTTTCTAAAAAAGCCAACCACTCGTCATCTGGAGCATAACCACCTGATCCATCGTAATTATCACCAGGTATTTTACCTGTTCTAGCTTCAGTAATTTCAGTTCTACCGTCCTCTAGCGTTCTTCTACTTTTCTCAGCAAAGTCTCCCCACACGGGATTAGTGTCACCTTGTCCTTCTGTAGCTTTTAGAGCTGACATGTGTAAAGCTACTGCATCGTCTATCATCTTGTTAAGCGGTCCACTGTACATAGACATGCTTCTATTCTTTAGTCTTTTTGCCATATTTATTTTTCGTTAGGAAAAGGATTGTAAACTTTTTCTTTTAGCTTACCGTATCTTTTAGTATTAGTCTTACCTTTAGCCTCAAGCCTTCTTAAACGCTTTAGCTTTTTCATTTGTTTTTTCTCTCTACGTTCTTCTTTCTTGTTATCAGGTTCGTTGAAGAACAGAGGACCATTCATTTTATATGTCATGACTATAGTATCACTTAAAAAAGTACATTATAAATATAGGGGTAAAGTGTTGCCCCCCTACCCCCCTCCCCCACCTCCCACACAAAAGCCAAATCGTTTACCCGGCCCCACCTTCATATTTCCATTTCGTTTCATTTACGAAGCGAATACGAGACGTTTTAGATAATATATTTGTAATCAATAACAAATTAAAATTAATCTTATGAAACAATTCTTCAATCATCTTCTACAAAACGTAATCATAATCGGTACTGAACTCGCTAAGAATCAACGTAGATAACGAAGCAAATACTACTGTCAATCGATAATAATAATATATAAAATAAATAATTAATAAATAATCTTATGCAAATAATAAATAAAAAAACAGGCAAAGACGTAACAAAGTACGCAATACAATTTCTTGAAAACAAAATAACTCTTGAACAATACAAGAAACTAATTGGAGTTACAAAATAAATACAACTAATAACAGATAATATAACTATAAATAACAATTAAATAAATCAATTATGCAATTAACTAAAAACAGATTTACAATAGCTAAATCACTAATCGGAAAGAATGCTATCATTACATTCACAAACAAAAAAGGTGTTACATATACTTATGATCACGATGCAGTTTACTCTGCTAATCAAGAAAAGTTTGAAACTATGCAATGCTTCCAACAATATGGTAATTACACTAATAGTAACAATTTACCAACGTTCGCAAGAGAGTTTACTGTTGAATAAACAGTGACACTTGCCTACTACTATTCTCTACTTAATAACCTATTGTCACACTTTTAAAATCAACTAATTATGAAAACTAGAACATTACTATGTCTGATTGCCGATTTACTAATTATCACAATACTAATACTAATCTTTTACTAATATGGAAATTATACACGATATTACTATACTAATTACACTCGGAATTATATTACAATTTATTGAGAAATGTATTATACACTCGAACAAGTGATGGTATACCTCACAAGTAAAATTATTCACTAAACAATTATACTACTTTTACAAACAAAATAAATACGACTTACGTTAGATAATAATTATATATAAAAAATAAATATAAACTTTAAAAAATAATTAAATTATGTCAAATACTATTAAAAATTCTCAAATCAAAATTATTAAAATAAATAATAAAACTTATCTTCCATATCAATTACACCAACTACCAAAGTTCTTTGATAAATATACAACTGACTTCTTCAACTTAAAAGGTTACTGTTATATAAACTTAAATGACCATTCTGATAATTTTAATTTACAAAACTTTAAAAATAGACTAACATTTCACAAAAACTTATCAGGTAGTTTATCTAGATAACGAACTAAATACGAACAAGTATGGATAATATAAATGAATCTAATAAATATAAATAATATGACTCAAGAAACAGTAGAAAGAATAATAGATGAAACAGTAGATACTATAATAGATAGTATAGATGAGAAAACAGTAGATTACATGTTTGAATATGGTAACTATGAAGAAACAGATGATAAATTTGTAGAAGACTTGATAGTATTTAAACAACAAGTAATAGAAGAATTATACAACAGAATAAAAAAGTAATACAAAATAAATACTGCACTCAACAGATAATATAAATGAATACCAAATTAAATTAATAACCAATAAAAATTAGAAATTATGTCAAACATAGTAGAAAAAAAGAGATTTGTAGTCTCAAAAGGATTAGTAGGTAAAGAAGTAGTAATACAATTTACAAATAAAAAAGGTGATGTCATCAAGTATGACCACGATGGTGTCTACGCTCTCAATCAAGAGAAACTAGAAACTATGGAGTGTTTCCAAAAGTATGGTAACTATACTTCATCAAACAATATTCCTTCATGGGCGAAAGGTGCTCAAATTGAAGAGTAATATACAAAGTCCAGTTAGTTTAGTGTTTACTGGTAAATCAAATATGAACACATAAGTATAAATGGTTAATAGTGGTTCGATTCCACTCTATACTACTAAAATAAATAATATGAAAATAACAAATAAAATTACAGGTGAAGACATAACTAAGTATGTTATTGCTCTACTAGAAGGTTTAATTACTCAAGACGAGTTTGAAGAACTAACTATGTTAACAAAATAATTACGAATAAGTATAGATAATATAAATATGAAAAATGAAAACATTAAACTTTTGGTTCAACTCGAGGAGTTACTAAAACAACACGACTGGTACTACGCAATGAGTGATGATCACTATTACTACACCAAAGGTCGCGAGCAATCTGAAAAGATACAACAAACAATAGAAAAGTTAAACAACAAAAACTGTAGTGTGATGGCACGAGAGTTATATGATAAATACTATAAATAATATGAAGATAACAATACAACAAACAGGTAAAACCTACGTCGATCAAGGTGACGAGGTAAAAGTAATACACAACCACGACTCGATAATAAAGATCGCAGGTGAGTATTACAAGAACGTAAAAACAAACGAGTGGATCAGTGAAGACGAATACTACGAATCACTATGTCTTAAGTTTGAAGAAGACCAATCAAATAAATACTACTAATATGGAAGAGTTTGATAAATGGTTAGAAAAATTAATTACCAAAAATGGTACAACACAATACTAATATGAAGAAAATTAAATTAACAATAGCAACCATACTACTAGGTAGTGCGGTATTTGCTCAAACACAGTGCGTCGCACTTACAAAATCTAATAATCAGTGCAAAAACACTGTAAAACAAGGTGAATTATGTCACCTACATGACCCAAACTACGTAAAACCAAGCGAAACTACTACTGTAATTTGCTCTGGAACTACTAAATCTAACACTCCTTGCAAGAAGAAAACTAAAAATGCAAGTGGTTTATGTTACTTACACAAGCAAGACTAATGTTTAGTTGGTGCTGGGTGCTCGCTGCGGTTTGGTATTTATCTGTAGCAATATACAGAGCAGATACAAACTAAATACGATTACTAATAGATAATATAATTGAATATGAAAACAAATAACTTTATAGCAGCGGCGGTAGCAGCTACTCTCGCGCTAACCTCTTGCGAAAGCAGACAAGAGCAATACGAACAAGACTTGCTTGATGCTTGTAATGTCAAAATTATGAGCGATAACTACGTTAAAACTACCGCAATATCAAGTTGTACTGGCCTCGACACTAGTTGGACAGTTGACTTTGGCGTTGCTTATGCAGTAAATATTGCTAATTTACCAGGTATTGACGACGTTCGCTATGACGACTACGAGTTCTATGCAATGCTAGACGGTAGAAAAGTAAAAGGCTTTCAAAATCTAAAAGACCAAGTAAACGACAGAGTACAAGGTCTAATCGACGGAAATATTAATGTACAACTTTCAGGTCACACCGACCTAGCGGTATACTTGTTACACGAAAACATGTACAAAGCTCAGTTCTTCGTAGAAAATAGCGATGGTCAATTGTTCGAGTTGCAACTAAAAGAGGTATACTAATGAGAAAAATGACAATAAGCGTTGCATTATTACTAGGTAGTTATGTAACAAAAGCACAAACAGAGTATATTGATATTGCTAAAATAGGCATGTTAGGCACATCTACTATGGCTGTATACAACGACGATAAGCATCTAAATGACTTACAAGTATTAAAACTAAACGTATTCGATGCTAAAGACCAATGCCACTATGTCAAATACACGAACTTAGGCAAAGATAAAGTCGTGCTAACGCTTAGCGACGACCCAGGTGACAAACGAAGAATATGTATAAAAGAAAATGGTGTGCTACAACCGTGTTACACAGTAGACTCTTTTGCAACTTATTACGAGTTTACCTCAGACGCTAAAGTATTTAAAATATATGTATGTAAACCAAATTATAACACAAATGAATAGAAAATTTAATCACGAGCAAATAGCAATGGTCGGAGGACTGGTTGCTATAATAGGAGTAATAACATTTAACTTGTTAACAAACGGAATATGAAGAAAAAAACAATAACAGTATTAGATTACGAAGTAGGTAGAGTATTTCAATATAGAGTAAAAATTAACGTTCACTCTGAAGACTTTATAACATTCAAAGGTCATAGACTAAAGGATGTAGAGTGGATGGAACACCAAATAGGTAATATTATTACAAAATAAATACGATTACCTCTAGATAATATAATTGAATTTAATATGACAAAAGACTATTAACTATGGCAAATTATTGTAAATGTGGTGAGCCCGTACACCCAGTAAGACAAAAATACGGGTACAAAACATGTATGCCTTGCAGTGGTGTTGAGCGTGTAGCTTCGGCTCCAATCACTAACCACAAAACAGGTAACACAATACAAATTGTATCACAAGCGGTAGCAGATGCAGTTGCTAAGGCAGGTAGACGTAAAGGTTACGGCACTTGTCTTAGATAATATACGAAGAGGTAAACACTATAATTTGTCTATCTAAGACCATTGAGTGTTTCCCTTCGTTTTATAACAAGCTAGGTATGGTACGCAGCGCGCTTGAATCAGTAAACGTTTTCACGAGCTGGTTAGCGAGGTCGTTACTACTGACGAGTATGAGGTTCGATTCCTCACTAGCTACAAAATAAATACGACGCGAGTCGGATAATATAATTAAATAAATAACTATATGAAAAACACTAATGAAATAGAAAAACAACTAAAGCGCAAAGCTGATGCTTACATTGAGAAAAAAGCAAACGAGATATATGCTATTCATCAAGAAATATCTGACTTTGTAGGTACAAGTACTAACTTCATTGACTACATTACTCACTTTAATAGTTACGATTCAGCAGCACCTGAAAATAAAAGTAACCATACAGCTTACTGTGATGCACATCAGACGAAGAAAAAGTACAGGTTAGAACTAGAGATGAACTACAAAAAAAGACTTGTAGCTAAATACACAAAAGAATTATTAACTAAACTAGATATATTTGAATAATATGGAATACATGTCAACAGAAATCAGGTCAGCTAGAGAAGCTATGACTATCTTCAAGATACTAGGTATTAAAGAAGTAACAACAATGCGCCAACGTAAAAACGGTACACAAGTGTTTGAGCTACCAATACAGCAAATGTGGCAAACGCTTAATCCAATACCTATACGTTTTGCTTGTTATAAATCAGGCTACGTGCGTAACGTAAGTCCTTCTAATTCAAGTGCTTACCAAATAAATCAAACTAAAATTGTACCTTCAGGCTACAAAGACTGGACTCGTACAGAGCGTAAACTAATACCAAGTTGGGAAGAGCGATTGATATACTTAGCCAAGTTCATTATCAAGAACTACTATCAAAAACCTACATACTTAATTAGCGATTATGCTATTAAGTGTTTGAAAGAGGCTTATTATGAGCAGAACAAAACAGGTTTACCATTTAATGAGGTTCCTTGGAACACAGTGTCGCCAGCAGACGACGTACAAGTAATTATTAACGGACATAGATACAATTTATCATGAGCACATTTTACAAAGACACAAGATATAACGGTAAACTAGTTAGACTAGAAGACGTTATAGATGAAGTATATAATAGAGCATTAAAAACTATAGACGATAGTCTGTATGAGCTTCTAAACGACAAAGATGATGACGAATTTTACGAAGATTACAAGGAAGCCTTTGGACATATAGTAGAAGATTTGCGTAAGTTTCACGACTTAGAGTAATACAAAACAAATACGAATACTAACGGATAATAATATAAACCAATTAAATTAAACCATTATGACTAAACAAGAATTAGAATTAAAGTTAGAAACTTTACAAAAACTATTAGATGAGCAAAACGCTTCGGCTAACTCTTATAGAGATCAAATACAAGAGCTTCAAAAACAACTAAAAGATATAAACAAGCCAAAGCTTACGCCATTACAGTTCGACGAGCTAACCGAGTCTGTTGAAGAAGCTGTTGAAAGCTTTGACTTTGACGACACTGATAACTACAGCCTTGACTTTCACATTGATTACGACAACAGAATAGCTGTTGAAAGCTTAACGTTTGATAATGCTGACGAACTCGTAAGAATTGTATGTGATCAGGTATACAAAATGTTCGCCGAAGCTAAAGAAGATGCTAACGAAGAAAACCAAGACTAACATGAAGACACTGTATCAACAACTCAAACCAGAGATTAAACAATCACTAAGCGAGCAAGAAGAAATATATCCTACGCTAGTCAAAGACATTAAATGTGCGTTAAAAGAAAATTATTTATGGTCACACTTATCAATTGGCCAAGCAAGAGATCTTGTAGGTTTTTCAGACATATCTCTAGGTAGCATGTCTAGCTACGACTGGTCTTTTGGCGAAAAATTTCTTATAGCAGATGAATAGTCCATGGGAAATTATGAGGCCTAAGCTCAAGGAGCTTGGGTACTCAGACGAGCAGATAGATGATATGACACTAGCAGAATTATTCGAGCTATGCGAAGACTAATATACGACATGTACTACGCGGATGAGATCACTCAAGATGTAGCAGCTAAACTATTAAATAAACTAGAACAAATAAGTAATAAAAAGAAAAGATGAATTTACTAACCCAAAACAGTAAGATTAAAA
>VMHT01120045.1_pt1 | contig 34992 bp, 53 predicted proteins | sample 4693611 | NCBI WGS metagenome assembly VMHT01 (sample SAMN12280063, study PRJNA550983) | marine metagenome | isolation source: seawater sampled from same location over 5 years 0.02-0.2 micron viral filtrate | place: USA: collected off the coast of southern California halfway between the port... ...
TAACTTTTTCATTATTAACTAAAGCATTAGCTATTAATGGATAAACACGGGTGTACGCTTGTGTGGACTTACCAATAAACCCGTCTTTCATTACTATATTGTTTTCTTGGCTATCTCCCAACAGAATACAACCTGAAGTATGCTCATCAGTATTCCCACAATGGATTAATATATATTGGAAGTCAGGTACGTTTTGTAATTCCAACATACCTTGATGTATTGCTTTAAATCTACTGCTGTACTTACCATGAAACCCACCGCTTTTTCTAAATTCTATTTCATATATCCCAAGTGGTATAGCTGTTTCATGTTTAACTTTTACTTTGCGTTGTTCGTCCTCTAAGGTAAAGCAAGCAAACTTACCATTAATATATAACAAACCATTTGTGCTATCTGCTTGACTTGATGTTCTATAAAGCTTTAATTCCATGTCTAAGATTATAACAGTTTTTTAGGACGCCTACCTAATACATTTGGATAAAGTTTTTTAACTTGTTTAGCGTAAGATGTTATGTTTCTAGTTTCCTCAAAAAACTTTGCTATCTTACCGTCGTTAGCTACATAACTTAATGAAACAGGTTTGTTAAATAATAAATAAGTTGCGGGTACATCTCTATCAAACTTTAATACAGTACCGTGCTGAACATACCATACAGAATTAATTGGTCTTAACCAACTGTAAGGGTTATAACTACCGTAAACATATTCAGCTAACTTAGTTTCCATTTCATAAGGCGGTAAGGTTGTCATTTCTAAATCTTTATCATCAGTTACTATTGCATAATTTAAAAACAGTTGTAAATCAAGTAAATTATCTTTAGGACTTTCTAGTAATATATTATTTTTTAAATAGTTATGTATAGCTTCTTTTTCAGTATGTTCCGTAGTATCTATCTCATATTTGTAGAAAGGGTTGCCATTATTAATAAACACTTGGATTTCACAGGACACAGCGGGATATAGAGCGATTAGTTTATTGTGCATGGTACTTTGTGCCGGACACCCTGCATTGATATTGTTGATTATTTCAGGTGGTTTAAATAATGCTTGTGCTTCATTACCACTAAACAAAGTGTAAGCTATCTTGCTTTTAGGTTTTAGGTTGAATAACATTTTCTAAACCAAGTCCCTTAATGTTTTGGTTAAAACTTTCCATTGTCCACGTACCATAATCTTTAACAGTATTAAAACCTAGTTTGTTGTAATTATTTAATATATCACTTAGTAGTTGCCCTTTATCTGCGTAACATTCATTACCTAAGCGTGTAGCATATTGCCAAAAGTCATTATGATATAATTGGCTTCCTGCCATGTAGTGCATAGTTATTACATCTTGGCATTCTTTAAACCAACTACTATATCTATTGTTTACATTATCTAAGCTATTGTTTCCATATAGAAAGTCATATAAATTTCTATTAATAGTATCTATTGTGCCAATACTTGTAGCTTCCATTGGCTCTAAAAAGAAACTAGCGTTGCCGTTGTATGCAACTTTGTCCGTATAGTTTTCTTTTCTGTAATAATTTTTAAATTTAATATAGTTAGGCTCTGTATCAATATCCCAAAAACATTCGTAGTCGTCCATTACACCAAGTAATAATTCTTTTATTTTTTTCTTATTAGTAAAAGATGAATTATAAATATACCCAAAGCTTATTCTATCTTGTAAAGGTATGCCAAATATCCAACCATATTCATGTGCAATACAAAGTGTATGAAAGTATCTAGGTGTGTCCCACTTACTTTGCATAACAACAGCACTATCAACAGGAATATACTTAGCTTTGTACATTTCTTGGTTAGTTTTTGGTGCGCCTGTACAGTTAATTACATAATCAGCGTCTATATCATTGTCTTTTATATTTTTATCTATATACTTAACGCCGTTTTTTTTATTATGTTCCATTATTAATTCTTGTAACATTACTGCATTAAAGTGTATTGATACATTAGGCATTGGGAAAGTGTGCATATAATCTTGTTTACCCCAACCGATATAGTGAATACCTGTTTTAAAATTGCCATTTACTTTTTGCATTATGTCATGGAACTCTAAACCTACTGTAGTGTGTAGTGCTTGGGGTATATCAACTGTTGTTCCCTCGCCAACTGCTTGTTCTTTAATAGCACTATCGTAATAAACTTCTATTTCAAAATCATCTTTGCAATAATAGTTAAAGTGGTTTGCAGTAAATGCACCCGCAGTACCTTTACCGATAATTGCTAACTTACGCATGTCTTAATATTAATCAATTAAGAATTATAATTATGGATTTACCCAATCGCTGTCTACTTCAGGTGTATCTGTGCCGTCATTTTCCATTGGGTCTACATAATCAGGGTTAAGTTCTAGTTCGTTATCTGCATTTAGCCTAGCCATTGGTGGAATAAATAAATCATGTTCCTCATTATAAACTGTGTAAAAATCTCCAAATTCATCTATATCATCTTGGTCGCGCATTACAGGAAACGTACCTCTAAAGTTATTGTTATAACTACATTGTTTCCATGTACCTGTTAGCCCTAGTGTGTCCTCAATAAATTCTAAACCTTTAGCTTCTGCGCCTAAACCTTTAACATTATCAATATCATCAACATCAGCATTACTTATAACAATTATTTGTATAACCCTATTTTGATTATCTAGTTCTGCAAAGTGTGCCATTAGTTACCTGTCAAATATCTTACAACGAATATACCGCTAGAGCCACCACCATTAGTTGTATAGTTATCGCTTCCGCAACAACCTGCACCACCGCCTGAGCCTTTATTAGAGCCGGAAGCACCATTCCCAACATAACCGCCTGAGCCCGCGCCTGCGCCTCCTCCTGAAGCGCCACCGCCACCTCCGCCACCGCCACCGGCGTAGGCTATGTTTGAGCCTGTAGAATAATTATTATTTTTACTTGCTGTTCCTGTTTGTTTGTTTACTTGGTAGGTATTGTCGTTTCCGTGTGTGCCTCCTGCACCACCGCCACCGCCACCGCCTTTTTTACCTGCTGTGCCTTGTGCTGTTGTAGGAAAGTTAGTGCTGTCATAAAGAATAGTTCCGCCGTTTCTATTGTTACCAAAACCACCGCCACCACCTGAGCCACCTGATGTACCGGTGCAAGCGTAACAACCGCCTCCACCGCCACGCCTTGCATGTGCGATTGTTGTAGAGCTAGGGTTTTTAAAATAGCTTTCACTTCCACTACCGCCACCGTCTGAACGCCAACGTGTAGCACCTGCGCCACCACCAATAGTTACGGCATAGTTACCGGTTACGGCTAATGTTAAAGTTTCTATAAGCATTCCACCTGCGCCTCCGCCACCACCGTATTCGGAAACACCACCGCCACCGCCTGCACCACCGCCGGCTAATAGCATAAATTGTACTTCTCCCTCGCTACCTTTATCACTAACAGCAAAAGTTCCACTACCTGTAAATGTATGTGCTTTATATTCAACACCGCTATCGGTATATGTATTAATTGAATTACCGCCTGTTGCAACTATAGGGCTAAAACTTGCGCCTCCTGTTAAACCAACTCTAGCAAATCCTAAAGGCATAATTAACCCATAGCTAGTTGGCTAAATACAAAATAATCTGTCCCGTCAAAAACGATAGTTACTATGTCTATGGCATTTGCCGTAGTAGTAAGTGTCAAACCACCTGCGCCAACTGTTTTGATAGTAGTAGAGTTGATAGAGCTAACTATAGTTCTACTACCTGTACCGTCTTGTTTTAATATTGCTGTTACTGTAGAAACTTTGCCTGCGGGTAAATTAGATATAGTCCATGTTGTGCAGTTTGCGTCTAGTGTAATTGAAAATATGTTACCGTCCTCAACATCTAAAGTTAATGTACCACCGGCAAAAGAAGTACCGGAACTAGAAGTTGTTGCTAAGGTTTCTACATAATCTTTAGCTTCAAACTTACTTAATGTTTGGTTTCCTACATCTACTGCGCTATCAATATCTAAAGCTAAAACACCGCTAGTAGCAGTAAGGTTTGTACCTGTAATACCTGCTACAACATCTGCTATAGTTTCTTTCTTAGAAGTTGCGCTATCGTCTGCGTCTATAATTGCGATACTATCGTTAGCAACATTTACTGTTGCACTTGTTAATTCATCTAAATCTAAAGCAAGTGAAACTGTTCCTGAAGTGCCACCACCGCTAAGTCCGTTCCCTGCTGTTACTTCTGTAATATCTCCTTGCGCAATAATATCACTTATTAAAGCTTTCTTAGTTGAGTTGTCTGTAACGTCCTCAATAACAACATAATCTGTTGCTACTGCTGTAGCACTTGTTAATTCATTTGCGTCTAATGCTAAAGCTACTGTACCGCTAGTACCTCCACCGGATAAACCATTTCCCGCAGTAACGCCGGTTATATCTCCTTGGTCAATTATGTCGCTTATTAATGCTTTCTTTGTGGTGTTATCAGTTGCGTCCTCTATAACTACATAGTCAGTTGCAACTGCTGTTACAGCACTTAAACCGTTAGCGTTTAGGTTTAATGTTACTGCACCTGTTGCGCCTCCACCGCTTAATCCTGTTCCTGCGTTCACAGCGCTTATATCGCCCTCGCCAATATAGCTTCCCCAAGCTGAGCCGTCATAATAAGTTAAAGTGTTTGTATCTTTCAAGTATGCGAACATGCCCTCCTCAGGCGACGATACTGCTGAGCCACGTGCAGAACTATCTGCGAAAACCATTACTACTTGTTCTTGAATGTAATTATTAAAATCACTAGCGTTTATTAAATCGCCTGTAGCCCAAACTTTAAAACCTGCGCCCATTTATCTAACTCCTTTATGTGTAGGCAAATCTTGTTCCTACTCCTAGTTGTGCTTGCCCTAGTACCCATGCACTAGCGCTAGCCGGACTTAATGTTATAGTATAGAGCCATGTCTGTGTATTTGCATTAACATTATGGCTAATACTTTCTATCCATAATTCCTCAGTATAGCTACTGTTATCCGGATTTACTATTTTTACTGATATTCTATCTCCAAATTCACGCCCAAGTACATGCGCCCATAAGCTTGTATCTTGTCTTGGGTTAGCAATTAAACTATCAACTCTAACAATAGGCATTGATGTTTCTGTTAATTTTTGTTGTATTAAAGACAATACATCACTATCACTAATGTTAATTGTTTCTTGTGTACTAACTATTGGTCTATATCTTTGTACACTATCTCCGTCAGAAGCAAATTGTTCAGCACCGCTACGCCTTGTCCAACTGTAAACATTAATAACTTCATTTAAGTCAAAGCTAGTTATTACATCATTGTAAGGCAAGTTTGTACCGTCATTACTAAAGCTTGATTGTACTTGTGTTGCTTTAGTGTTAGCTAACCTATAATTTCTATTTCTAAATGTAGCTTTACCGTCAGCACTCATAAATAGTTGTGCGTTTTCTGCAACTTCACAATCCCTTAATGCTGATAAAACATTTTGCCCAATTGATGAAACTGTTTGTACTTGTAATGTACCTACTTGTACATCACGTAAGGAACTTGGAAACTGTATTGTATTTAACAACCTAGTAACCCTTTCACTTGATAATTCTTGTGTGTCAACATAGCTAAGTGAAGTTGTTTCCCCTATTTCGCTAAAGCCTGCACGCCCAATACGCCAACCGGTAGAGTTAATTGTTTGCCCGTTTAAAATTTTAAAAGCGTCTACCGCATTAAAGTTAACAACGCTGTCGCTACCTTGTTCCGGATAGCTTACAGGAACTGTATCTAAGTAACCATAAAAAACAGGGTAAGTTGATGAGTTGTATGTTGCTGTAATTTTTATTGCCTTATACGGTTGTATTTTTGTTATACCTGCTGTTGCGTCATAGTAAGGGCTAGAAGTATTGTTAGGGTTAAACCTATTATCAGCATTACTTAATGTAAGTGTTAATGTACCCGCTACAAACTGTCCTAGTTCATTTGTTCTACCTCTTTGTGTTTGAAAGCCACGTACGTATGTAGATATATCAGTAAAAGATTGTGAATTATCAAACGGGTTACTATCAAAACCAACTTCTACAGTAAGGTCAACGTTACTATCAAAAGCTACCGACATTAGCTAAATACCACACCTTGCTTCTTTGCTTTTTCAAAAGCTTTAGCAGTTTGTCTAACAAATTCATCATCATTACCAATTATTGTTCCACTTTGGTAAATGTTTATATTAGTTTCCCCAAGCCTACTAAATATATCAGCGCGTCTTTCCTCTGTTAGTGGTTGTGTTGTTGTTGGAAACTGAGTTTGTGAAACGGGTGGTACACTAGGACTACCGTTGTTACTTGTTGAACTACTGTTTGTAGTTGTGCTACTTGTGCTAGTGCTTCGTAAATCTGCACCTAAGTTACTTAAATTATTAGCTTCGGTAAATACATCACTAAACTTTTTCATAACAAAATCTAGGCTTTCGCCTGTTATGTCTGATATTTTTTTCATAGCGTCCTCGTAACCTTTTGTTCCCTCGCCAAAGTTACTTAATGCCCTAGTTAATTGTTCTTGTGCTAATGCTTGTTCTAATATATTCTTTGCGCTTGCTTCTGTAAGTTCATTTAATTTAGCTTGTGTATCTATAACTTCTTGCTTAGCGTCTTTAACTTTTTGTTCTGCTTTAGCAACAAGGTCATTACTTTGCATTAACAACCTATGTTGTTTAATTGCTTCGCTATCCATTTTGATAGCGTCATCTCTTATCTTGTTTAATTCTTTAGTTGCAAGTTGTAGTTCTAATTGTTTTTCACGGCTACCGTCTTGGGCTTTAGCAAGGTCAAGTACTACTTGCTCTTGTCTAAGTATTGCCAACTCCTCCTCAGCACTTACTTTCTTGCTTTCCTCTGTAGCAACTTTGCTTCTGTGCCTTGCTTGTGTCTGTTGGTCTAATGCACTTTCTAATTGTTGTTCTGCTTGGGTTTGCGCCTTAACAGCTTTGTCCCTTTGCTGTTCTGCTCTGCCTACACGTTGTTGTATGCTTTCTAATTGTTCAAAAGCATTTAGAACGCCTTGTATGCCACCCATTAAACCGTCCTCGTAAGCTTTAGCAGTAGCTAGGGCTTCTTTTGCATTGTCGTCCATTGATATACTGTTTTCATCAAATAGCCTTGTTAGTTCATCTACTGTATATTGCGTACCGTCTAATACATCTTTTAATTCAAGTTGTTGTTTAGTGTTTTCCTCTGTTTCGGTAGCAACAAAACCTGTGTAATAGGCTTGCAGTTTATAAGCGTCAGTAAGTTGTTGTGCTTTATTTGTAGCTTCTGCGTATTTATCATTACTCTTACCTATCCACTTAAATATTTTCTTTAACCCGCCAATAACTAATGTTGTTGCAGGAAAGAAAACAAAGCTTAACACTTTAGCAATAGTAGAAACCCTTACACCTAATACTTCCATAGGTCTTTCTAAATTCTTAACTCTATTTCTAAAGTTTTGGAAACGTTCTACAACTATTTGTGTATCTTTAACTAAATCTTTAAGGAATGGGACTAAGTCTTGCCCAATAGTTATTGCTAAGTTATTTAATTGGTTTTTAAGTATTGTTGTTTGTGCTTTAAAACTTTCTAACTGTTTCTCTGCAACCATTTCTGTTGTACCACCGGCTTGTTCAAGTTCGTGCCTATAGTTTCTTATTTGGTCGCCTGCACCACTTAATATTTTTACAGCGTCAGCAACACCTCTATTCAAACCTAATTGGTCAAGTAATACTGCCTTTTGGCTATCACTTAAATGGGACATGCCTGCGTCTAGGTTTTCTATTTGAGTTGCAAGGTCAAGCATGTTACCTTGTGCGTCTGTTACTACAATGCCATTAGCTTTAAACACTTCACTATTCTTACCTACTGCCCTAGTAACATCTCTTAAAAGTTGGTTAAGTTTTTCGCCTGCTTCTGCACCTTTAACACCTCTATCAGCAAACGCAGAAAGTACAGCAACACCTTCCTCTAAAGATTTGTTTGCAACTTTTAACGCCGAGCCGGCTTTGTTAGTTAGTGCTTCAGAAAACTGTTGTACAGAAGCGTTAGCCAATGTGTTAGCTTTTACTAATACGTCTGTAACTCTTGTTAAGTTTTGTAGGTTAACGTTAGCGTCTTTACTTGCTAAACCTAATGCGGATTGTGCGTCTGTTGCTAAGTCGGTAGCTGTAGCCATGTCAAACATGCCCGCCTGAGCAAACTTGGCAACTTGCGGAAGCGCTTTCATAGATTGTTCTGCGTCTAAACCTGCGGACGCTAAGAAAAAGTATGCTTCTGCTGATTGTTCTGCACCAACAGTTGTTTCAGTAGCTACATCTCTAGCTACCATAGCCATTTGTTTTTGTTGGTCTACAGTAGTTTTCATAATGGCTAAGGATTGTGTCATCTTATCCTCAAAGCTAACAAAAGCTTGAACGCTTTCTGTTAACCCTTTAGCCAATAAAAGAAGTGCGCCTGCTACTGCGGTTGCGCCAACTTTAGCAAAGGTAGCAAGTTTACCACCTGCCAACGCACCGGATTTACCTAACCCACTTAATTGCGCTTGTGCTAACTTTGCGCCTTTAGTGGCAATCCTTATTACTAAGTCTGCGCCTTTCATTTACCTATTCCTTTTCTTAGCTTCCGCTTCTGCTAGTGCATATTGCTTAGCTTGTTCATCTTGTTCCCAAATATAATAGGTTGCCCATTGATTATATTCGTATACGGACATTGTAGTCCGCAGTTCTGCAACTGTCATGCCTAAGTCGCGTGCTAATCTAAATTGAAAAGAAAGGTCTGCGTTATTCCTGAAAGTCCTCAGCTATTACAGCTTGTACCTCACTCCCAACGCCATTAAGGTTTGCTATCTCTATAAACAACTTGTCAATTACATTAGCGTCCTTACTGTAAAGTATTTCTACAGCTTCATCATCTAATACCGGCTCTATAATGCTTTGCTTTAATAATTCTTTTTGATAATCAAAAGCGTCGCCGTCATTAGATATACGCGCTAGTTCAACTTGTGCTTGTTTAGTTAGCCCTTGTATTTTTACCTTAACTTCCCATTCAGGTATTTCTACTTCATGAACGGGTACGTTGGGTAACTTTTTAATATTATCTATATCTAAAATATCCATAGTGTTCCTAACTTGTTTAGCTTAATTTAGTGTGTGCCTCTTGTTACTGCACCGGAAACTTGTAAGTCAGCGGAAAATGTAACAACGTCGCCGACCGGAGAAGCTTGGTTATAAGATGTTGCAATCGCTTCGCCTGTATATTTGATTTTTCCTGAAGCAGTTCCCTCAGGAGAATATTCAAATGATACTGTTGCGCTTTGTCCCATAATACCGCCAAGTACACCGTCTAATGTTGCGTCCCACAACCCTGAAATAGAAATAGTTGCGTCTGATAATCCTACAATATAAGATTTTGCACTATCCCCAAGAGTTGTTGTTTCTGCAACATCTACGGTTTCCGGAAAGTCTACGTTATTTACATAAGCCGAAATATCAGTTAAAGAGCCTCCGGAATTATCTATCTTGAAGCTACTGTCTTTTCCATGTGTAAATGCCATATCTACCTTTCCTAACTATTTCTACCAAATCCTACTATAGCTGTAAAACTAGGTGTGCTTCCACCTATTGTATATACAACTTTTAAGTAACGATTAACGGTAGTACCTTTTGCTACTGTTTTAACTTCTTGTGTAAGTCCTGTTGCTTGTGTAAAAGTTACCAAATCTGCGTAAGTACTGTTGTCAGCACTATGCGTAATCTTACAATCTAGCGTTGGACTTGTACCACTTTTAGCAGTAACAAGCAAAACGCCCGCACCACCATTAGTAGTAGAAGTTGTGTTATCCCTTGCAGTTCCATTACCTGTTGCGGTCTTTGTACTATTCTCTAGTACTAAACCGTTATAGATACCGCTATCTGCTTGGAAATCTAAGCTTACGCCAACTATATCGCCAACCGGTGCTGATACACCATAGTTAGTTATGTTGCCGTTACCAAAAGCAACTCTGTCTAATGCGTCTAACCCGTCTACACCAATAGTCAAAACCATGTCGCTACCTAGTAAACCATTAACTACACTATCAGCAGTTGCGTCAAAGAAACCTGTAAGGGTTATTGTCCCGTCCTTGTTTCCTGTTAAATATGTTTTTGCAGAATTACCAAAAGTTGTACTTTCTGCTACATCAGCAGTTCTTGCCATGTCTATGCTATTGAAGTAAGTACTGTAGTTGGCATTGTTAACGTGTACTACTGTATTCTTTCCATGTACGTTAGCCATTATTTACCTCTACCTCTGCGTGTGTTTCTACGTCTGCGCCTTGTACCGCTTCCGCCACCGCTACTATATTTTCCCACAACTTATTCCTCCTCCAAAACTTCCTCAAATTCTGTATCGTAATCATCTACTACTTCTACAGTTTCTTGAAGTTTTTTCGCTTGGTACTCTGCTGTTATCTTAATCAATATACCTTGTTCAAGTAACCATTTCAAAGATTTATTTGGTATTACACCTGTTTCAACAACTTCGCCGGCTTCATAATACTTGCCTTTAAAAGCTATTCCACTTTGTATTTCATATTTGTTCTTTGCCATTATGCTATTACCTCTACTAAAAATTCTACGCCTAAATAAGCTATGTTGTTTATATCATAGACACCATAGTTACTTGCACTAACTACTCTAACAGAATTAGCTTCACCGTTCAACGTAGTATCACTTTCTATTTGCGCTTTAATACTGTTTGCACCGCTACTAACTAAGTAACCGTCAATAGTACTTTGTGCGTCTTGGGCGTCAACCCTACTTACATATAGATATACCGGTATAACGTATTTGTCTACGCCACGTTGCATAGATTGGTCGTAATCTATTTCTTGCACTACACCAACTATTGCAGTAGGTGGCTCAATACTATCCGGCACATAATCGTAAACCATTAATGTATTTATATTTGCTAAATTGTTTTTAATCTCTGTTCTTATGTTTGTAAGTTGTGCCATTATCTTATTAATCTCCCCGCTGTCCACTTAGCTTGTATTTGGACACCTGTTTTCTTTAATAATACATTCTTTAATGCTTCATTGTTTTTAATTGCAATTTTAAAGAAAGGAATTATAGGTGTACCTTTACGCCCTATTGCTTGTTGTACTGCATAAGGGCTTATGCCTTTAGCCCTACTCCACTTCTCTATAGATTTAATTGGTGGGTAGTGTGGCTTACTTCTACTCCATGGCTCTTTCATTTTAAATTTTTGGTCATAAAAACCATGTACATACAAAGCATATTTACTACGGCTAAAAACATCTATTCCTATTGGTATTCCTGTTGCGTCTATACCTGCATGTTTAAAAGTTAAGCTACCACGTAAGTTACCCTCAAAGCGTGGTGCTATTGTTTTAGCTTCTGTTACTACTGCTTGCCCGTATTGGCTAAAGAAGTTTCTTAGTGCTACACCTGCTAAAGAATTTAATTTTAGTCTTTGTTCAAACCTGTTGAAACCACCTGTGCTAAATGACATTACAACCTATGAAGTTTATATGGTGTTATTAATTGCTTAGCGTCTGCGTCAAACTTACTAAACAATTCTATCTGCCCTGTTTGTTCGTTACCCATTACATTAAATGGTGCGTCTTTACGTTTGAATAATCTAGTAGCTTGTATTAAAGTTGCTTGGCTAATAGCTTCCGGTACAGCACTAAAACCAAACTTAGCTGTAACCTGTATGTTGTTTTGTATCTTTAAATCAAACCTTTCACTACTTCTAGTAGCAAGAATGTGTATTTCGTTTTGTGGGTAATAGTAAGTTGTATCACTTACAACATGTTCTGTTGGGTTAGAGGGTTTTAAAACATAATCTGTATTAAGGGTAAGTGTTGTATCGTGTGTGCCGTTGTCTGTTGTATCAAGCTTAACAATTAAACCTGTTGTAGTAGAGATGTCATCAACTGTAGCTATAAATAAACTATCAGGGTTATAAAGTTTTACGGTGGCACTACCGTCTTGCCAAAAACGTCTATCGCAGAATTTATCTATCTGTCTGCTTGCAGAATTAATAGCATTGTCTAAGTTAGTGTCTTGCGCAGTACCACTCAAACCTAGATACGTCTTTAATTGGGCTTTAGTTACATACTGCGTAGACATAATAAACTACTTAGCTTTGTTTTCTTTAGGTGCTTTAGCTTTTGTTTCTGCTTTTAAGCCATAAGATTTAACCTGCTCAGCAGTAAGTTCCATACCTTTAGAAGCAATTTTATGACAACCTTGTCCACCCCATTGTTTTGGGTGTCCGTCTGATAGTACATAAACGCCGTCTTTTTCATATAAATCTTTTTTTAGTTTCATGTTGTTTCCATTTCCGGCTTGCTTCCCACCCGAAGCACTTGCGTAAGACGAGTGGGAAAACAAAACCAAATTTAATTACTAACTTTAGAAGTTTGTAATTGTACAGAAAGCGGTTGCACGGTAGATTGCGAAACCTAATCTCATGCTTGCTTTCATCATTACTTTGTCTTTTGTAAAGAAATCAGAATGGCTATCTGATAGTGCTACTTCCATACCCTCTCTTGAGATGATATGTGAAGCAAGTCCACCACCAAAGACACCAACTAATACTGTTCCTGAAGCTATTGCAGTTGTTGGCACAACTCTAACTCCCCAAATCTGTGGAGTAGCGCCTTGTCCAAACATACCTGCACCAACAAATAATGGGTCTTTACCTGCATAACCTTGTCCGGAAGTACCGGCAAAATCTGCTGTTACCGAAGTAACGATATCGTTCCAATCACTTGGGTGCATTACTATTGCGTCTGGCTCTAGGAATGCGTCTTTTCTAATTTCTGTGATAGCTTGGTAAAGTTGTCCAATTTTTCCTAAGTTACCGGCATAAGATGAGTAGTTAAATGTATTAATACCTGTCTTATTTATTATACCTGTAATGTTTGGAGCAGAGCCATTACCGTTAAGCAATTCGCTGTCCAATCTTAGTTGTAACATGTTTCTTAATCTGCTATCTAAGTAACCATTAACGGACGCAACGTCTGCTAGTAGTTCCTCTGTTACAGGTATAGAAACACCAAACTTTCTAATGTTTTCTGTTCTTTCAGTAAACGCTAGTGCGCTCTCGCCGAAAGCTGAGCCCTCAGCAACTTCTGCACCATTGTTAGTGAAAGTTGTTTCCTCTAAATACTTGTATTGGAATTGGTTTGTCGGTATAACCGAAAACAAATCAATAACTGAATTAGGGTTTCTTAGCGCTGTTGGATAAATTAAGTCGCTTCTAACAACGGGTGGTGGGTAAGCGCTAGCCTCATCAACCAATGTTTTAGTATCCATAAATGGATTATATTTTATTTCAGATGAAATATTAAGCTGTCCCTCGTCCATAAAAGCTTTGTAAGCTCTACTGTCTTGGATTTGCTCTGATAATCCTTTTGTGGTTTCAACAACTTCGTTATGAATTGGCAAAGATTTAACCTCTGCACCTTTTTCAAGTTCTGCTTCGTTATCGGCTTGTGCTTTTTCCATAACTTGTAGTTCTTTAACTTGTGTAGCTAATTGTTCTACTGCGTTATTTCTTTCTGCCCATTCGCCTTTAATTTCTGCTGTCATTTCTGAAAAAGGATTAGCTTCGGCAAAACCTTTTAATCCCTCACGTAGTTCTTGAAGTTCTGCGACTTTTTTGTTTAAGTTTTCACTCATAATTAAGTTCTCCTATAAATCAATAGTATCTGCTAATAGGTTTGTAGTTTGTAACCACAACTCATTAACTTCTACTAAGTCATCTTGTACTTCTACGTTTTCATTACCTGCGCCACGTAACAAAGTATCAACTTCATTATGCGCGTCTTGTAAAGCGTCCCGCAAGCCACTTAGTGCTTCGGTACTACTTTCTGATAACGTTTTATTTTTACCAAAGCGCAAGGCGGTTAGCGCCTTAGCCCTTTCTAACAAAGCTACTAACTTGATAAGCAAATTATCAACTTCGTCTGTAAACTTCTCTCCTGTTATTTCTTTAGCAGTTGTAGTATCTGCTTCATCTTGTTCCACATCTTGTTCCACAACTGTATCATCTTGTTCTTTAACTGCTTCATTAACTTCATATTCTTTTTCCTTTACTGCTAGGGTATGTGTGTTTTGGTTAGCACCTACAAGTACAGGGCTAACTTCCCAAACCTTAACATCTTTTAAATAGCGTACTTCTTGTTCCTCGCCATTATTCTTTGTATACATACCGACTTCGCTATCGTGTACTTCAAAACCAAAACTCCATTGTTGAATGTCGCCCATAGCTTTTACAGTTTCATAAGCTTCTTTGCCTGCGTTGGTATTCATATTGAACTCGCCTGTAAAAACAGCTTGGTCATTGTCTTGTGTAATTTTACCTTTACCAATTATCTGTTTCCAATCGTGTCCCCAACACATAACAACACCCTTGTTACCGTAACCACTTCTTATTGACTTAGGTAACACAACGTCGCCGTCGCTATCTATTTCATTAAATACTGAGAATACTGCACTTACCTTGCCCTCTACTTCATCAAAGGTTAATAAGTCTTTGCCCTTAAATTCTTTTTCCTGTTTCATAATCCTTACTTCTATAACTCTCTTGCATGATAGCTTAGGAAACACCTACAATTAACCGTTAAGTTAGCGGGCGCACCCAAAGAACTATCTCCCGGATATTCTAGTTGATAACCATTGTAAATAAAAGCTTTGTCCTCATTAATTTCAGTACTATCTAAGATAACATGTGCGTCCCGTACTATACCGTCCCTTTGGCTAATCCACTCTTTTGTGTAAACTATGCCCGTACTTTTAGCACCAACACCACGCCCAAAGTTTGCTATCTTGTTACTTTCTGTTCTAGCAATAGTTAAAGCTCTAGCTAAATTCTTTTGGCTTAATACATTCTTAACCGCATTAGCTACATAGTTTTGTAAGCTACTACCTGTTAACCCAAGTTCTAACGCTTCTTGTAGTGCTTTCCTAAAGCTTGTATCAAAACGTTTCTTGCTTGTATTAGCTAAGCTAGGAAGTAAATCATCAACTAAGCCTTTTACATATTCTGTTACAACAGGGTTAGTACGTATGTTTTCAATAGGAAAGTTTTCAAACCTAACTAGACGGTAGAAAAAACCTTGTTCTATTATTTCTTTTTTGTTTTTCTTACCCTTAACAACAGGTACTAAAGTAACTTGCTTTGTTAGGTTAGGTAGCAATACTTCTACTTGGTAAAATGCGTAATCGTTAGCTAAGGACATATAGTAATCAAATACATCTGCACTCCAACTCTTTATATTTTCATCAATAGCAAAGTTAACTAAACCTTGTGCAACACCTGTATTATTTTCTTTTAAAACTTTTTTAATTGTGTTGTCTTGCTTAGTAAGTAAATCGTAATATAAATCTTGCAAAGCTTTTTCCCAATTAGTTAATAACCTATCATGTTCCTTATATAAAATATCTTTAACATCATCACTTCTAAATCTATTAAGTATTACATCTTGTTTATCTGCTTTAATATTTTCATACCTGTTAATTAATTCTGTAGCGCTGTTAGCTTTTTCATCACGTTTATTCATAGCGCGTACTAACTTACTAGCCCAACTCTTACCGGCTTCTCCACCCCAAAGCGCCCAAGCGATACGTCCGTTGCTTGGATAACCTTTTTCGCCTTGTCGCCAACCCTCAGCACGTTTATCTACTTCATGGCGTGGAAAGTATTTAGCTATGTGTCTAACTTTTTCTGCACCTGCTGTTGTGTTGTTTAATATATATCTAGCGCTGTTAAGTCCTACGCTTGTACCACCTCTACCGTTTTCCTTGCGCCATGCTAAACCACGTTTAGCTTCCTCTTTAGCACCCTTAGGAATTGTAAAATCTAAGTCGTCATACTTAGCCACTAACTATTCCTCCTCGTACGCTTTAGTTTCCCCAAGTCTTTCTACTTGTATAAGCCTTGCTTCAGCTAGTGTTTTAGTTGGGTAAGTACCATAGATACCACCTTTAAAATCTACAACAGAATACTCCCCGTCTAATTCTTGCTCTATTGTATAAAACTTTTCATCATCTTGTGCTTCTAGTTCTGCTTCTATGTTTATATCTGTTTCCGCTTCTACATTATTATCTACATCTTGCATATTTTCTGCGGGTACAACCATTTGGCTATTAGCAATAAGATAAACATTTTGAGTATCATCAGTAGGCAAGCCAACAGCTTCCCTTGCTTCTGCAACAGTAATCCAACCACCTTGTACACCAACATTAAGCCTGTTATACAATTCATCAGTATCTTGTTGTAAAGCCCTTACATCTGCAAAGTCATAGCAAGCATATTCGTTTACGTTATCTGTATAATCTACTAACAATATTTGTTGTGTAAGTTCCTCGCCTATTTGTTTCCATAATGGTATTAATTTATTTTCTGTAAAAAATTCTCTTAACTCTTTTGCATTACTATAAGTTGCACGTTCTAAACCTGCGCCAAGTCCTGCAAGGATAGCGGGGACACCAAGTACAGCAGATATTCTTTCCTCAGGTATGCGCCTTAACTGCCCAATGTCTAATTCTTTAGGGCTAAAAGCAAGCTTCTCTACATTCATAGCACCACTAAGTACTAATGGCATACCTCTATTCTTACCACCTGTTTTTTGTTTATATGTTCTAGCTATTTGTTCTGCTTCCTCAGGGCTTGGTCCGAACTCATCTTTAGGGGTTATTAAAACATTTGGAACACCACTATTAGCAACTAAAGCTGTAGCCATTTGCCCTGCGCTTTCGTCCCCGTATATTTCTCTTAAAACTGTTTTAAGTGGTGCAAATCCTTTGCGGTGGTTAGTACTATCTAGCCCTAACCTAATGTGTACAATGTCCTCAGGCATAATTGTTATTTTTTGGTTTAGGTTGCCATTGTTATATTCATACTTAGTTATAAGTGTTTCATCATTACCTTTAGCTTCTACACTTTCAGGCATTAGTGGATATAGTGCTACAAGTTGGTTAGCGTTGTTACGTTGTTTAAGTAAGTAAGCGTCGCCCGATACATGTAACGCTGTCATTATGTATTGTTGTACAATATCGCCGGACATAAAAGGATTAGGTCTACGCATAAGTATTGAAAGTGGGTGGTTAGTAATTGTATTTTCTACATAGTCTGCGTCTACAGCTTTAACAATTAAAGTAGCTTCACTAAAAGAAACGCCAAGTACTTGTAAGCATGCAGTTACCGCAGAGTTGGAAGCGCCATTACCCATACTAGATATATCAAAAGCACCTGCACTTGTATTCCAACCTTGTAAGAAGTTAACATTATTGTATAAGCTATCTTGCTCATTAAAAAAGTTGTACCGTTTTTCTTGTGGGCTTCTATTAAATAAGTCCCTAAACGTTCTACGTTGTTCTGCCAATTTATTCTCCTTTAGGCTTCAAGCGGTTTGCTGAACACTATCCTATCCAAAGGAACAAACCACCTAAAGCCAATTCCTACTGTGTTCATCAATACGCCCTAAATTCTTTTCGTTTTGCTACTAATAGAATAGCATAAGATAACGCGTCCACTTGGTCATCATACTCTCCTGCGGGAAATTGTAGCAGTTCTTTTTCTAGTTCGCTATACCATACTGAATTTCTAGGAAAGTAAACCTGTCCGGCTTCCATTTTAGCTGTAAGCGGTAATGCCCTACTAACTTTATCCTTGTCTGCTTTTAATTCCCTTATGGGTAAATTAGTTTGCGCCCTTGCCATTTGTATAAAAGCAAGTTGGTAACCTGCACGTTCAATACCAACCACTTCCGGTTGCCACCTGTCATAAATGGTTTGTAACATTTTTAGTACCTGCGGTGCTTCTAACCTACTTCTCACTACATCAAGCACAAAAACATCATTTTCTTTCGATAATCCGAGGACTACGGCGACCGTATAGTCGGCGCTTTCCTTAGTGCTAGTAGCCAAGTCCACAGCTATAACAATCCGGAGTGTATCGTCGGAAACGGAATATTGCCCTGTGCTGTACGTAACCCTACTATTTTCATTATTGTTATCGTCAGTGTATAATTCCGTAGAACTTTCGTAGTACTTAAACCAATCTCTATGGAATAAACCACCTTTAGCTTCTACAAACTTTGCTTCGTACTCTTGGCTAAATAAATAACTTCCTATTTCTTGTTTAGCTATAGCAAGTTCATCTAATGGAACATACGGGTTAGTGCTTGTTGGTAGTTGCCACCGTTCCCAATCATCATGCTTTACACTATCGTCATACAATCTTTGAAACCAATTAAAGCCACGTGGTGTTGAAATGAATAATGCACCACCCTTGCGTTCTGTTAATGTTGGACGCAGTACTTCACGCCATACATTTTCTTTTATAAAAGCGCACTCATCTAAAACTATAAAGTCTAAACCTGCACCTCTTAACCTATCAGGGTTATCAGCAGAACGTACAGTTACGCTTCCACCTGTAGTTGTATATAAAGTTTTTTGGCTTTCGTTAACTGTAAAGCCGTATTCTACGCCAAGTGTACGTAATTCTTTCCAACCCTCTAAAGCCATAGCGTAAGTTGGTGCAACCCACCAAGCGCGTTTACCTTGTGTTGCTTTTGCAATACATAGCCATACACCTAATCTAGTTTTACCCCAACGCCTACCGGCTACTAATACTTTGAAACGCTTGCTACTTTTAGCTACTGCTAGTTGCCCACTATGTAATGTTGGTAGCTTTACTTTATATTTGTTTGTGCCTGTATTGTTAAATGTCGTTTCCACTTATAAACCCGTCATCATCAAAGCCAAGTAGTGTTCGCCAAAACTCTAACACTTCCATAGGGAAAGGAAGCACTACAAACCCACTATCAAACATATTGGGTAGTTCGTGTATTAATGGACTATCGTCATTACCAAAATCTTGGCTAACTTCATTAGGAAAGTTTGCTTTAACAATATCTATATAAATATCATTAATGTTTTCATCAAAGCTGTTAGCCATATTTGTTAATCCTGTTCTTTTTTTATAGCGGACATATCGGACACTTCCGCGTCGGTAAATTCATTACCGTCTGCCCAATGTAGCACAACATCATAGTCGTTGTCATCTCCTGTAACTTTAATGTGTTCACGCTTACCAAACTTATTAGGGTACTTACGTTCTAATATCCACGCACTAGCTTGCCAATTACCATTGTTACCCGCAGTTTGTATATTAAGTAAATGCCTTAGTACACCTTGTGCTTCACTTTGGTTTATTTCTTTCCACCTAGTTGTGTATGGCTCTACACCTTGTTGGGCTAATTCACGCCACCGCCTAAATTGCCTACTACTTATACCGGCAAAAATACAAGCGTCCTCAATGTACATGCCAACGGATATAGCTTGGTTAAGCTTTTGCCACACGTCCTCTTGCATAAACTTATATTTAACGCGTAAGTCCCTTGCCTTATTTTCGGTTGGCTTGCCTGTTTTACCGTCATTTTTTTCAATATTTCTTTCATTTTTTAAAGATTTTTTTTCCGGTGTTTTTGCCATTTTTTACTCTCCTAATATCCCATAGTAACGGACTTTAACAAGCAATAGTATTTATATATAAGGTTTTATGTTTTACCCCTGTAATTATCTGTTGCAATAATGCCACAACCTGTTACATTTCAGTTGTAAGCAAATAGGAGGTAAATCCCGCAAAATTGGTAAAGGTTAAAAACTTTACGGTCGCACCCGTTAAGCCCTAAAAAAAGTGGTTAGCTGTCAAAAGTCCAACTTGTCCTAAAAGCCGTAGGTTAGCTACCTATCACTCATGCCGTACCGGCGCACTTATTCTGCTTTGTTATTTTTAAGCTACGTTTTCTACTAGCTTGTAACTTTTAAGCCAACTCACTTTGTGTGCTAAGGGGATATCAACTAAATCTTATTAACTTGTTGTAGCACGGCGTTGTTCAATCAACAGAGTGGTTTGTAGCAGTTGCTTTTGTTAAGCCCTAAGCAACCATTATTTAAACACAGCGTGTTACTACAAGTGCGTTGTACATACACTTTAAATATGTACTACTTGTTGTTAGTAAGCAAACAGTAATTCTTGTTGGCGGTTACGGTTGTAACGCTTACACAAAACACTTCACAAGTTCTTAACTCAGTTTGATTTTGCTAGGGCGCTAATACATGTAGCGCCTTATGGAACATCAAGCGTTCCTAACTAAAAGAAAGTACAAACAAAAAATTAAAGAAAGGAGTTATCACAATGATAACTGCACAACAAGCTATTAACGAATTAAACAATATTGAAAATAAATTTACAGACCACTACTGCGAAAGCGAAAACGGCTTTAACAGATTGGGTGAAGCTGTTTACCATTTTGACTTAGTTGCTATAAAAGAAATGGGCGACGACTTTGCTAAAGATGAAAGTTGGTATGGTCCTGTTCAACAAATAAACCCATTAAGAATTTATAACTATATGAGGTTTTCAGGTTACGGTGGCATTATTTTTACAGCACAAGATTGTGAAAACAATAACAAGGACGGTTGTTGTTTACCACAGTGTTGCGCTTACTCATTAAGTGAGGGCATGCTTTGTAAAGATTATAACCACGAACAATATTCTACCTATAACGGTTAGAAGCTTGGCGTCATCTTAACGGGTGGCGCTTATGGTTTTAACCAACCAAAAAAAAAACTAAAAAGAAAGTAGGAAACTAAAAATGGTTACACAAACTTATGTAATGCTAAGAAACACAGAAAGCGTTGGCGAGTGTTGGGACTTTACAACAATAGACGCAGAACAAGAAATGGGAAGTATGCGTAATGCTAACATTGGAAACATTGTTGACTTCATAACTTTCCACGGCGAAAAAAATTGCCCACACGGTTGCAACAACACTTTGCTAAACCAAGACGGCGAAACTACATTTGATATTCAAATAGTAAAGCGCCATGACAATGAGGGTAGTAGTAACGACATTGAAAAATGCGGTACAGTAACTTGGACTAACGGTACAGTTACTAATTCTAACCTTAGCTAGTAGCAAACAGCACATCTCACACGGTGTGCTGATTGGTGCTTGCACCATAAAGTAAAAGTAAAAACTAAAAAGAAAGTAGGGTAAAGTGAAAAAATCATTTTATACAAAAACATTAAAAGCAATTGAAAATTGGACAGGGGAAAAAGGTAAGGAAGTTGATACTAGCAACTTTCGTTATGCTTACGATTTAGCAACAGACTTTGAATATAAAGGTGCTAAAGAAACTTGGAATGTGCGTGTTGATTATACAATGCACAACGAGGACGGTAGTAAGAAACCTGTTGCTGAAAGAAATATGAATATCTATTTAACAAACAATGTTAAAAATGTAGAAATACATAAAAGCATATATCTTTATGCACAAGACGACGACAAACTATATTCACACAGAGCGCAAGTTGATGTAAGAGCCAACAGCGTGCCTGTTGCATATAACTTTGTTGATATTGACTTAGTAGATTATGACGGTAAGTTTGAAAACAACTTTGACGACACAATCTGTGGACTTATATTTCGTCCATAAATAGCTAGGGCGTATCTTAACCGGTACGCCTTATGGTATTTATACCAAAGTAAAAATCAACTAAAAGAAAGTAGGAAACAAAAAATGATTAACGCATTAACAGGAAATGAATATACAGGTGGTAACGCTGAATTGCTAGCGGGATTAGGTTTAAATAGCACTCATAGGGTAGCTACATTTAACCAATGCCAAAAGCTAGGCATTAAGCCTGCAACATTTAAAGGTACTAAGAAATTAGCTACACTTAAATTCTGTAAAGAAGTTGAAAACAATGACGGTAAGAAAGTTGTTGAAGTTAAATTCTTTAACGTGTTTGATTATGAAATGTTGCTTGAAAGACAAAAGCAACTACAAACTATTTAGTAGTTAGCGCTTATCCTTAGGGTAAGCGTTGTAGTACTAAAAGGAGGTACACTATGCCAAGACCAAGTGTCTATAGGCAACAACAAAAAAAGAATGCTGAAATAAAGGCGCAGATACAAAAACTGCGTGAGCATGATGAAATACTTGCTGAACTTTATAGCATACAGTTAGATAAATAACTAACAGCACATCTCATAAGGTGTGCTGATAGTTACTTAGGTAACACGTGAAACAAACTAAAAGAAAGGAGTTGCCAACATGGTAACTGTAACTAAAGACGCTGTATCAATTTATTATATAGTAGACAAAAAGAGTAGGGCTAGGGAAGCTGTACACCCTTACCACAACTTGTCAGTTGAAAAAATTGACGAGGGTAATGGCTTTGTTGAAATAACTTGTAATAATCCACACGAGGATTTACAGAATTGGGTAAACAAAGAAAATAAATTACTAAATAAAAAATTAACAGAAGCTCAGTTAAAAGAATTTTATTATCAAGTAACAATAGTTAAAAGTTCTTTAGACTACACCCCAAAAACTTTAAGGGTAGTTGTTCCTACACAGGAACAGGAGTAACAAGCTAGCGCGCTTTTACATATTTTTTCCCTGTAGTATACGTACTAATTTATGTAGAGGCGCGTAGGGTTGTTAAACCAATTTATCTAAAAGGAGGTAAACAGTATGTCCGGTAAGAAAGACAGACTAAATGCAAAACCACAACAAATGACAAGACGTTCAGTAATGAAGTCTGATAGTTTAACGTGGGAACAAATGAATAGGCAACAAAGACGTGCCTATAAAAGTAGCAAGAAATCGCGTTACATGGGCTTAGTACGCCCAACTGATAACGGCAGATTAAATGCTTCACGAAAGACAGGTGGTATAAAATGAGTTACGACGAACTTGTTTTAACTACTTGGATTTTAAAAGTATGTATATTGTTTGGTGTTGTTGGCTTGGTTGGCGAAAGCTTAGATAACTATATAGCCAAAAAGAACAAACCAAAACCAACGACAATGGAACAATGGGCAAAGCAATATAAAATTGATGTGCCTGCTGTTTGGAAAGACAAATAGTATGACAGACAACTAAAACGCCCAACAGGTAAGCTAGGAATTAAGCGCCTAGCTTAGTAGCTATCGTTTCTAACAATTTACCTTGTTAGTTTGCTTACACAAATCCATATTCGGTAGCTACTAAGGTAAGGCGCTTTTGCTTTATCACAGTAAAAAACAAACTAAAAAGAAAGAGAGGTGCATTTATATGCACAATGTAGAAACAATGTTTAGCGCTAAGGAAACTCCTTGGCACAAGCTAGGCACAGTAACGCCTGATGTACTAACAGCTAAGGAAGCTATTACTACAGCAGGATTAGATTGGACAGTTAGTAAGCGTGATTTACTAACCTTTGATGATGAATTTAATTATTCTCTTAAAGTTCCAAACTATTACAGTATCACACGCGATACAGACAATAAGGTACTAGGAGTTGTTGGTAACAGATATACACCGGTACAAAACCATGAAGCTTTTGCTTTCTTGGATAATATTGTTGATAGTGATGACGCTAAGTATGAAACAGCGGGAAGTCTTAATGACGGTACTGATGTATTTATATTAGTTAATATGGAAAGCTTGTTTGGTAACCTTACCGACAGCGACGAAATTATGCCGTACATGTTGTTAAGCAACAACCACACGGGACGTTATAGTTTAAAACTAACTATGACACCTATTAGGGTTGTATGCCAAAACACTTTACGCATGGCACTATCACAACGTAACGTACAACAACAAGTATCGTTACGACACACAAGTAGTATTCACGGCAAAGAGTACAACGTTAGAAACGTTTTACAAATTGCAGAAAATTACTTTACTAACTTCAATCACGAAGTGGAAATGCTAATTCAACAAACAGTATTAGATACACAGTTTGATGAAATAATTTATGCTATGTTTCCACAACCTAAAGCACAGGACGCTAAAAGTAATGCAAGTCTTGTGCGTATGGAAAATAGGCGTGAGGACATAGTTGATAAAATATATGACAACTATAAAAATGAAAAACACACCGGCTCAGCTTGGGGTGTTATTAACGCTGTTAACTCTTACGAGTTATGGCAAAAGAAAACCAAAGCTAAAGTACTAAAGACACAGCTTGATAAACAAGCTATGGACTTTATACGTGGCAAGCAATCACTAACTAACAAAGTTAAAGACTTGGTAAGTAGTGGCGCTTAACTTAATTGGTTTACAGGAAATAGCAAAGTTGCTTGGTATTAGTCAAGCGACTTTGCGCTCTTGGAGGCATAGAGGCAAACTACCTAAAGAGGATTATATAGTTAGTGGTAATCCTGTATGGGAATATAAGAAGTTTGAACAATATGTTACGCAAGATAGTTGGCTACAAGAACACAGCAACGAGGAGGTTACTGTATGGGGTTAGACAACATATTATATCAAGGCAAGCAAGGCGATAAGTTTGTAGGTATTGAGGAAAAAGAATTAACCGATATCCTATCTAACTTAACTGTCGGCTACTTGGTTGAGGAAATGGGTTTGATTAATTCATTTAGGGGTAAAGTGTATGCCGAGTATGTTGAAAAATATACAGGCAAAAGCTTATACAAATCCGCAGACTTTACGCTTAAAGACTATAAGCATATAGTTGAACAACTTACTATAGATGTTGCTAGTAGGTTAGGTTGGGAAAAAGTTAATGCAGAAATAAAAGCAAGTTACAAAAATGGTTATGGACATTCTATACCTGTTGACGAACTTGAAAGCTTACTTAATTTATTTAAGTACTGCGTTATAAAAAAACAAAGACACGGTAATGACTTTGTTATGGACGCGTGGTATTAATGCCATTCGTACCAATACGCCAACAACAAGCACTATTGCAACCAACTTGCAAGCATGTATGGTTTATGCCAACAGGCGACGGCGAGTTGTGCGCTAAGTGCTTTATTACCAAAGCAGAATACACAGAACTATACGCAGAAAGTGTAGATGATACTAATGAAAGCTAGTAACACTTGCTATATGTGTAGCAACATAATATTAAGTAAGCCAACTAAGTTTGGTTGGAGTGCTAATTTAGGCGACGTGCCTGTTTGTAATATTTGTTATGACTATGGTAACAATGCTTACGACCGGCACACTAGGGAAGTCTTACTTGCTATGAACAATAATATATTTCTGTATAACGCAGTTATATCTCATGGCAATTTAAGCTTCACTTTGAAAGCCATTAAGGCTTTAACAGAAACAACCCAATTAATCTTTCCTAAGTGGTTTGATTTTAAAGTTGTTGAGGTAAAGCCATTAGAAAAAGAAATCGTACGTTTATACAAGGAGGCTAAACATGCCACGTAGTACTAATATCGTACGCTACTTTAGAGGTAATATCGTACCTGCTTATGTGAAAAACAAATCACAGTTAGTAGCTTACGTACTAGAAAAATATAGAAACGACGAGCCTATAAGTAATGGCGAGTTTGTTTTTACTTTACGTTGTACTAGGTTTGGTGCAGTAATTCACAACCTAAGACACAATGACGGTTGGGACATACAAACCCTAGAACGTAAGGACGGCGAATATGTTTACTACTTAGTAAGCACGCCAACAGATAAGGCGGGAACAAGCCCGCAACTAAAACTACTTGGAGGAACACAATGAGTAGAGATAACTTAATAGTCGCACAATGCGCCTTTAAAGGTGCTATTGACTTAGCTGTAGCAAATAAAATTACAGTAGAACAAGTTAATGAAATGACTATTACATTCGCTAATGCCATGATAAAAGAATATGGCAACGGCAACATAACACAACCAAGTACGCCGGCAAAGCCTGTATTTACCCCAAAGGATAATTACAAAAAGGCTAAAGGCGATACTAACAAGGGCGCAAAACCTGCTAACCCTAAAGCACCTGCAAGCGAAAAGCAGAAAGGCTTTATCATGTCTTTGATAAAGGAACTTCCGCTAAGCGAACAGGACGGTTACAAAACATTAGTAACACCTAGTATGAACATGGGTGTAGCTTCTGACATGATAACTGAATTAAAACAAAAAATAGACGGGCAACAACCGGTAGCTAGAGAAAACACGCCTCCGGAGGAAGCACCGTTCTAATGGTTAAGGATAACAAAATAGAAAGCGATATTTACTTTGCTATTGTGCCGGAATGGGTATTGGACGCGCCTATAACTGCACAAGCCGTTAGGTTATATGCTGTACTAAAACGGTACGCAGATAAGACAGACGGAACATGTTATCCAAGTCATAAAACTATTGCAAAGCGTATGGCGGTGTCTGTAAGCACCGTCAAGCGCGCTATGGAGGAGTTAGTATCTATTAAAGCAGTACTTATAGAGCCACGTTACAACAAGGCAACGGGCGAACAAACAAGTAACCTTTATACAGTTATTAACGTGCCAAGCTTCATATATGACGCACCCTCGTTCACAGATGAACAAGCGGGTAGTTCGGGTATGAGCTACAAACCAAAGTCATATAACCAAAGTAAATACGCAGAACAATATTCTGCATTAGTGGAAGCTTTTTATAAGCCAAGTACTAAAGCAGAAATAAGCGGGTTTAATAAATGCGCTAAAGAGTTAGCCCAAGCGGGCGCTACTTATGATGACATTACCGCACGTGTTACAGCGTACAGAACTAATTGGGCTAAGATAGCTTGTACACCTTATGCAATAATTAAGCATTGGACTTCTTTAGGTTTAATGCTTGAACAGGTACAAACAAAAGAGCCTTATAACTGTGAAGTTAGCGGGCATAAGTATATGGATTTAGGAGTTATCTTTTATTGCATGTACTGCAAAAATGAGATAGACAAAAAATCTAAAGAAGCTAAAACTATAAAAATATAGTAAAAGCTTTTGGCGTAAATGTGAAATAGAGCCGTAAGAGAGCTACGGACGGGGTACTTTCAGCGTAATAATTTTCGTTGACGCACCTTAGTGAACATCACTAATCGCCAAATTCGTAACCAAAATTTTTTAATATTTCTACACAAACATTTTCAACTTCATCTAATTCAAACATCACAATACCTTTAGTACTGTTGTCCGGCATGCTTACTTGTATAAATGGTTTACTAAGGTTTCCTATAGCTTGGTGGCTTAAATCACTTTGCGCTTTGCACTTATTAAATAAAGTAGCTACAGGTTGCACCTGCTTACCTGCTTTAACTTCAACCCTTAAACCTGTATTCCAATTTTCCTCGTGTGCGTCTGCACCATGAAACCTATTATCTTTAATCCCTAGCTTCTTACGCGCCATGTTTTGTTTGCGCCTACCCTTACTTCTATTTCTACGGTTAATACAAGTCCTACAAGAACACCTAGTTTTTAATTTATTTGTATTTGGACACTTTCCGTGCATACGTTTTTTGCTGTTAGGTTGTCCCATACCTGTACGCCCTGCGCTCTTACGTGCTTTAAATTCGCCGTAAGTTTCATTATCTTGCCACTCTACTTTATTCAAAAGGACTATTTATTTCTTTCTCTCTTAGTATCAATAATTTTTTTACAGCTTCAATCTGTTCATTAGTTTGTAAATGGTTTACAAGTTGTTTAATGTTTTCAAATATTGTCATTAGTTAATCTCCGTTGCCCATAATCTATTTTCTTTTGGTTTTCTATATCCATGCTTTCACATTTTTCCATAGCAGTTCTGTAATAACAAACGACACTTATTCTTTCTCCGTCCTCTGTTTCTTTTTCTAATTCTGTATTACCGTGCCATTCGTGTGCATTAAAAATTAATAAATCTCCATGTTCCATTTTAAAAGCAACTCTATATTCAGGTAACACCAAGTAGCCACCATTAATCTTGCCTTTCTTTATTACTGCAAGGGTACTAATGCCCTCATCTAAATCTCCTTTGTCTGTATGAACGCCGGTTGGGTAGCTGTTGTTAACAGTAATAGTTGTGAAAGGTGTATTAGGTATAACCCAATCAGCATGCGTATTTTCTACGCGTTCCATTTGTGCTTTGTATCTTTCGGGCGCTACCTTAGCCATTTCATTACCAATAAATTCAAACAAAGGAAACAACTCTTTATACTTTGCAGTTTCTTTACCACTATAAGCGGTTAGCCTACAGTATTGGAAAGGTCCGACGGCGTCCATGCTACCAACTATTGCACTAGCAACACTTTTAACAGTATCAGTTCTGTTACCTATACGTCTTTTAATTCTTGGCACACCACTTGCGTTACCACGATTATTAGTTTGTTGCCTACGTAAATCATGCAAGGTTGGATATGTTTTATCTACAACTGTTTCAGGTATAATTCCTTTTTGATATACAGCTACTAACTCTCCATTGATACCTCTTATGGTTGTATCTTTAGTTACTAATAAGTTGTAATCCTCATCTGTTAAAATCTTGCCAATCTTTTGTTCTAATTCTTGTTCACTTATTTTACTTCTTAATCTTATATCAATCATTAACCACCACCGCCCAAGTCTAACCAACCTGCTTTGTTTAATATCTTGTCAAGGTTAGCTAGTTTCCACTCGTGTACAATCATATCTATAATCTCTCTATATTCATCTTGGTCATATCTACTTATATCTATTTGTTTTATTAATTCAATTAGTTCTTTCATTGTTTTCCTTATTATATATCACAGCTTTGATTTCATCTGCAACATCTGCAACACTTTTACCCATATAAAAATCATGTTCATATATTCCACAATCAATATTTATTGCATTTACTTTCTTAGCTAAATTATTATTTTTTGTTACGCGTCCCTTAGCCCATTTAATATTCTGTTCTTTTAAATCATTTTTTATTGCTCTTGATTTAGAACGGTTAGCTCTATGTTGTTCATCTATGTTTAAATTTATAACAGTTAACTTTCCATGCTCTTTAGCTATATCAAAAAATCTAGTATTAGCAAACCTATCGCCCTCTGCAAAAACCAAATTGAATTGCCCTGTGTCTGCCCACTTCTTGTAAATATCTTGCATACTTTCTATTGCATTAAAAGCAAGTGTATCAGTACCGCCAAAAACAGGACTATCCTTACCTAGTACTATTTGAAAACCCTCTTGCTTTATATCTCTGTATATTCTATGTGCTATTGGTTTTCTACGGTTTTCTATATGACGCCACTTTTGTATTATGTATTTCATAGCAGTTGTCTTTCCGGAAGCCGGACTACCAATAATATAAATTGTGTTCATTAACTATCTTTTTTTCTAGCCCAACTAGGCAACCAAGTTTCGCCACTTCTTTTTTCAATTACTTCCATGTGCATATACTTAACAGCTTCAACAACTGTTTCTGTAATGTTCTTGCCAATGGTTTCACTTAGTGCATTTACTTTTTCTTTAAATTCTTTATAGTCCTCATCTTTTAAATAAAGCAATACATCATTTAATGGCTCTGCCACTTTATTATCTTTACGTGGTTGTAGTTTCTTTTCTTGTGCTTCTGCTATTTCATCATCTGTCATAGCATAGCCACCTTCAAATTCCTCAAAATCTGTAACAGATACGTCCCCAACTTCTGCAAGTAAATCATCAACATCATCTGCGGTAAAACCTGTACCAACCAACTCCCCGCTATTCATAAGTTCCCCAAGTAAATTAGACATAACTTCTGTATCGTAAGTTGCTAAATCGTTAAGCCTGTTATCTACTAATACTATTTTTTTAGCAGTTGCTTCGTCTGCGTCTACGTAAGTAACGTATATTTGTTTCTCGCCAATATTTTTCATAGCTTTCCACGTATGGTTACCCGCTAGTATTTGTTTATTTTTAGCGTTAACAACTATAGGGCGGTATTGCCCGTTTTCTTTTAAGCTTTCCTCTAGTTTTTCAAGGTTTGCTTTGCGTGGGTTATCCGGATATGGCTCAAAACTGTTTATATCCTCTAGCCCAAAATTTAATTCTGTAATTTTATCTGTCATAACTTCCTTTGGTCTGTTCTCTTATTATACAGTAAAGTAGATTATCTAAGCTTAAAACTTAAAATCTGTAGAACTAATATTGCTATTAACAAAAATTGTTCAATAGTCATATCTCCCCCAACATGTTTTGCTACTGTTCCAATGATACCAACCGTCATTATAGATTAACCAACTTGCCACAGCTACATTAGTTTCAGCGTGTGTTCGTGGTTGTGTTATTTTTAATTTAGGCTTTAGCCATGCCCAAGTATCATCATTAAATTGAAACAACCCTACATCTGCTGTTCCGTTTGTGTTAACTTGGCGGACATGCTTACGCCCTGAACTCTCGCAGTAAATAACTGTTAAAGCTTTTAACGTGTCCTCAGCTTTAAAGTATTGTTCTACTAAAGGTTGCCACTCCTGTACATGTTCTATTATTTCTTGGTGTTCAGTACATGTAATATAACTTGTTAAGTTATCAGGTGTTAGTGTGCTCGGTATCAGGCAACTTATTATCGGCGCTAATAACGCTATTACTATTGCTCTCCTCTATCTGTGTAATTCCTGTTGGTAATTCTTGAAAGACAATCTTGCCCTCCACTTCTTTAATCAACATAGGTTTACCAAAGACACTATTATCTATTCCTATTATTTTGGTAGCCATTGTCTACTCCTTATGCAATATAAATGGTATTCAGTTTATAGATTAAATCAACCCAATCTAAAGAATTTTTATATTATCCCAACCGTTTTTATTTAATGTAAAAGTTAATACACCGTTACGTGTTGCGTTTCCTGTACGGGCTTTAAATTCATCTGATTGGTCAAGGCTAGGTGCTTGAAACCATGTTCGCCCAAGTTGTTCTACTATACGCAAGTGGTGGTAATGCCCTGTAACAAGTATTTCTGCAAGTCCTGCCGGTAGCCAACCGTACATCTGCCCTTTCCACCATTTTTCAATCTTACTCCATATATCGCCACCGCCTTGTGTCATGTGTCCGTGCGTGAAAGCAACCCTTGTGCCAAAAACTTCTAAGGTTAAATGGAAGTCATTAGGTATAACTACTTTTACATGTTTATATCTAGGTCTATCTTTTATAATCTCTCCAACTATTTGTATTTGTTCTGTATCTGCATTGTCTAACCTGTTAGTTGTTACGCTTCCTTTGCCTGCTCTATTCTCCCCGTGATTTCCGGGAACACCACCAAGTATTATTGTTTCTGCACAACCTAGAAAGCCGTCTAATATTTCCATAATCATTACACGTGTTAAGTGTTCTTGTTCTGTTTTAGTAAGTTCTACATTAAATGGTTGATGTTCATAAAAGCCAAAACAATTTTCTATTAAATCCCCTAACCCAATAAGGTAAATTTCTTTAACTATGTAACCTTGTTTAGCTAAATCTTTAATCTGTTGCTTACCGCCTGCAACTGCACGCCTTATTAATTTAACTGTTTCATTAGTTCCTAGGTCTTTTTTGCCAAGTTGCCAATCTGCCATAAAGAAAAACCATGCACAGTTACCACCTTTCTTTACGGTTATAGGTGTTTTCTTACGTATTTCTGCTTGCAGTTTTTTAAAATACTTATCGTGGTGTGGATTTTTTTTCTTAATAACAGCTTTAAAAGCGTACATATCAACAATGCGCCCGCCTTTCTGTTGTGTATTCCACGTAGAAAACTTAATTGTGTCCTCGTCTATATAAAATTCTTTAGGATTAAACCCCCAAGTACGTAACAAAGTATCGTATTCAAAATTATTGCTTTCAGGTTGTACGTGTACTACTTCGCCTGTTTTAGTTTGTTCGCTGAACTCTGCTTTAGGTTGCCACCCACTTGGGTAATAGTTATTACCTAAATCCTCATTGTGTTTAATATCTTTACGTTTAGATATTAATTTTTTGTGTTCTTTTACCACATAAAGATTATCCCATGTAGTTTCTGTTAGTTAAGTATTTAATTACATTAAAACTGTAATAAGTGTTGCTATTGATATACCTGCTATAATCCACCCATAAATTTCTTGCCTAGTAGGTCTTGTTGCTAAATCTTTTTGTATTTGGTCTAGCTTCTCAAACAATTTATCTATATCAATCATTACTTTATTAATCATTTCCTTTTGTGTGTACCCGTTATCTGCCATTACAATGCTCACTTCCATATTTGCAATTACAAATCTGTATAAATGAGCCGTCTTGCTTTGTTGTAACTTTACACCTTATATCTTGCATGCGTCCCCGCAATCATCTGTAAACTCTTGTGAAGTATCTACAAACTTTGGGTTATCTGTAAACATATCATCAGGAAGTATAAAATCATTTTTAGCCATTATCTACCACCGCAACAACCGTTACCACAACAATCCATTACCCACCTACCTTAAATAATATCTCTCTAATTACTTCCTCAATTATTACTAAGTTTTGATTAAACCCTTGAATGCTATCTTGGTATGCCTGCACTTGTGCTTTAAGTGTTGCTACTTCTTGTTGTAAATCATTAACTGTTTTAAATAACCACCCAACTAACATAGCTAATCCACCTTGTAGTATTTGACTAAGATTTATTTTTGCTTCCATATCTTTATTCCTTGTTTCTAAATTTAATAGTTAACAACCATATAGCTAAAGTTATTACAGTAGCTAAGCCCGTAACTTGCTGAGCTGAGCCTGTAAGCGTTAATGTCGCTATTACTAATCCAACGAGTGTCCACGATAGGTTTAATGTTTCTTTAACTATGGTTATAAACCAATTCCATAACCGTTTCATTAACCTAATCTCCTAAACATACCTACAATTCTTACTAAGATAGTTGGCACTATTACTTCTTGTGCCTTATCCTTTTGGTCTTGTGTCATGTCATTAGCAATATTGTTTAAATTTATATTGCCTAAATCTACATCTACTATAACACTTATTGGGTTGGCAACAAAAGTTTCAAACTGTATTTCTGTTGTAACGTCTGCAAGTGTGTAATTATCAACATCTGCGTTTACAACTGCACGTTCTACATATTCATCTACTGCTTGGGCAACTACTGCGTCATCTTTAACAGCTTCGGCAATAACTTGTACGTCATCTGTTTCTGTAAACCCTAAAACTTCTGCAACGACTTCTACTTGTTCCTCTGTAAGTTGTTCCTCTTGGGCTACAGTAATAGCCTGTTCTACAACTTCTGCTACAACTTCAAGTACAGTTTCGCTAACCTCGTCAAGATTTTCCAATCCTGCTTCATTAACTTCTTGTATAATTTCAACAACTTCATCTGTTTCAAGTTCCTCCACATAAGTTTCTATCGCTTCTTGTTTTGCTTCCTCGTATTCTACTAACTCTTGTTCTGTTAAATCTGCTTCATTTTCTACTTCGGGTATTAAAGTTATTTCTATTATTTCCTCAATTACCTCAACTACTTCAGTTACCTCTACTTGTATTTCCGCTTCTGTTTTTTCTACAACCTGTTCGTCTGTAACTAATTCCGGCTCATCAATTTCCAATACAGTTTCGGCGCTATCGGTTTCAATATCTGTAATGTTTTCCTCATCATCAAAAACTTCGTCCTCTGTATTCTGTTCATCTCGTAAAATCTCTTTGTCCAACTCATCATTAACAATTATCTCCTCTAGGTTTATATCCTCTAAAACTATTTCCTCTAATACTAATTCCTCAAATTCAATAAATTCTAATTCCTCTAAATCAAAATCCTCTAAATCTATTAATTCTATAAATTCGGTTTCCTCATTTACCTCTACTAATTCATCAGCTTCAGTAATTTCAGTTTCTATTTCTTTTTCGTCCTCTATAATTTCTACAATTTCGGTTTCCTCAATTACCTCAGTTACCTCATTTACTTCATCTGTAAAAGTTTCCTCTATTGCAATATCGGTTTCCTCTATTTCGTCGGTATATATTTCCGTTTCCTCAACTACCTCAATTACCTCAGTAAAAGTACAATCGTCCGGCTGATAACCAAAGTAATCGCCACTTTCTACAGCTTCTAAATATTGTTTATAAGATAATGGATTATTAGGGTGTTCACAACCGTCAATATCCCAAGCTAAATAGGTTTGGTTGTAATCCTCTACTACGTCTTGTGCTTTTGGTAACGTTGTAGTTGTTGTCGTAGTGGTCGTAGTAGTTGTAGTTGTAGTTGGCGGTACAGTTGTAGTAGTCGTAGTCGTAACCGGTATTGTAGTCGTTGTCGTGGTGCTAGTTGTTGTTGACGAACTAGATGTCGTTGAAGTAGGTACATAATCATAGTCATATTGTACATTAACTATTGCAGTAATGTCACTAACTGTTTGTCCACTATCATTTCTTGCCTGTACTTTTGCATAAAATGTAAAATCACTTGCGCCTAAATTATCATATATTTTTTTTGCTGTAAATATATAAGATTGGTTTGATAGTTCTGTAGTAAAACCAAAGGTGGTATCTACAGAGTAATCATCTGCTGTATCTGTATCTCCATAATAAATTCTATAATATTCCGGTGGGTTTACTTCTGCACCGTCGCTCTCTTGCCATGTAACAGTAACTTCCCCACTTGTATTGTTATAACTAATTGATATAGCGTAAGGCATTTGCGTTTCTGTATGGTATGCAAAAGCCGGTATGGGAACTGCTAAAAGCAGTACGAATATTAAATTAAATAACCTGTTAAGCCTAGATTTCACTCCTACGCTTCATAGGTTTGGCTTGGTTTGTATTGCTCTAAGGCGTGTTGCATAACTGTAACAAAAGAAGTCAGAAAGGCTACTCCAACTAATTCCATAACTTCTGCTTCAATTATTCCACTACTGTTAGCTAACCATAAAGATATAGCGCTTTGTAGCCCTGTTCTAAAAGCCTTAGCCACCATAAACTTCCAATAAGCTTTCCAATTTTTCAAATTCTTTGCCATAACTATACTCCTATATAATCTTGCGTCCGTCTATTTTAGCATTTAGCTTTGTGATATTACCATTTATTGTTTCAAGTTTTTCCCAAACTTGTTTTCCGCTAATAAAATCATCATTATTTTTGTTACTTATTTCTACAGGTAAGTCTGTTAAGTCAACAATTTCTATAATAACTTTTTCATTATTAACTAAAGCATTAGCTATTAATGGATAAACACGGGTGTACGCTTGTGTGGACTTACCAATAAACCCGTCTTTCATTACTATATTGTTTTCTTGGCTATCTCCCAACAGAAT
>VMHT01127642.1_pt1 | contig 34955 bp, 33 predicted proteins | sample 4693611 | NCBI WGS metagenome assembly VMHT01 (sample SAMN12280063, study PRJNA550983) | marine metagenome | isolation source: seawater sampled from same location over 5 years 0.02-0.2 micron viral filtrate | place: USA: collected off the coast of southern California halfway between the port... ...
AACTGGCAAAAAGAAGAAAGTTACAGAAATGTATCTTGTCGAAGCAATGTCTGTTACAGAAGCAGAAGCTAAAGTAGTTAAAGATTTTGGATCTACTACATTAGAATATGAAGTAAAAGCAGTGTCATCAAGTAAAATCATTAAAATTATAGAATAATGTATAATCAAGGAGAAACTGTAATTGTTACAGAAAATTTAGACAAAAAAGGAAAAGAACAAAAACATGAAGTAGGCGTTATCATGAAAGCCTTCGTTCATAAAAAGCAAACTTTTTACGATGTATTATTAGAGAGGAGGACAGCATTATCCTTTCTGAATACAGCTAAATCTTCTAAAAGACATTTTGTTAATAGAGATCTTACCAAAAGATTATGTGAGTCTGGCAATATAGAATCTACAATACCATTCAGGTATATGTTAGATAATGAGCAACTTCCTATAATTATCGCATAATGGCTAGGCCAAGAATACCAGAAATAGATAAGTTTAAAAAAAGAGTCAGGAAAAGATATCCTGGCTCTCGGTGTGTTCAAGACTCTTATGGACAATATTATGTAGAATGGAACTCAGAAAATTTAAATGATATATTCCTTTTAGATAATGCATTAACCGAAATAAAAGCATGGGAACAGGCTAGTATAACCGCCAAACACGAACAGCATATCAATCGTACTCATCCTATGAAGAAACTAGTATCAGAAGAGCAAAAGAATTTAAATAAAGAACGTATAACAAAAAGAATAAGAAAATATGAATAGTATAAATCATCCATGGGCAATATCAGAAAAATTTAAAAATAGATATGGAAAAATTTGGTCTGAGATGGATTTTAAAGTAGCAAAAATTAGTAATTATAATTTTCGAAATGATCCACTGAATACTATAGTTGGAACATTACATTTATGTGGACAAGAAATATCAGTTAAATATAAACATTTAATATCAGCTGTAAATTCTGCAGAAGAATATGCAACTGCAGTATATTTTCAACGTGCTGAGAAAGATCATAAATTTTCTATAGATTTATTAAATAAAACATTTATACTTAAAAAACATGAAATTGGAAAATTATCAGAAACATTAACAGATTCTTTACAAACTATCCAGACAGGATATCAAATTGGAACATATTTATAATAAATAGAATTTATGAATACATATAAATATTTTTTTAAATCAGATAACAAAAAAGAAGCCGTAGGAAAAATAAATGCAGATGGCTTATATGAAGCAATGAAAAAAGCAGCTTCTAAAAAAAGATTAAGCCTTGAGCATTTTATAGAATTGTTTAATGTAGAGATAATGTAAATGTTAAATTTTGATGATATATTTGTAGGATTTCCAGAATATAGTTATTTTAAAGATCTTTCTGGAATTGAAAAAATAGAATATTTAATGGAAATTTACGGAATTGAAGTTGCAAAAAAACATTCTAAACAAAATTTATCAGACGGATTAAATGAATTTTTTAATGATATATCAATACCAGACGAAGAAATAGAATTAAGTAGTTATATCAATGGTACTAACGATCGAGTAGATATAATGATTGATCGTGAAAATGTATTAGTTGAATCTGATAGTTTAAAAGCGGTTAGACATATTATTAAAAAATGTATGGAATCTGGATATCTTTTAAAAAGAGATCAAGAAACAGAAAAAATGTTTAAGAAAAATAAAATTTCTAGATATTTAAGAATATATAATATAATTGGTACAGAGAATCATTTATGTTATAGTTGAGATACGGTAGGTCTCAAAAATTAAATTAATAAAAAACGGTTAGCTAATGCAACCATAAAACACAGGAGGTTTAAAATGACACATTTTAAAGAAACATTATTACTCAATGATTTCGATTTAGTTTGGAAAAACTTTTTCGATCAAACATCTAAATTTTTACCAGTAACATCAAATAAAATGAATTATCCAGTTGATATATTTACAACTGATAGTGGTATACAATTTGAAATTGCTGCAGTAGGTTTAGAAAAATCAGATATTGAAATATCAACAGAAGGAGAAACTTTAAGAGTTCGATATGACAAAGGTAAAGAAGAAAAGCGTGAATTTATTCACAAAGGTATCGCTAAAAGAGCTTTTGATTTTGCTTGGAAAATATCTAAAGAATTAGATTTAACTAAAGCAGGAGCAAAAATGGAAAAAGGATTATTAGCAATTGATATTCCATATGCTAAAGATAGAGCACCAAAGCGATTAATAATTAAATAAGTTACATGAGACCTACCAACTCATTATATATACCACCAACAATAGAATATCAGAATAAAAGATATAATATTCGTAGATTAGTTCGTGAAAATCCAGATGAAAATATAGAGTTCTGGAAAAATTTAATTGAACATGATGTTGTATTGCGTAAAGATGGATATTTATGGTTTTTAATTGAAATTTCAGACGCAGAAATTATCATAGAATGAAAAAGAAAAAATTACCTAAATATATACAAGAAAAATTTAAAAAACAACAATTTAAAATTGGAGACATTGTTAAATGGGAATTTTTAGGAGAATCTGGTTGGGGAGTTGTTAAAAAAATATTAAATGCAAATGATAAAATTACTTATATGGTTAAAACAGGCAAGTATACGTATCCTTGCGGTATTCAAATCAAAGAATACTCAAGTTACTATGCCGGATCAATCGACTACGAGACTTCAAAAAATAGATCAAATAATGGCAAAGCCGGAGTTTCAACAATTGAAACACGAAATGACGATAAAACAAGGAAACGACTTTCTGGATCTATTAGCAACACAATATCAAATACAGGATCTAACAGTAGGACAACGAATGATTCTGGGTATGGCGTTACAAACAACATACGATCAAATAGAAAAATCAAAAAGTCAGCTGAAAACAATGAATTAGAACAAGCTATAGACAAACAAAAAGATTTTCTTAGAAAATTTACTTAAACTTATATTATGAATAAAATAATAATATTATTATTTATATTGTTAATCGGAATGAGGTCTATTCCAGAAAATAAATCTGAATTTTGTATACCAATTGAAATTGAAAATTATCATGTAAAAATTAAAAATAAAGAAATACAAGATAATAAACTAATTGAAGCATTAATTCAAGTTGAAAGTAGAGGAAATGATAGTTGTATAGGTGATAGGCATTTAATACTTCCATCCATAGGATGTTTACAAATTAGACCAGTAATGGTAAGAGAAGTTAATAGAATATTAAAGAAACAAAAGGATACACTGCGATTTAAATATAAAGATAGATGGAGTAGAAAAAAATCTATTCAAATGTTTTATATTTGGAAAGACTTTCATCATACAAATTCTTCTGATGAGAAAATAGCAAGAAATTGGAATGGAGGACCTAAAGGTTATAAACGTAAACGTACTTTACAATATTGGGAAAAAGTAAAAATAGAAATGAATAAAAAACTTTAACTAAAGGTTGGATTTTTCATGTATAATTCTTATTATAAAGAAAAAAGATATGAAGAAAGTAATTTATTTATTAGTAATTGGATTTTTAGGAATAAATTCAATTAGTTGTACTCAAAATGATAGCACAAGAGTTTTACCAGAAGATCAAGAAATATATTCACCTGCAAATGGAGATGTTATATTTCATACATCAAAAAGTTCTCAAAGTCCAATAATACAAAAAATTACTAATTCAAATTTAAGTCATTGTGGAATTGTTTATATTAAAAATGGAGTTCCTTATGTTTTTGAAGCATCTAGCAAAGTAAAATTAACTAAACTTCAAACATTTATTAATAATGGAGTAGATAAAAAATATGAAGTATTAAGACATACAGGAGGATTATCTCAATCTGAATTAAAGAAAATGTTTGCATATGCTCAAGATCAAATAGGAAAATCATATGATGTAAAATTCGAATGGTCAGATGATAAAATATATTGTTCTGAATTAGTTTGGAAAATATATAGTTCAGCTGGTATTGAATTATCTTCGCCAACTAAATTTGCAGATTATGATTTATCTTCTAAAGAAGCTATTAAATTAATTGAAACAAGATATAATACAAAAATTAATTTAAATGAAGATGTTGTGACTCCTGTACAGATATATCAAGATCAAGATTTACAAATAATATATCAAAACTATAGAAATAAATTATATGCTTTTTAAGCACTTCCGATTGTAACAACATTAGGAGAGTCAGAAACAGCTTTGAAATTTGCATTAATATTTGGAAAACATGATCCTTGTAATCCAGGAATTTTTCCAGCTATCATTGTATCTACCATAAACGTTGCACAATTAGATCCTCCGCCCGTTCCAATATCAACTAAAGTATATTCACGCGTTGTAAAACTATTAATAAACTGTAATCCGGTTTTATAATCGTAACCTCTTACTAATACTCCTTGCATTGGTAACTTAGGACCTTTGCCTTGTGAATTAGATTTGACACGTTTTAATACAGAGTCAAAATTAGTTATTTCGCCATTTTCAATTCTAGCAATTCTACCTAAAGATTTCTTTTGTACAACTCCATACCCGGCAACTGCATCAGCTGGTATATCATCTATAGTAACAGGTCGACCTTCTTTTTCTTGAAAAGCTTTCGCAAATTTTCGTCCTTCTGGTTGAGTTAAAAACCATTTTTTGCCATCTTGCATAGATTTACCAGACGTATATCTTCCAAATTCTGCTAAATATACATTTCCAGCTGGATCAATAATAGCTATTCCTCCATGCCCTTGTGGACCTAGAGTTCCTGATTTAAAATCATCTCCATAAATTGTTTTTCCTATAGTATTATATATTTTATCAACGTCAAATACTTTCATACCTTGTTTTACAGATGCAGGTAACGAAGGTTGATATGTAGGCCAACTTAAACCAATTGCCCATCCGGTATCAGATAATGATTTTGGATCTTTTAGTGTTTTTAAATGATAATTTAATTTATTTTTTATTGTTTGATCTAAAATTCCTAATTCTCCGTCAATAATAGCTTGTATAGATGTATATCCTTTCAACCAATCACTATTAACTCTAGAACCATCTGATAATGTTATCATACTATTAGGAGGATATCGATCGTATAATTTTTGATTACTTTGTAAAACTTTATTTATTTGATTTAATATATTTTTATCTTTAATATTTTTTACTACTTTAAAAAATCCAACTTCATTAGTTCCTGTTCCGCGCGTTGTTTTATGTAAAGCTTCAATATATTGTTTTGTTATATTAACTTTTGGAGATGATGTTAACTTTGTTTGTAACATACTATAAGTATTTTTTCCTACAATTCCATCTGCAGATAACTTATTGTCTTTTTGAAATTTTTGTACTGCAACTTTTGTACCAGAACCAAATATTCCATCTGCAGAAGAATTTCCGCTAGCTAACTTAGATGGAAGATATTTTAATTGAATTAATTGTTTTTGTAATTTTTTAACTTGTTCTCCACGACTACCTTTACGGAGCACAGTAGTTTGTTCTTGTAATAAATATTTTAATTTAATCATGATTTGTTTTCTGATTATTTTTTATTATATTAATAAATATATCAACAATTTAAATTACTAATATTTATATAAAGAAAGGAAAGTTATGGCAAATTTAAAATTTAAAACACAAATTACTGATAGTTTAACAGATGCATATGAAATTGTTAAATCTGTAGGTAGAGGAATTGAAAAAGGAAAAATTGATCCACAATCTGCAATGACAAATTTAGCAGAATGTTTAAGAAAATTAGAATCAGTAAAACATTTTATTGAAAGAGAATGAATCGAACATTTTCATATATTGTTCTAATTACTGCATTATCATTAGCAGGAAGTGCTGCATATTATAGTGTGTTTGGAATAAGTAAATTATTTTCAGCTCAAGCAGTAGCTGTAGCTATCATGGCTGGTACATTAGAAGCAGCAAAACTAATAACTGCTACATATTTACATCGTTTTTGGAAACAGATAAATTTTTTACTAAAAACATATTTAACTACTGCAGTTATTATATTAATGTTTATAACATCATTAGGTATATATGGATTCTTAACAGCGGCTTATCAAACTACAGCTAATGAGTTATCTGTAATGAATAAAGAAATAACTATTATTAATCTTAAAAAAGAACGATATCAAGAACAATTAAATAGTTATATTAACGAAAAAAATCAATTGGCTGGTTCAATTACTGAATTAACTAAAGGACTTTCTAATAATAAAGTTCAATGGAAAGACAAAGAAACCGGACAAATTATCACATCAACATCAAGTAGAACAAGAAAAGTTTTAACATCACAACTTGATGATATGAAACAACAACGAAATAATGTTTCAATAAAAATTGAAGCATTAACTGATTCTGTAACTACATTAGATTTAAATATATTAGATATAGAATCTACCTCTACAGTTACTAACGAAATTGGACCATTAAAATATGTTTCTGAATTATTAGAACGTCCAATGAATCAAGTTGTAAATTGGTTTATATTAATTTTTATATTTGTGTTTGATCCATTAGCTGTAATATTATTAATTGCTTCAAATAAGGCTTTTGATATTATTTCTGAAAATACAAAAGAGAATATATACGGCGAACAAGTTATAAAAAATAGTAATCCAGAAGCTTTTAGGCCTCCACATCCGAGTGATGCGTGGGACGAAAATAAAGCAGATCGAAGAATGGATGTAATTGGTCAAAATGGAAATGAAGGATTACATTACGAAGAAAACAATCCACCAAGTGGAACAACAGTAATATCATGAAAAAAGAAAAATCAACAAAAAAGTTACAATGTAGATGTAAAAACTGTACTAATATAGTAGAAGTTGCAAAAACATCTTTATCAGTAGTATGTTCTTTATGTACATTTAAAATGGCAGAAGGCATATTGGAATATTCCAAATAATTTATTATAATAAATAAAAAGTTATGTTAGACGCCGAAAAAATAAAATCCAATTGGGATGAATATAGAAATAGGGTTAATACGTTATTTCCAGATAGAGCAGATAAATTAAATAAATTATATGATGACTATGAAGAAAGGATTGTAATGATGCCTGCTTCTTCAGTTGCTCATTATCATAATGCATTTGCTGGAGGATATATTGATCACGTACTTAGAGTTATGGATTGTACAGAAAAATTGTATAATTCTTGGGAAAGTATGGGTTCTGATATGTCTGGATATGAATATAATGAAATGATGTTTGCTGCTATGCATCATGATTTAGGTAAATGTGGATTTCCAGGAAAAGGAAGAGAAGTATATCAAGTAGAAACTTCTGATTGGCATAGAAAGAATATGGGAAGAATGTATAAGCATAATGAAAATATTCCTTTCACAATGGTGCCAGATCTTTCACTATATTTACTTCAAAAATATCAAGTTCAAATGTCTTGGAATGAATATCAAGCTATTAGAATACATGATGGTATATATGATGATGCTAATAAACCATATTTTATTGCAAGATCGGCACAAGCTAAATTAAAAACTAATTTGCCTTTACTATTACATCATGCAGATCATATGGCATCTCAAATAGAATATGAAAGATGGAGATCTTATAAAAATAATTCTCCTAATCCAGTTAGTGCAAAAACAAAAGCTACTAAAAAAACAGCAATTAAAAATTTAGCAGAACAAAATCCAGATATTGACAAATCAATAACAGATATATTTAAAACATTTGGAGAATCATGATATTTGAAATAATAGGATTATTAATATTATCAGGAGGATTTGTTTATTTTGTATGGAGATCATTGACATTAGCTAATGTTACTGCAGATCAAGAAGAATATATAAAAGAATTAGAAGAAATGTCTCAATATATGTATCAAAAAATAAATGAATCATATAAAGAAATGAAACGTATTGATCGTATTGGAGCTTTTGAAAAAGATGATGAGGCAGGAACTACGTTTGATTTATTAAAAAATGTAATAACAAATTTAGAAGAAGAATTTAATGGGGAGAAAGAAGAAAAAATCAAATAGATATTGGACTAAAATTACTGAATATTCAGTTTCAGCATATAATAGATCTGAAGATAATCAAGTATTAAAAGAGAAAATATATAGAAGATTTATATTTCCTGCTTTCATGAAGTTAGCTGAAAATTTGATAAATAAAATGAAATGTGAATATATTGATTCTACATTTCGTGATTTGCAAACAGATTTAGTTACATATTTAACAATTCGTTTAGATAAATTTAATCCAAATGCTGGAAAAGCATATTCTTATTATACAAGAACTGCATTTAATTATTTAATTGCTGAAAATCAAAAGGGATATTCTAAGTTAAAGAAAACAGCAGAACCTGTTAATATTGATGATCAAAGAAATGTAATGATAGAAATGCATAACACTGAAATGCAAGATACGTTAAAATATTTTATGGATGCATATGTATCATATTGTTATGAAAATTTAAATTTTATATTTACGAATCAAACTGATATACATGTTGCTGATTCAATATTACATATTTTTGAAGATAGACAAAACATAGAACAATTTAATAAAAAAGCATTATATGTTTTTATAAGAGAACGTACTGGATTAGAAACAAACAATATTACAAAAGTAATAAAAGTATTAAAACAAATATATTCAACAAAATTTTTAGAATATGAACGTACTGAGTTCGTGAATTTGCCTTTTTAATATTTATTATTAAAAGGAGTCCATTATGGATGTAAATGATAAATTATTTAAAGGAACTAGTTTCTCTGATTTAATGTCTGATGTATATCATAATTCAAAAAAGAAAGATAGACAAATAAATCAATTAATATCACAATTACAACCACTCATAAGAACAGCTTCTGATGCTACTATAATAGTACCTTTAATTAAAGAGTATCTTGATGTAGCTGTTAAAAATGACGATCATTTAGTTAAATTAACAGCAATAGTTCAACGATATATATCAACTCAACAAACTATTACTGGCGAATCTTCTTTATTAAGCGATGATGAAAAAAATCAATTATTAAAAATTGCAGATGATACTTTTCAAGAAGAATTATCAGATGAAATAGAAAAAATTGAAAATGAAGATAAAGAACTTCAAGAAAAAATTAACAATGTAAAAAAATCATTGGAGAATAAAAATGGAAGTTAATTTTTTATTAGCCGAAGTTATTCAAAATAATATAACTGACACATATAAAGAAAATGATAAGTCAAATTTTGGATCTGTCGTTGTTCGTACATATGATGAAAGAAGAACACAAGAAATATCTTGTAGACCTGCTAATCCTAGACATAATGATATTCCATTAATTGGAGAACATGTATTAATATTTCAAGGAACTAATGAATTTAGTACTGTAGATAAATTTAGAAGACAATGGTATTATTTTCCTGCATATAATATACAATCAAATGTTAACCATAATGCATTACCCGGTATTGCTGAAGCACAAACATCTAATGTTAATGCAGTTGGACAACAAAATCCATTAGGAGAATCTTTTAAACAAAAATCAGTATCTCAGTTACAAATATTCGAAGGAGATACTATAATACAAGGACGTTTTAGTAATAGTATACGATTAGGCAGTACTGTAAATAATGGATCATATACACTTCAGCCAACATGGAAAGGTAATGCAGATGGAGATCCTATAATAATATTGTCAAATGCACACTTTGATAAAAAAGATAAATTATTTACTATTGAATCATTTAAAAACGATTTTTCTTCATTATATTTAACATCAATGCAGCAGTTAATTGATTTAAAATTATACAGAACTCCAACAAAATCTTCTCCTATTAATAGTTTTAAAACATCGCAACTAGTTGCAGATGCAAATAGAATTATTTTACGAGCTAAATCTGATTCTATTATATTAGATTCACCAAATAGAATAACATTAGGAGCTCCACAAGTTAGAATTGGAGCAGAAAATGCAGGACATCCATTAGTTAAAGGAGATAAATTAAGAATGATATTAAATGATTTAGTAGCAGTTATTTCAGCAGGAGTAATAGGACCTGCAGGTATAGCTTCTAGTCCATTACAACAAGGAAAATTAATTAATATATTAAAATCCATAGGTGATTTAAATAGTAACAAACATTATTTTGATAAATAGAAAGACAAGTTATGCCAGTTTCATTTCCATTAGATAAAATACCAGCTCTGCCAAATCAAGCAGTAGCTTTAATAGTAGATCAAATAGTAAAATTTATAAATAAAATACAATTAGAGATTGAAAAAGTTATTTCTGATTGTGCTAAATTGCCAGATGATTGCAATTGTGACTCTCCAGACATTCAAGATTTATTAGAAAGAATACGACAAATCCAAGAATTAGTCCAAAAAATTTTACAATTAGTTCCTTTAATAGAAAAAATTGTTAATTTGCTAAAAACATTAGTAGGTATTGCAAATGCAATAAAAGCATTACAATTACTTAATCCTATTACAGCGTTACCAGTATTAGCAGCTGAATTAGTAATCGTTCAAAATATGATTTTAGCAAATGCTGGAATTGCAGTTAAACAATTAGGCACTATACCTCCGCAAATACGAACATCATTAGAATCTGCTTTAGGAGGATTAGGTGATGTAGCAGTACAAATTGGAGGAGTTTGTGGTGATGAAGTTTCAATTAATGCAACTAATTCTTTACGTAATGCAATTGATAATTTAGATTTTTCAGATAGTATTCCAGAAAAACAACCAGCTGGTTCTTGGTTATTGATTCAAGGATCTGGAAATAATGGATCTCCATTAAATCCTCCGCCTAATCCTAAAAGTCCATATAATGATACTGATGGAAGTATATGGATTTGGGATGGAGAAATAGATCCAGGCACAGGAATAGCATGGGGAAGTGAACAAAGTAGAAAGGATGACGAAACAATGGGAAGTGAATTTTATACAGAAATAAATACAGGAATTGAAGATATTAAATCTAGAATTGGATTAATTGAATCATTAGTAGATACACAACAAGATTTATTAAAATCTTTACAAGAAGCACCAGCTCAATCATATAATGGAGAAGGAGCACCAAAAATATCAGTAGGAAAACCAGGAGATTATTATGTAGATACTAAAAATAAAAATATTTACGGGCCTAAAACAAGTTCTGGTTGGCCGACGCCCGTAAATTTCTAATGTTAATATTTATAAAAAAAGAAGAATAATTATGGAACAAAAAAAGTTTATACAAGTTTTAAGAAAAATCGTAAAAGAAGAAGTTAGATCAGTAATTAAAGAAGAACTAACTGAAATATTACAAGAAGGGTTACAACGTACGGTTAGTGAAATAAAACAACCAGTATCAGTAAAAAAACATAGTAAATTCAAAGAAAATAAATTTGCTTCGGTATTAAATGAAACAGGAGCTTTAAAAGAACAAACCAGTTATGCTGATATAATGAATGAAAATATTCATATGACGTCTACAGATGCAAGAAATTTTGGAGTACAGCGAACAATGTCTACTGCTGCATCTGCAGTTATGCAAGATCCAGAAACTGGTAAGTCTATGAAAGTTGATCCAATTGTAGCAAAAGCAATGACTAAAGATTATACTGCGTTAATGAAAGCAATTGATAAAAAGAAAAATAAATAATGGCATATAAAATAGTTGAAATAGATACAAATACATTAACTCCCAATAGGGCTATTGGAGTTAAGTTTCCATTCAACGCGCCAGGTGTTTTTCAAAAAACATTTACAACATTTGATCAGGCATCTACAAATGTTAAAACATTATTATTAACAAGAAAAGGAGAAAGGTATTTACAACCAAATTTTGGTACAGATCTCTTAAATATTGTTTTTGAACCAAATGTATTTGAATTAAAAGACTTTATATCAACTACAATAACAGATGCAATAAGTTTTTGGTTACCTTATATAATAATTACAGAATTAAAAATTGTTACAAGCGATGACGATCCTAATATGATACATAATATAATGATATCGATTACATTTACAGTATCTGGATCAGAATCGGAAAAAACAATAACAATTTTTGCAGGTGAAGATGGAATACTTAAAATTGAATAGGAAATAAAATGGAGGTAACAAAAGACATATCATATTTAGGAAAAGATTTTGGTCAATTTAGAAAAAATTTAATTGATTTTACAAAACAATATTTTCCAAATGATTATAATGATTTTAATGAATCTTCTCCTGGAATGTTATTTATGGAAATGGCATCCTACGTAGGAGACGTTTTAAGTTATTATGCAGATAATAATTTAAAAGAATCATTATTAGAACAAGCGTCAGAACGTAAAAATATTTATGATCTAGCTAGAACATTAGGATATAAAGCAAAAAATGCTATTCCTGCATATACTAATATTGATATATTTCAGTTAGTACCAGCTATAGGATCTGGAGATAATGTCTCTCCTGATTTTAATTATGCATTAACAATTAAACCTGGGTTACAAATTAAACAAGAAAACGGAGCTGCAGAATTTAGAACATTAGATACAGTAGATTTTTCATTTAGTTCATCTATAAATCCTACCGAAGTAACAATATATGAAAGTGATGAATCAACAAATTTACCAATATATTACTTATTAAAAAAATCAACTCAAGTAGTTTCTGGAAAAATTAAATCTGCACAATTTACTTTTACTACTCCAAAAGAATATGATAAAGTTGTAATTGACGATACTAATATTATAGATATTATATCATGTAGAGAATCAGATGGAGATGCTTGGTATAAAGTAGATTATTTAGCACAAGATACAATATTTCAAGAAATTCCAAATTTAATAGAAAATGATCCAGATTTTGCTCAATATAGAGATTCTAGTCCTAGTTTATTAAAACTATTAAAAACTTCAAAAAGATTTATTACAAGATTAAGAAGTGATAATAAATTAGAAATACAATTCGGAGCAGGTATTTCAGATAATAATGATGAAGAAATTATACCAAATCCTGATAATGTTGGTAATGCGTTAGCTGGATTTAGAAAACCAATTGATGTTGATATAGATCCTTCAAATTTTCTATATACAAGAGCATATGGTCAAGCACCATCTAATACTACATTAACTATACAATATACAGTAGGAGGAGGAGTGGCAGATAATGTATCAGCTGGTGTATTAACAAAAATACAAAATATTGAATATGATGATGATCCAAATGCTACTACATCAAATGCAATGACAAATTTTGTAAAATCAAGTGTAACTGTAACAAATGAAAAACCAGCTGGTGGTGGTAAAACGAGTGACTCTATACAAGATATTAAAAATAATGCTATGGCAAATTTTGCTACTCAAAATAGATTAGTTACAAGAGATGATTATATAATAAGATCTTATTCAATGCCATCAAGATTTGGAAGTATTTCAAAAGCATATATTGTTCCTGATGATCAATTATCACAGAATCAATTTGAATCTACTAGAATTCCTAATCCATTAGCAATGAATTTATATGTTTTAGGATTTAATGAAAATAAAAATTTAACATCATTAAATGACGCTGTTAAAACAAATTTAAAAAATTATTTAAATTATTATAGAATATTAACAGATGCAATTAATATTATCGATGCGTTTATTATTAATATTGGAGTCGACTTTGAAATTACTGTTGCAACTAATTTTAATAGTAATGAAGTATTATTAGATTGTATAGATCAATTAAGAACATATTTTAATGTCGATAAATGGCAAATAAATCAACCTATAGTAATGTCTGATATCATGAATATATTAGGAAGAGTAAAGGGAGTAAATTCAGTAGTTGATGTAGAGTTTAAAAATTTATATAATACTGAAAGTAATTATTCAGGAAATGTATATGATTTAAATACAGCTACAAAACAAGGAATAATATATCCTCCTTTAGATCCTGCAATATTTGAAGTCAAATTTTTAAATAAAGATATTAAAGGACGAGTAGTAAACTATTAAAAGAAAATAAAACATTATGTTTAAAATAATATATCCATCAAATGACTCTACATTATATGAGGGACAACCTAAGGTTAATACTGGATTAGATGAAATATTAGAAATAGGAAAACGTTTAACAACAGGAGTAACTTCTAGTTATTCATTATCTAGATCATTAATAAAATTTGATATGAATGATGTATCAAATACTTTGTCAAAGTATAACGTAGGAATCAATGATTGTAAGTTTATATTACAATTATATACCACACATGCAAAAAATTTACCTTCTTCATATACTATTAATGCAAATGTAGTTGGACAAGATTGGACAAATGGAACAGGATATTTAAATTATCAAAGTACTCCGGAGAATAATGGATGTACATGGGATAATCCTAAATCTGGATCATATTTTTGGATATCTAGTAGTCAAGAAGTAAATATGCCATCTGGTAGTACATTATATATTTCTGGATCTGGTAGTGGAGGTAGTTGGTTATATGAATCTGGATCTGCTCAAATAAGCGGAAGTTCAACTATATATTCTCAATCGTTTGACTCAACTACATTAACAGACACATCTGTGCGTCCTACTGATATTGATATCAATATAACACAAGCTGTTAAATTATGGGTATCTGGTAGCGGAGGATATACAGTACCTAATTATGGATTTTTATTAAAATTTTCAGATGATGATGAATCTGATTCTGCAGTTTCTGGTTTTGTTAGATTTTTTAGTAGAGATTCTAATACTGTATATGTTCCTAGAATATTAATGTATTTTGATAAATCTTCGTTTTCTACTGGTAGTTTGTCTTCTATTGATTTAGATTCATATGCAGTATATACTAGATTAAAAAAATCATATAAAGACGAAGAAGTTGTTAAATTAAGAATTTTTGGAAGAGATAAATATCCGCAAAGATCTCCAAGTAACGAATTTCCAATGACAACGGTTAAATATCTTCCTAGTAGTTCATTATATACAGTAATAGATGCAGCAACCGAAGAAACAATTGTTCCATATGATACATCATATACAAATATTAGCTGTGATTCTACTAGTAGCTTTATACAAATGGATATGTCAGGACTTATGCCAGAACGATATTATAGATTAGAATTTAAAGTTGTTGATGGGTATTTAGAAGAATATATAAGTGATAAATTTTATTTTAAAGTTACAAGATAAAATTATTATCTATATTTTTCTAGTTTAATATTTATACATATATGAATCATTATAATCTAATATCAAAATTAAAAAAATATCCTAAACAATCATTTCCTGGCGGTGTAGATGATCCTAAATATAATCTAATTAATCAAGAACCTGACGATGGTTCTGTAAATACAGCTCCATTTCCTGCAGCAGAAACTCCATCAGACACAATTACTGGAGATACTGGCAACTCAAGAATTCCAAATACTCAAGTTCCTATAGATTCAAAAAATTTAAATGCAATTAGTGTTAAAGATTATACCAAAGAAATAAAAAATATACAAATTAAAGATCAAAATAAAAAAATAAACATTTCAAAACAAGAAAATATTCCGCCTAGTATAATAGAACCAATTCCATCTCCAATTGATCAGAAAATAATTAGAGAATATAATTCAAAAGGAATTTATTTTAAATCTAATTTAAATGCAATTAATAAAAGAGATAATTCTGGAAATATTACATTAATAATAAAGGATACTAATGGCTAGAGCAGTAGATACAAATAAACCAGAAGAAATAAAAGAAGTTGCAGTTCAAAAACAAGCTGAAAAAGAATTACAATTATTTCAAACTGCCGGCCGGCCTGCTAATCAAGAAGAATTAATAATATTTGAACAGATTAAACAAAATTATACTAATAGATCTGTTGTAAAAACAATTGACACCCAATTTAGATATTTTTCATTTCCTCCAAGTACAACTATTTCTGCAGATAATTTCGATGTTACATTACCTGACTTAAATTTATCAGAGTTTGGAATAGATCCAGTAAGTGGATTTCATCGTGTACCATTAGATCCAAATTTGGATAGAGGATCAAATGAATATAGAAAAATTAATTTATCATATGGAGATGGAAATAGTTGGAATATAACTACAGCAAATCCTCAAGGATATAAAGGCCCTAGAAGAATACCATTTGAACAAACATTATCTGGAACTCCATTAGGAGAACGTTTTGGGTTTGTTTTAACACCAGAAATTATTTCTTTAGTTAATGATACAAACAAAACTATAAAGTTTACAGTAGGATTTAGTGTTAATCAAAAAGAATCATCCGATCCTCTTCGTAATACTGGATATAACTTACAACTAGAACGAGATATGCCAACTAAATGGAGACGTAATAATAAAATAGGAGCAGATGGAAAACCAATATTTGGATCCACAAAACCAAGATCGTATCAAAGATCTCAAGATCATGCAAATTATATTGGATTTTCTGGTACTAGTTATTCCCAAATGTGGCCATATATTAAATTTGTATATATAATAGATCCAACTGATATGTTTGATTATGATACTTATTTTCTAACATTAGAAACAGGAGGGCCTTCTTGGTATTTACGAAGTTCAATGTTCTGGAATATTGAATTAATTGATGATCCTGGTAAAGGATTGATAGGATCAACTAGATCTAGAAATTATGGAAAAATACCAACAAATTATAGAACGGATATAGATTCGCCAAAAACATAATATGTTAAAACAATATTCAAATATAGAAAATATTAATAATGCAAGTAATGCAATAGCAGGAGAACGTTATAGTTCGATCGATAAATCTTTATTTAAGGATACATTATTTCCATATATACCAGTTACATTAACATCAGTAAATAGTTCTAATGAATTTCATGTATATTCTGGAGATTCATGGATTACTGCAAAACAAAATATAACATTAACAGATTATAATAAACAAGTATTTGATAAAACTGGTAATGAAATACAATTAAATCAGCCAGCTAAATTTAATATAACACAAACATTAAATGATTTAAAATTAACTAGTGGAAAATATAAGATAGTTTTAAACTTTTTTGAAAATATTATAGGAAGTTACAATAGACAATTATTAGCAATCGATGAAATATCTCCAGATAGAACAGAAATACGTTTACGAGCTATAGATGAAGCAAATCCACATTTTTTAGTTGCAATTAATCAATATATTAATAATATACAACAAACTTCATTAAATGATGATGCTCATGAAAGATATCTATTAAATTTTTCTAGAAATGAAACTGCATTATTTGTTAATAGTGTTGTTGTTGGAAAATATCTATTTGTAAAATTATATAAACCAATTTCTAGAAATATAGAGAAAAATTTTAAATGTTGGATAGTACGTGAAAATAAACTACCGTATATTGATAATATATCTATAACTGAATTAATACAAGATGTAACATTTAATGTAATATCTGGAGTAAATTGGTATGCTTCTGCAGAACAAAATACATCAAATGCAACATCATTAAAAAATTGGAATGATTTATTAGGATCTTCTTTACAAACATCTCAACAAATTATTGATTCATATTTTTCAGGAAGTTTATCTGGAGTTAAATTAAATATTGATTATACAGATTTTAATAATTTTATATTTTATAGTTCAGCTACAGAACGATTAGCTAATTTTAAATATAAAGTTGAATTATTAGAATATTATAACGCTCAATCTGCGTCAATTGCATCTGTATCTGGATCTGATGCTCGTTTAAATGCTATACAAAATAAAACATTATATACTAATTTAATAGGAGGATTTGATCAATTTGAACAATTCTTATATTATCAGTCTTCATCAGGATTATTTACTTATGATCTTCCATTAGAAACTCCAACAGTTGAATTTGTAACAGGTAGTTATATTACACCAGTACCAAAAAGTAACTCTACATATCCATATCAATTATATTCAGTTACTAGTAGTAATTTTGAAAATTGGTATAATGGATTATATGATAGTGCATCGATATATGATTTACGAAATAATAATCGAATTATAAGAAATGTTCCAGAATTTATGTTGTTGGATGAAAACAACGAACAATTATCTAGTTTTGTTAACATGTTAGGTCAACATTATGATATATTATATACTTATATCACTGAAATGACAAAAATTAATTCTAGAGAGGAACATCCTAAAATTGGAATGCCTAATGAATTATTATATACTGTTGCAAAACAATTTGGATGGAAATTAACAAATGGCGGACAATCTGATGATTTATGGAAATATACGTTAGGAACTGATATTAATGGAACTCCATTAACTGGATCTAATACTGTAGGAGATCCTTCGTTACCTAGTAGAGATATTGCTTTTCATACATGGAGAAGAATTGTTAATAATATACCAGGATTATTAAAATCAAAAGGAACAAAGCGTAGTATACAAGCATTATTAGCATGTTATGGAGTACCACAATCATTAATAACAATTCAAGAATATGGAGGACCAAGAATTGCAAGGCCTCCGGTATATGAAAAATTAAACTTTGATTATTCTTTAGATTTAATACAAAATACAGCTGGAACTGTTCGTGTTGATTATAATCAACCAATTGGAAGTGTTGAATTACGTTTTAGAACAGACAATGTTTTAACAAATCCAACTATTCCTGGAACAATGAATTTATATTCAATTGGTGGAAATGATGTAACTATTGAATTTAGTAGAGGTACATTAGGAACAATACAAATTAATGGAACTTCATCTGCAGATATGGAATTATTTGATGGAGGGTATGTTAATACTTTATTGCGTACTGGATCTAATGGTAGTCTAGAAATAGTAGCAAAAAAATCAAAATATGGTAAAATTGTTGCTAGTGTGTCTGCTTCTGCTACTGCTAGTTTTTCAAATCCTGGAAGTATGATAATTGGGGGAACACAAGGAGGAAGTCGTTTACAAGGACAAGTTCAAGAATTACGACTTTGGACGGGTAGTTTATTAGATTCTCCTTTTTCTAATCATACTAAAGCTCCATCTGCATATGATGGAAATGTTAGTGCATATGATGAACTAGTATTTAGAACTCCATTAACTCAAAATGTTAATCATTCTGAAACTTCTAGCTTAACAGGAGTACAACCTATTGCATCTACTATATCTGCATCATTTACAAATTGGACAAATAATAATCCATATGACTCAATCGAAGAAACATATTATTTTGATGGAATATCATTAGGTGGTGGAACATTTGATGATAATAAAATTCGATTAGAATCTACTACATTAACAGGAACATTGAACACAGAAAATCGTGTATCATTAAATCAATTTGACACTGCTCCATTGGATTCGAATCGATTAGGAGTATTTTATTCTCCACAAACAATGATTAATGAGGATATTATTGCACAATTAGGGTTTACTATTTTAGATGATCTTATTGGCGATCCTTCGAATGATAATAAATATACATATCCTGATTTAATTAATACATCTAGAAATTATTGGAAAAAATATGCTGATAAAAATGATATGAATGCATATTTAAGAATCTTTTCTTTATTTGATTTATCATTTTTTAAACAACTAGAACAATTAATACCAGCTCGAGTAGATAAAACATTAGGAGTATTAATACAACCTACAATTATTGAACGTAGTAAAGATACTTCATTAGCTAGAATTTCAAAATTAGATCAACATTATACTAGTAGTATTAATGTATTAGATATATTAGATCTTACTAGTAGTGTCAATAATTATTCTCAATCTATTGAATTAATACCAGACGACATTTTACAACCTGAAATTATAGATTATAGCGGTAGTCTTGATATTTCAAAAAATAGTGTATTAAAAACTACTAGTAGCTTTGAAGATATAATTAGTATTCTAGATCTTAGTAATCCTGGTAATATATCAAGTAGTTTTACAGAATTTAATGCAATAATAAACGAACGATCGAATAGATTTGATGGAACTATATATAAACATAGATATTTAATTTTATCTGGAAGTACATATATTACAGGATCTACTCCATATTGGGAAAGTGAAGCAATACTTCCTTTTATTTCTGGAAGTAGATTATCAGAGTTTGCAAAAACATCATATTCTTCTTCATCTGGAATTACATTACGTACAGCTGAACATCAAGATTATTTACCACGTGGTATTGCAAATCATAGATTTAATGGTTGTAAAATTACTAGTCCAGATTTTAATGTTAATTCTAAAGATACTCCAGATGGTAAACCTGTTGTTGAATTTGTTGAAACTAGCGGTAATCGTATTATAACTCAACAACCTGGAATAGAAGGAAATTTTGATATACGAGAATAAAATTAATTTTTTTAATAACGTAATATTTATATAAAAAAAGGAAATCAATGGGATACTTAGATAATACTTCTGTTACTGTAGATGCAATTCTTACTAATAAGGGTAGAGAATTGTTAGCTAAAGGAGACGGATCTTTTAATATAACTCAGTTTGCATTAGCAGACGATGAAATAGATTATGATTTATGGAATCCTAATCATTCATTAGGATCTGATTATTATGGCATAGTTATTGAAAATATGCCGTTAACGGAAGCAATACCTGACGAAACTCAAGCTATGAAAAGTAGATTATTAACATTAGATAATAATACTACAACGAGAATACCAACTGTACAAGTAGACAAAACATCTTTAACATTGAATACAGGTCAATCAGCTATAATACAAGCTTCTACATTTGGTTTAAATAATGCAAATTCTACATTTGGTTATTCTGCAATTCTTTCTGATTCGTCTGTTGCTATAATTAATCCTGCACCAGACAATGAAATTACTAGTAATATTTTACCAACAGTACCTAGTATATCGGCAAATGCAGAAGCAACAAGTATTGCTTCATTAAGTCAAGGAGCATTTAGAATAGTAGGAAAACAATTAGCAAGAGATAAAACTGCTACAATTACTATTATTGGTAATGAAACAGGCGGAAGTACAACTGTTAGTGTAACCGTTAAAGCTGCTAATTTAGCAACAACCCAAAGAGGTTAATAGGAGTTAAAATGAATACAATAATAGATAATTTAAAAAAATTACCAAATCAAAGTCAACGAGGTAGAAGAGAAAGATCTAGAAGAAGAGAAGAAAGAAGAAGAGAAAGATCTAGAGAAAGAGAAATAATAGAAGTACCAAGAGAACTTCCTATTGAACGAACACCTGTAAGACGTGAGCCTCCTATAGAAAGACCAGCTCCAATTCCAGAAGCTTTAGAGCCAACCGTTGTAATTGAAGATCCAATAACAGGAGGAGAAATTGATCCTTCTACAATTGATGAAATTAGAAAAGAAGCTGTTAATGACTATGTAGCTCAAGTACAAAATCAAAATACTATTATAAATGGTGGAAAAACATTTCAAATATTTGATATATCAGGAGAAAATGGAGATATAATTGAAGCTTCAAAAGAAACTGTAACTGCAGGTTTATGGAGTGATAATTTAGTTGAGTTATCAAATTATTTTACTCAATCAATGAGTCAAGCACAATCACAATATTATGTAAATGTTTTACAAAAAGAACAAAATGAAACCGGGTCTGCTGTACAATATGCAATTGCATATGGAAATGCAGTAGGAAGTGGTTCTTCAACTAATGGTAGTGTTGACGATGCTCCATCAAAAGCAATTTATAGTCAATACAGACAATTATTATTAAATAAAGATGTTACTAGATTTTCAACTCCTCAATCTGGAAGTACTGATTCTATATATATTATTAACTTCCAAAGAAATCGTACTAAAGATAAATTAGATCCAGGAAATTTTGAAATTCCGTTAATAGGTATAGATTCTAGAGATACTGATGCAACTGGTAGTATAATAGTTAGTGCCGGAACTGGCTCTATTACATTAATTGATGATTCTACAATTACATCTGCATCTAATGAAGATTCTGGAAATGTTTATCATATTGTTTCAGGAAGTATAGCAAATGGCGTTTATAATTCAGCATCGCCTGATTATTATGGAGTAGTTTATCCAGATCATAGTACTATTATATTAGATGGAAATTTATTAGATCAACGTTTAGGATTTAAAACTAATACAGGATCAAATTCGCAAGGAAGTAATCATTATGGATTACATGCTTCAATTTCAGGATCATATTTAACTGGATCTCATGGATTTAAGGCTAGAAATAAAGAAACTGTATCAAGTACTTTTTATTTTGTTAGAGTTAAAAATGGAGACTTTAATTACTCAAATAATGCAACATATATTACCGGCGATCAAGGTGATATTAAACAAGATGAATTTATTGGCGATCCTAAATCTTATATAACTACAATAGGATTGTATAATGATTCTAGAGAATTATTAGCAATTGCAAAATTAAGCAAACCTTTAATAAAATCTAAAAAACGTGAATTAAATATTCGAGTAAAATTAGAATATTAATAACTGATTCTATCCCCGTTATATTTATAATAAAAGTATAGCGGGGTTTTACTAGTATGCCAAACATAATAAAAGATAAAAACGGAACACACCCACAAGTTTTTAAACGTGTTGATAAATCAGACACGAAAATTACTCCTATAGAGATTAACAAATTATTTACGTTAACATCGGGAAGTGAAATAAATTCAGGTAACCCAGATGATAACAATAATGATTATATGGTTATGTTTGCAAACTATGTACCAGGAACTCCAGAAATTAATCAATATGGCGAAGCTTATTTATTTAATACTCCTGAAGATAAAACATTTAGAAAAAATTTAAATGGATCATATTCATTTTCAGTATATCATTCATTAAATAAATTATTTTATAAGTATAAAAATGATGTATTTAAAACTCATGGAGTGTTAACACCAATAGATAAATCTACAAAAATTTTATATCAATCAGCTTCAGTCTTTAGTATACCACAATTAAAAATGGGATTGAAAATAAAAAATGAGTCATTTATTTATAGTGGATCTGTAAATTTACAATCTGATAAATATGAAAATATTATTGATTCTGCTATTGATACTAGTTCATTTGTTAATGATGAAACATTTTATGAAGGATTTAATGAATATTTTGATATTACTAGATTTAATCTTACAGCTGAAACTGGAGATAAAGGACAATCATTTCCGTTAAATCCTATATATAAAAAGAGTTCAGTAACTCAATCATTATCTTTTATACCAGGTATAACTACAACAAATGGTTCTGAAGATACTATAGGATATGCTGCATTTTTTACAGGATCATCGTTTATAAAAACAGGTATTAATGGAATATATGATCGTGATCATGATTATGCAATATCGTTTTATATATGTAGTGCATCAAATAAAAATAGTTTTGATGATAATATAATATCAAAAACATTAAATGATCAATATGGACAATATCCATTTAGAATATATTTAAGTTCAGGTCAAATTAAATATTCAATTGCTGCTAGTACAAATTTAAAATTTGAACTTGTATCTGATACATATGTTACTAGTAGTTGGACTCATGTTGTTTGTCAAAAAACTGGTAGTACTATGCAAATGTATATAGACAATGTATTACATAAATCAGTATCTTCTGATTCGTTATTACCAACTGATGAAATACAAAGCTTTCATACTGCGTCTGGAAATATAAGTAATCAATATGATGTTCAAATAGGAGGATTTGCTGCAAATAATAGAAATTTAAATGGAATATTAGATGAAGTTAGAATATATAATAAAGGATTAACTTCTACACAAATTTCTTCATTATCAGATAGAACAGAAGGAGGAACTGTATTACAAACAAATCGTGTTGGAAATGCATTTCATAATAACGGAATATTTGTTATAACAAGTCCTGATTATAGATACAATAATATTTTAGATTATGCATATACATCTAGTTATAAAAGTACAATAAATATTTTTGAATTTAGCACATTATGTAAAATAGATGCTGGAGACTTTAATTTAACTACAAATCATTCATCATTAAAAGATGATAATGAGACATATTTAACTCATGTTACATCTAGTAATTTTCAACCATATGTTACAACTGTTGGATTATATAACGAATATGCTCAATTATTAGCAATTGGAAAATTAGCAAACCCAATTAAAAATAGGAATGATATTGATACAAATATATTAGTTAGAGTTGACTTAGATCAAGATCAATTTACAAATACTAAAGATACAAATGAATTTGATTAAACTAACAAACATATTAAAAGAAATTTCTGAAATTGAATCAGAAAGAATATTGTCAAAAATACGAAATAAAAATTTTCAATTTTTTGATAGTGGAGATAATGGAAAAGTTTATACTATAGATGGTGAAGATTTATTAATGAAAATAACATCAGAACCAGATGAAGTAGCAGTTGCAGACGTTATTGTTGGACAATATGATAAATATAATGCATTTATTCCAGTAGTTTATACAGATAATAATAAAATGTATATTATGAAGCGAGCGAGTAAATTATCATCATCTATGTTTACAGAAATAGAAAATTTTTATGAAAATTATAAAAATTATGCAAGACAACAAGGTATTGAAACAAGTATTTTTGAATATTTTAATAATGATGGAGCTAGAAATATTAATCAAAATCTTGCAAGTTTTATAAGTGCATTAGAACAACAAGTTAAAGACACAGGAATTGGCGATTTAGAATTATCATTAGATTTTAAACCAGATAATATTATGAACTGGAATGGTAATTTAGTAATGGTTGATTGGTAAAGGAAAAAAAGTTATGAAAAATCATTGGCATTCAAATAATAAACAACGCCAAGCGGCGTATAAGTATGGATATAGATCTGGATTAGAATTAAAAGTTGCAGATCAAATAAAAGAAGCAAAGTATCCAGTAAAATATGAAACAGAAACATTACAATATATTGTTCCTCAAAAAAATTCAAAGTACACACCTGATTTTATTTTTATAAAAAAGAATGGTAAAACAATGTATATTGAAACTAAAGGAAGATGGACAAGTACTGATAGACAAAAAATGAAACATATTTTAGCATCTAATCCAGATATTGATTTACGAATTATATTTCAAAATCCAAATCAAAAAATATCAAAAGGATCAAAAACAACATATGAAATGTATGCAACTAAAATTGGAATAAAATATGTTGCAAAAAAAGATATGCCAAAAGAATGGTTAAACGAATGTTGTAAAATAGATGAAGAGCCAAAAAAAATTAATTTGTTAAACAATTGGTTGGATAATTGAAAAATAATCATTATTTTTTTAATGTAAGTTAATAAAAAGATGAAATCGTTTAATATAATGTATATTATTAAATGATGAGTCGTTAGACCGATTAATTGTGTCTAACATATATTATAATAAGCCAATTATTTTGATCTTTCAGTAAATTTTCTTATAATAAATTATATGACAAATTTAAAACTACTTCAACTCTTAGAGTCTGTTTTAGGTAAAGGTAAGCAAACATCTGGTAATAATATTGCGTTTTTCTCTCCATTTACATCACATTATAAACCTAAATTAGAAATTGATATTAATACTGATAATAACGGTCAGAATCCATGGCATTGTTGGATATCTGATAAAAAAGGTAGATCAATACATTCTTTATTTAAACAATTAAATTTGTCAAAAGATAAATTTGAAAAATTAGGTAAAATAATTGAACGGTCGAAATATAGAAATAATTCTACAGAAATATCAAAAAAAGAAGAACAAATTCAATTGCCAGAAGATTTTAAACCACTTTGGTTAAAAAACAATACTCCAGATTATCGTAATGCAATATATTATTTACAAAAACGTAAAATAACAATATTTGATATAATTAGATATAGGATTGGATATGCTGATAACGGCCCATATTCTGGTAAAATAATTATTCCTAGTTATGACGAAAATGGACAATTAAATTATTTTGTATCTAGAGCATTTTATGAGAATGATCCATATAAACATAAAAATCCAAAAGTTTCAAAGGATATAATAGGATTTGATATGTTAATTAATTGGAATGAACCAATTACATTATGCGAAGGAGCATTTGATGCAATTACAATTAAAAGAAATGCAATACCATTATTTGGAAAACAAATTAATCCAAAATTACGAATGAAAATTATAGAAGAAGGCGTTAAAGAAATTAATATATGTTTAGATAATGATGCAATTGTTAATGCAAGAAATATAGCAAAAACATTTATGGGAGAAGGAATAAAGGTTCATTTAGTCAAATTAGACAAACAAGATCCGAATGAATTAGGATATAAAAAAATTACTGAAAAAATTCAAGACACGTATCAATTTTCTTTTGAAGAAATGATGCATATGGAAATAAATTCACTATGGAAATAAAAACATTAAAAACAAATATAACTTCAATTGACAAGATATTTCATATATCTGATGTTCATATTCGTACACTAAAACGTCATAAAGAATATGAACAAGTATTTGAAAATTTATTTTTACATATAGCACAACATGCAACAAATCAAAGTATTTGTGTATTAACTGGAGATATTGTACATTCAAAACTAGATATGTCGCCGGAGTTAATTAACATGTTAACTAAATTTTTTAATGGATTCCATTTACCTACAATTGTTATATTAGGAAATCATGATATGAATTTAAATAATTTATATCGATTAGACGCATTATCTCCAATATTAGATGTTATTAATAATGATAATATATATTTTATAAAAGATAATGGATTATTTAAATTTGCTAATGTTGTATTTAATCATATGGCAGTTGATGTAGCTCCAAAAGATTATATTCAAGCAAAAGATTTTGATGCTCATTACAAGATAGCATTACATCATGGAGCTGTACATAGTGCTAAAACAGATATAGGATTTCAAATATCAAACGAACATGTAACTACTGAATTATTTGAAGGACATGACTTAACATTACTAGGCGATATACACAAACCTGCACAGTTCTTAAACACCCAAAGAACAATTGGATATCCTGGGTCATTAATACAACAAAACCACGGAGAAGCACTTAATCACGGTATATTAGTATGGGATTTACCAGATCGTACGTCTGAATTTATTGAAATAGAAAATGAATATGGATATGTTACATTTGAAGTGGATAATGGTAAAATTATTAACTCTCCTAAACGTGTTCCTAATAAACCTAGAGTACGAATTAAATTTAATGATACTGATGCAGCTGATATTAAAAAATTAATTGCAACTATTAGAAAAAAATATAAAGTTCAAGATATATCTATACAACGATCTGCAAATCATATTGATAATAACCAAAATGGATCGATTGCAATTGGTAATGTTAGAGATGTAGAACATCAAAATAATTTAATAACAACATTTATTGAAGATAATTATCCTGAAGCAGATAAAAAAGAATTAGATGCTATACGACATATTAATAGAACAATTAATTCAAAACTGCCAGTTTTAGAATCAGTAAGAAATGTAACATGGCATCCAGTTTCATTCGAATTTAATAATATGTTTTCATATGGAGAAAATAATAAAGTAGATTTTTCAAAATTGTCAGATGTTATAGGTTTATTTGCAGCAAATGCATCTGGTAAATCTTCTTTATTAGATGCAATAACATATACAATATTTGATAAATGTAGTAAAACAAGTAAATCAAAAGAAGTTTTAAATAATAAAAAATCTGGATTTAAAGGTGTATTTAAGTTCATGTTAAATAATAAGTTATATACTATTGAACGAGAAGGAATAACATTAAAACATGGTCATGTAAAAGTAAATGTTAATTTTTATAATGAAGATCAAAATTTAAATGGCGAAGAAAGAAGTGATACAAATAAAAGTATTAGAAGATATTTAGGAACATATGATGATTTTATTTTAACTGCATTTTCATTACAAGCAGACAATAATAATTTTATAGAAAAATCTCAACGTGAAAGAAAAGATTTATTATCACAATTTTTAGATACTACTGTATTTGAGCAGTTATATCATTTAGCATCAGAAGAAATAAAAGAAACTTCTGGTAAATTAAAAGAATATAAGAAAACTGATTTTGGTTTAATTATACGAGATTCGGATGATATAATTTTAAAAAATCAGGATAAAATTATTGAATTAGAAAAAAATGATACCAATTTACAAGAATCTAGAAATGACTTACAAAATAAAATTGTAGAATTAATTGAAACAAAACAACCTATATCATATGACGGACCTTCTATAAAAAAATTAGAAAATGAAGAATCTATATTAATAAAAGACATTGAAAAAATAAATTCAAATACATTAATATTAGAAGATAAAATTAATACTATAAAATCTAATATATCATCATATCAAAATACAATTAATAAAAATCAATTTAAAAAAATATCAAGTGAATTATCAGAAATTATTAATAAAAAAGATATAGTATCAAATGAAATAAGTACATTAACAAGTTTAATATCTTCACAAAAAAAGAAAATAGATCATTTAAAAACGCATGAATATGATCATACATGTAAATATTGTATTGAAAATATATTTGTAAAAGATGCTTTAGAAGCAGAGAAATTACTTCCTGGAAATAAATTACAATTAAAAAATAAAATAGGAGCATCTGAATTCTTTCAACAACGAATCGATAGGTTAAATTCGTCAATTCATGAATATCAAGAAAAAATAAATTTAAAAAATTCAATTGAAAAATTGGAATTACAATTACAAATATTAGAAAGTGATATACAAACAAAAGAATCTGAGTTAGAAACAAATGCTGAAAGACAAGAATTATTTAAAAAGAATGAATCTGCAATTATATTTAATGAATCTATAGATACAAAAATAGATTCTAAAAAGAAACTTATATTAGAAACTACTGAATTAATAAAAAATATAACAAATAAGATTAAATCAAATCATGGTGAAATTGAAGTTGCTAAAACAAAAAAGAAAACAGCTTTAGAGCAATTAGATACATATAAACAATTAGAAACAGAATATAAAGCATATGAATATTATTTACACTCAGTAAAGCGAGATGGTGTTCCATATGAACTAATTAAAAAAGCATTGCCTAAAATTGAAACTGAAATAAATAATGTTTTAAATCAAGTAGTAGATTTTAATATGGTATTAAATACAGATGGTAAAAATATTAATGGTTATATTATATACGATGAAGATAATTTTTGGTCATTAGAATTAACATCTGGAATGGAAAGATTTATATCATCTCTAGCAATTCGTGTAGCATTAATTAATGTGTCTGCATTACCAAGACCAAACTTTATAGCTATTGACGAAGGATGGGGTAGTTTAGATAGAGAACATATTTCTGCCGTTACTAACTTATTTGAATATTTTAGAACAAAATTTGACTTTTCTATTATTATATCTCACGTTGAATCCATGAGAGATATGGTAGACAATTTAATTGAAGTAAATAAAATAGAAAATTTTAGCCAGATTCTACATACTTAATATTTATTAAAAAGAAGTATGTACGAAAATGCCAAGAAAACGAAGATTAAATAATCCTAATTTATCTGACAGATTAGTATTTTTTACTGATACATCAGATACATCTCCAGATATATTTCGAATAACTGAATTTCCTACAAGATTAACTGCAGGAAAAAATATAATAAAGTTACAAGGAAATCAAAATTCATTAGTATCTGGAGCATTTATTGAAGTTCAAATTGATGATGCTAATGGAAATCCTATATATAATGAAATACTTAATTATTTAGAAGATGATGGATCTCGAGTTATAGTATTTTATATATATCCTGATACTCCAGAAGGAGATGCAATAATAACATTAGGAACTGAAATATTTCAAATAAACGGAAATTTTGTTCCATTTGAATTTCAAAAACGTATTAATGCAACATGGTCCAAATCTGTTCCTGTTGCTCCTACAGTACAAAATAGTAGTGAAATTATATTTACAAACGAGCCTACCGTAACAGTAGAAGAACAAATTTCTGTACAATTAGATAGATCCTATTCTGGAAGCTTACAGACAACAACATATGATATAGGAACTGTTAAGTACATAGAACATAATAATAATCCAAAAATTATAATAACCGGTGGACAATTTACCGGAGACATGAAAAATGGTACTTTAACTGTTACAAATCCTACAAATCCTAGACCTACCCCAAACTTTATACCAGATTCGACTCCTGTATACACTTCAAAAATATTAAAAGTATTAAATGATACAACATTAACATTAGAAACACCATTTACATTTTTAACAAGTCAAAGTTTATCTATACAAAAATATAATGAATTTGATAATTCTGCATATTCAATTGAATATAATGTATCTCCAGAATTTACTCCAACACAAAATTCTCAATCATTTGCATTAATGCAAGTTAAAAACTTAGATCCTCAATCAGGAGATGTTTCAAGATTAAAATTATATGCTAGTAATGATGGTACAATTGGAGATTATGAATTAATTAATGATATTGACTTAACACCAACAGAAATATTTGTCGATGCAACTGGATCTGATTTGCCTGATATATCTATAGGATTTTTTACTTCACAAAGTATTATTAATGAATATTGGGAAGGAAAAACATTTTTAGATAAAACTGAAGTTACTGCTCCAACATTGCTTTGGTCAACGAGTTCATTAAATAATGCATTAGTAGTTACTAGTTCAGTCGATATATCATTACCAACAAGTGTACATATAGTTAAATCAATTGATTCTATTGCAGGAGTTTTTGTAAAAGATTCACAATATAAAATACAATTTGATGCAATTGCAACACAACTTATTCCAGGACAAGATTCTAAAGTTTCAATATATCTATCAGGATCATCATTTAATTTTGATGGAACAGATCCTTTAAATTTAGAACTACCTATAAATATAGGTAAAAAAATTGGAGAAGTTGTAACTACAGAAACAAACAAACGATATGATGATGTAAATTTTATATTTGAAGCAGATCAAGATGGCCATGGATCAGTATTATTTGTAATTGAAAACGGAAAATGGCAGTTATCTGAAGTACAAACATTATCAAATTCAGATTTTGGATTTACAGAAAATTATACTAGACTACGAACATTGATACCAAATCATCATAAAAATGGAAATCAATTATCATTTAAATTAGAATATTATAATATATTAGGCTCTAAAAGTAAAACAGTTAGTTTTATAGGAAATAAACCATTTGATGGAGGTAACAGATATATCGATGGTGATTTTTCAATGTTAACTGGATCATTAACAGTTGCAGATTCTTTAAATTCAGGAGTTGAAATAGTAGGACTTAAAAACACCGGATATATCAGATCATTAGGATACGAAGGATTTAATCAAGCTACAGGCTCTGGAGGCGGATTTTTATTATTTTCAGGATCTGCATTACCATTACAAACAGAAACAACATATAATGGTGTAGGACTAGAATTAGTTGCAGATTCAAATAATTTCTTTAAATATAGAACCGATCCTAGTATTTTAGATATTAGAACTCAAACATTTTTTCTAGGAGATTCATCTTCACAATTTATACAAGGCGGAAATGGAGAATTAGAAATATCTTCTTCTGGATATCATATACAAACAACAGGAGATATAACAGCATCAAGAATTTTAATCGAAGGAGGAACAATTACAGATAATGTTTCTATACTTGGATCAGTTTCTGCTAATAGTATTTTAACTCCTGCTACAATAGGCGGATCTCCAGCAAACGAATCAAATGCATCATCATCAATATCAGATCAAGGATTTGCTAAATTTGTATCTGCTTCTATTGCCGGATTTGTTGTAAATACTGAAGAAATAAAATCTGCAGACGAAGAACTACGATTAAAATCTGGAGGACAAATTACTGCGTCTAGAGTGTTATTAGAAGGCGGAACGATTACCGATGGTGTAACAATATTAGGATCAGTAACAGCAAATAGTATTAGAACTCCAGCATTAATTGGAGGATCTCCATCTACAGAAACAAATTCATCATCATCTATTAAAGCAGACGGGTTTGCAAGATTTGTATCAGCATCAATTGGAGGTTGGGCAATTACTACGGCTTCGATCGAAGGCGGTAACTTAATAATGAAGCCCGAAGGTATTTTACAAACTAGAGATTTTGCTAGTGGTTTTAAAGGATGGAAAATATCATCTGAAGGAAACGGAACAGCAGAATTTGAAAATGTAAGAATAAGAGGTACATTAAGGACGACTACATTTGAGAAAGAATCAGTAAACGCAGTTGGTGGACAATTATGGGTAACTAATGCTACAACAATATCAGGATCAAATGTAACAGCAAACGATGCAACAATGTCTGTAGCTAATGCTAGCGGATTTACTCTTGGAGAAATTTTATTAGCTAAAAAAGTAGATGGAACTGGATTTCAAACAGAATATCTTTTATTAGAATCAGCATCAGTAGATGGTGACAATTCAAATGCAGATGAAGTGTTTGGACGAATATATGTTCAAAGAGGGTATGGAAGTGGGTCTCAAGGAAGTTTTGTAGGAGACTTAGCATCAACTTCTCAATCATATGATGAAGGACAAGTTATTGTATCAACAGGATTAAGCAGTAGTGGTTATATTAAAATGAATGCAAATCCTAGAGATTCAAATACTCCATTTATTGATATTGTAGAAAGAACGGGTAGTGGATTATATGATGTTGAATTGCGTAGCAGATTAGGAGATTTAAGTGGTTTAGCTAATTCATCATATGTATTTGGAAATCCAAGTCCAGGTTTTGGATTAGCAACAGATAATGTATTTTTACAAGGAGGAATAATTGCAAAAACAGGATCTATAGGCGGAATAGAAATGGAAGCCGGTAAATTATATATTGGAGCTGGTAATCATGCAAATTCAGATACTGGTTTTTATGTAGATTCTGGATCAAATTTTTCATTAGGAGATAAATTAACATGGAACGGATCATCATTAGTTGTACGAGGTCAGTTAAGATTAGAATCTGGTGAAAATGTACAAGATGCAATAAATGAAGCAACAGCATCAAATACAGCTAAATCATTAATACTAACAACAGATTCACAAGTATTTGCATTTCCATCTGCTTCTTCTTTATCTGCAGATCCTTCAAAAATAATATTTAACATAGCACAACAAAATTTATCATCTAGTATTTCAGCTAGTAATGTTACTATTACAACAGCACAAGATTCTACAATAACAAATTTTAGTTTTGATACTGGAAGTATAACATCAAATTCTTCTGGATTATTTAGTGGGGTTGTTAGTGGAAGTATAACATTTGCCGGCGCAACCAATGCAGGAGGATTGGCATCTACAAAAGCAAATTTACCATTAACAATTGAAACATCAGGAGATGGATTATCAGATTCTACTACAATATTTAAAATTGAAGGTGGGTCATCTGGAGTTTCTGGATCAGATGGAGCAGCTGGAGTTGATGCAGTAACTACATTCTTAACAAACGAGTCACATACATTTGCTGCAAATGAATCCGGCGCTATATCATCATTTGTTGGTGGTACAACTGATATGATTGTATTTGAAGGTATTACCAATGTAACAAGTAGTTATTCATTTTCAAGAACAAATGGTACTGGAGTTAGTTCTAATATAGTTAATAATACTATTACGGTAACTGGATTAACAGGAGATACCGGATCAATTGATATAACAGCAACTAGCGGTAGTACATCATTAACTAAAATAATGTCATTAGCTAAATCAAAAGCTGGTTCAGATGGTTCAAATGGATCTGATGCAAAGTTAATTTCAGTAACATCTGATTCACAAGTATTTTCTTTTCCTAGTGCATCGTCAAATGATGCTATTGATAATGATATATTAGTAATAATTAATCATCAAAATTTATCTAGTTCACCACTTCCGGCCAATATTACTATAAAAGATTCTGGCGGTACTACAATAACTAATCCTACATTTATATCATCATCAACATCTGGAACTGGACAAATTAGTGGATCTATTACTTTTAGTGGAACTCTAGGTGGAGATAAAACAAAATTACCAATTTCAATTGAAGTAGAAAAAGAATCAGTTAGTGATATAACTAGAATTTTTAAAATCGAAGGCGGAAGTGATGGAATAACTGGAGCTAATGCTAAATTATTAACAGTAACATCTGATTCACAAGTATTTTCATTTGTGTCAGCATCTTCTAATACTGCTACTGATAATGATATATTATTTATTATTAATCAACAAAATTTATCAACTCCTATTGATAGCTCAGAAATATCAATAACTACTGCAAATGACACTACAGTAACTGGATTTTCATTAAATACAGATGTTGCAAATAATTCTGGATTATTTACTGGAGAAGTGTCTGGTAGTGTAACATTTACTGGAGCTTTGTCGTCTGGCGGATTAAATTCTGACAAAACAAATTTACCTATAACTATTACAGTAACATCTGGATCATTAACTGATACTACAAAAATATTTAAATTAGATGGCGGTAGTTCTGGAGCTGACGGATCAGACGGAGTAGACGGAGTTACTGCATTTTTAACTAATGAATCTCATACTTTCCCTGCAGATCAAACCGGTGTTATTGCTTCATTCGTAGGTGGTAATACAGATATGGAAGTATTTGAAGGTATTACTAACGTAACTTCTAATTATACATTTACTGGATCTAATTCAAATGGAATAACAGCAACAAGCTCAAGTAATTCATTAACAATTACAGGAATGACAGTTGATTCTGGATCAGTTAATTTTACAGCTAAATCTGCTAGCGTATCAATTACTAAAGTAATGTCCCTTGCAAAATCTAAACAAGGTGAATCATCAATAACTGCTTTTTTGACAAATGAGTCCCAAACATTTCCAGCTAATTCATCAGGAGTAGTATCAAGTTTTGCAGCTGGTACCACTGCAATGGAAGTCTTTAACGGATTAACTAATGTTACTTCAAGTTTTACATTTACTGGTTCAAATACTGACGGCGTTACTGCAACAAGCTCTAGTAATAATATCCAAATAACTGGAATGTCACATGATTCTGGATCTGTAACATTTACTGCTAAATCTGGTTC
>VMHT01205595.1_pt1 | contig 34954 bp, 44 predicted proteins | sample 4693611 | NCBI WGS metagenome assembly VMHT01 (sample SAMN12280063, study PRJNA550983) | marine metagenome | isolation source: seawater sampled from same location over 5 years 0.02-0.2 micron viral filtrate | place: USA: collected off the coast of southern California halfway between the port... ...
ATGACAAACCATAACGTAGATAAATATGTGCTAAGCCTGTATGACTTCACAGGTGAGGCGCTTGTACCTTGGGCAGAGGCTGGCTACAGCTGTATCGCCTTTGATATTCAACACGATAACACAGTCACTGATGTGTTTGGTAGTGGTGGCAGCATCAAGTATGTCAAAGCTGACTTGCATGATCAGAGCACACTCAACAGGATAGCTGTACAGTTTCAGTTTGAGGACGTTGTGTTTGGCATGGCCTTCCCTGTCTGCACTGACATGGCTGTATCAGGTGCGGCGCACTTCAAGCGCAAGGCAGAGCGTGATCCTGAGTTTCAGAACAAGGCAGTAAGTTACGCTAAGATATGTGCTCAGATGTTCAATGAGCTAGGTGTGCCTTACTTCATAGAAAACCCTGTCAGTGTGTTGGCTACTAAGTGGCGCAAGCCTGACCATAGCTTCCACCCTTATGAGTATGGCGGCTACATCCATGACGATCATGCAGAACATCCCCGCTGGCCTGAGTACATTGCAGCCAAGGATGCCTACCCTAAAAAGACATGCCTGTGGACAGGCAACGGCTTTACTATGCCGTGGACAGATCCAGTACAGCCTGAGCAGGGCCACAGTAGGCAACACCTAAAGCTGGGCGGTAAGTCTATGAAGACTAAGAACATACGCAGCGCAACGCCTCGTGGCTTCGCTCGAGCAGTATATGAGTTCAATGCAGTTAGTTCAGCGTAAATATAAATGGATTGTGTACGGTGATGACGGTAAGATAATCGTCATCACTTCACACAAAGCTGTAGCTATCGCTTACGCAAGGAGACAAGACAGATGTACTACGTTGAAACAAAGCTAGTGTTCAGAGTAGAACACGAAGAAAATGCATCGCAGTTATGGTGGGTGCAAGAAGCAATAGACGGATGGCTTGAAGGTGAAGAAGAAGTTGTATATGTGAAGCTAGAAAATATAGTTAACGAAGGAGTGAAACAATGACTATATGGAACGACAATTACTTTAACAAGGAGATGGCGTAATGACACGAGAAGAGTTCTTTGATGCCCTATGGCAGATGGTCAAGGATACAGACGTAGACTATCAAGAATTACTTGACGATGACGGTGAGGGTGGCGTATACATCAGGTTCACCAATGTAATAGTAGAAGAGGAGATGGCGTAATGCAATTAACAATCAACACAAAGGCTTTCCCTGATGCAGATCCTGAAATGTTACAAGAAATGCTTGGCGTATTACCCTATTGGGTACGTGAGTACATCTTGTTAGGCACAGACATGGATATTGTAGGGTTTATGACTGAGCGCTACGGCTTTGGTAGCTTGTATGAGTTCAAGGGTAGTGTATCAGATGATGGTACATACATCCATCCAGAAGATCCTGACATGCCCTACGTAGGTAAGATGAACACGCCCAACGGCAACGTGTACTTCTATGAGTACGCTATGCTTGCACTGCCCCTGCCTGACGGTAAATACTTTGTAACAAGGATGGACTAAAATGTATACACTAGAGCTAACATCAAGCCAAGTGCTGATGATGAAGGATATGATAGAGTGTGACATGGATTTGTCTTCTCATGAAGCACCTGACTATGATAGCATTGATCTAATGCAATACTACCTTGATCGTGCCCAGGTATTGCAAAAAGTAAAGGAGCTAGTAGCATCATGATTCGCATCATATTGACAAGCACTAAGACTAACAAAGAAATATGCTATCACACTGTGCAGCGCATGGATGAAGCAGAACGCCATGCGGAAGTGTATAGCCGCATGGAAGGTATAAAAGTAGAAGTGTTGCAGAATTGTCACGTGACATAATGGTAACATTGACGCAGCTTAACACAACGACTAATCTATAAATGTCTAAACAAGGAGAAACAGACATGACTAACACACAAAACACTAAAATCCTGGCTCACCTACGTGCAACCAAGGGTCTAACCCTGCGTGAGGCTATGCTGGACTACAGCATTCAGTCATTCACCAAGCGTATCTCTGAGCTACGCAAGTCAGGTTATCGCATTGATGGCGTGAAGGGTAAGCACCCTGTGACTGGTCAGCAGTACACACGCTACGTTTTAATTGAGGAGACAGTATAATGACTAAGACACTTAAAACAGAACTCACTCGTGACGAGGTAAAGATACTCTTGGAAGTGTACACCTGTATGGATAGCATGATAGAGGATTCAATGGAGATGATGGATGTTCGCCTGTCACAACTCAGTGACCTGCGTGATAAGTCTTGGGCATTGAAAAATATGTTTGACTTCCGTCCTCCTGCAAGAGAGGATGGTAACCCTAATCACTGGAAGCCTTATGTGTTACCTGATGATCCAACCGCTTGGTACTATGATGAAGGAGACAGTTAATGATTGCAAGTAAAGCTATAAAAGTCTACGCAAGTGTAGGTCAGCCTGATGGTGAGTATGTCACCACAGTGTTCAGCGCAGATGATGCGATAAAGGTTCGAGCCAAACTGTTCAAACGCACAGGCATACGCCGTGTAATATTCAAGACAGTAAAAGAGAAAGAGCTTGCATCATATACCAATAATGAGGTACACCAGTTATGAAAGTACATGCATTCAATACCACTAACCTTATGCCAGCCTCAGATTACTACCACAAACTATTGAGGCAGATTGATGACGCATACTGGAACGGTGGAACGGTTAAGGCATTAGAGCTTACAGCTAAGGACGTTAAGGAACATGTAGATAGGGGCGAAGTATGGTATCCTACATTTTAATGCATGCCCTGCCACTAACAGTAGTGACTGTTTACTTAGCAGGGTTCTTGTACCTTTGGTACGCTAACGTAAAAGGAGACTAACATGAATATCCCCAAGGCTTCATCAACACTACAGGAAGTCATTGATTTTTATAGTAAATCTGCTGTATTTGGTCGTCTGGCAGGTTCTACACAGAAAGATTATGACATCCATCTTGCTGCCGTATCTGGCACAGTGGTTGAGGGTAAGGCTCTTGGGGATTATCGCCATAAGAATATCAAGGTACGTCATCTAACTCAGGCTTATGAGGAGTGGCTGTCTGTCGGGGTTCGGACAGCTAACTACCGCAAGTCTGTGCTATCTACTGCGTGGAGGCACTCAATGAGACATGACGTAATGACGCATGATCCTGTAGCTCTGGTACAAACCAGGTCTGGTCAACCACGGCGTGTACTGTGGAGCCGTGATCAAGTGCAGTCATTCCTTGCAACAGCTTATGGTGACTTCCGCTGGCGCAGCATTGGTCTGATTGTCCACATGGCATATGATTGGGGGCAGCGTGTTGGTGACATGCGCCTTCTCAAGTGGGATAAGCTAGACTTAACCCAGTGCCGCTTGGACTTGACACAGAGTAAGCGCAACGCAGAGATACATTTACCTATCTCAACAGGGTTGTGCGATATGCTGCGCCAGCAGAAGGAAGACTTTGGGTTTCAAGAATATGTAGCGCCCCGTATAAAGCCACGCGCTAATGCGTACTCGCCCTATGACAAACTAGAAATAAGCTATCTTATCAATGACGTACTAAAGGAAGCTAATCTACCTACCACACTGACAGCTATGGACTTACGGCGTACAGCAGTGACAGAGATGATGGAGGGTGGGGTAGACTTAGCAGGTATCATGCAGGTGACGGGCCACAAGAACGTGGCATCCATCAAGCCTTACATGGTCAACACATTCAGTGGTGCATCCAAGGCACTATCAGCTAGAGGAAACGATGACGATGAACATTCGTAGTTACGTTGAAGCCCTAAACCTACACGATGGTGACACCTATCGTAATAACTGCCCTGAGTGCAAGGGTAAGGGTACATTCACAGCCATGAACGATGGTGGCACAATGAAGTATAACTGCTACAAGCTAGGCTGTCGGGTGGGTGGCATCTATGAGACAGACATGACAGCAGCAGAGATTATTATGCGTATGAGACCACCGCCTGAGAGAGGCACAGAAGAGGCTGAGACCATGGAAATACCTGCTTACCTAGTCAACCCTACCTTTGAGCATACCAAGCACAAGGATTTTGTTTTGCGCTGGGGTATCCGCAACTATCCTGGCTTGATGTACGATGTTAAACAGGAGCGTGTTGTGTTTCCTATACACTACCGTGGACGTTTGATTGATGCAGTGGGACGTGCAGTAGGTAAGCGCACCATGCCTAAGTGGTATCGCTATACTGGTGAGGCTGATTACTTCACAGTGGGCAGTGGGGATGTCGTATTAATTGTAGAAGATGTCGTTTCTGCAGTAGTTGCAAGCCAGCTGCTACCTAACATCACAGCCTTGGCTATCCTTGGTACATCACTATCCACTAAACACATGGATAAGGTGGGTGAGTATCGAAAGGTAGCCATAGCCCTTGATCCTGATGCCATGGATAAAACTTTACAGTTCAGAAGAGAGATTGAGCTATGGACAGGCGTTGATACAGTTGCTATGAAGCTGTATGATGATATAAAATATAAAGTGCCTGATGATATTAAACTACTAAAGGAAGTATGCAGATGATTAAAGATCATATTAAGTGGGAGGCTGTTGACGAGCTATTTAAGCTGCCAGAACAAAAGTTTAGAGACATTAAACAGCTTTGGGTGCTAGAGTTTTTCTGCCCTATGGATGGTACAATAACGCAATGTTTTATTAAGCAGGGCGAGGCAGTAAAAGAGTATCATTATCGTTATGGGCATCATTACATGGATGACGTAGGGCCACCTAATCTTTATAAAGCAGAGAGACCTGAACAGGGAACAGTTTGGCAATGGGAGAGATTAACATGATTGAAGCAACTTACATTGAGCATATGGGATCTGACCTGTCTGTAGTAAATGCTGCTAGAGTAAGCTTTGGTAAAAAGAGTGAGCTTGAATGCATAGATATGGTTAAGGGTAAGTATATACTTTCACACAAGGACGATAAACTAATCCAATACCTAGCCAAGCACAAGCACATCAGCCCCTTTGGGCATTGCTTTGCATCCTTCCATGTCAAGGCTCCAGTCTTTGTAGCACGGCAGCTAGTCAAGCATAAGTTCCTACGCTGGAATGAGATTAGCCGTAGGTATGTGGACAGTGAGCCTGAGTTCTACACACCTACAGAATGGCGTGGGCGTAGCGAAGATAAGAAGCAGGGGTCTACGGGGATTGTAAAGGTAAGGGGTAGTGTACCTGTAGGTAGAGCTATGTATGCTTGTATTGATGCATATCAGGGTTTACTTAAAGCAGGTGTATGCCCGGAGCAAGCACGTATGGTACTGCCACAGTCTATGATGACTGAGTGGTACTGGTCAGGTAGCTTGGATGCCTTCGCTGACATGTGTAACCTACGCTGTAAGCCTGACACACAAGCAGAGACACGAGTGGTAGCACAACAGATTGACCGTAAGATGATTGAGCTATTCCCTGTATCTTGGGATGCGCTGACGGAGGATGATGATGACTGATGATGAGTGGCCCTTAGAGGCAGACTTCACAGATGTTAGACCTATGACACCAGAGGAGCGCAAGGCTGCTCAAGAACGTGACGCAAAGAATGGGAAGAGCAATGATAAAGAGTGAATGGAATCGACTAATAAAAGAACGTGAAGACTTTAAGGAGAGTGTATTGTCAGAGCATACATCAGACATCGTGAATGAACCTACACACTATGCACGGTGGGACATTGAGCCTATCACATACATCATGCGTAATGGCTTTGACTTCTGGCGTGGCAACATTGTTAAGTATGCCAGTCGTGCAGGCTACAAGATGTATGAGGGTAAGACGCAGTTACAAAGTGAGATCATTGACTTAGAGAAAGTTCAACGCTATTGTCAGATGCGTATCAATCAACTTAATGGAGAGGAGAAGCTATGATACCTATAGGTCAACTAAGATTATTACTCACTAAGGCTGGTCTAGAGTTTGTCATCACTCGTGTTGATGGTAACGTGGCACACGTAAATATTCTTGTAGGAGATCAACCAGATGTACACAGTTGAGTTTGAATCAGATGCTTCTGTAATCACAACACTTGATCAGCATGATGAACATGAAGACGTTGAGGTTATACTAGGTGATGATGGTGTTGTATTTATGAGACAGTATGAACCAGAAATGGACGCTTATCAAATGTTAATCATGAGCAGCCAACAATTATTAGATATTATAGCTGCATACAATAGCAAAGAAGGGGCGTATTACTTGGAGTTAAGACATGAGCGATGAAGGTTTGTACTTTTTGATTGGATCTTTATCCATTTATGTGTTAGCCGTACCACTACTATATCACATGGTAGAGCCAGAAGATCCTGAGGAGAATAATTCTGGCCCTATTAGATTTGCACTCATGTGGCCTCTAGTGGCCCTTGAGGTTATATACCGTATAATTGTAGGAGAGAATAACAATGATGGAACTGGCTCTTATTAAAACGTTACTTGACCGTGACTTTTATAACCAACACAAGGGTATTCGTTGCCCCGACAAGATCTTTAGTAAGGATGTACGCAAGATTAAGCAAGCACTAGATAGCGCCATGGAAACATACGATGGCAGCATGAATGTGCAGGACTTGCAGGCTGTGTTCAACCGTATGAACCAGAGCATGACCACCGCCACACGTACAGCATATGATGCACTCTTTCGCCGCATAGATATTGCGGAGCCTATCAAGGAAGAGATAGCACAGGACACACTGTCACATTTATTTCAGCAGCACGTTGGGGATGTTGTGGCTAACCTGGGTTTTGACTACGTGAATGGCACAGAGAATAGCCTTGAGCCACTGCGTCAGCTACTTGAGGAATACAAGAATGACTTTACGCCTAACCTGCGTGTTGACTGGGAAGATGATGACCTTGATACAATCCTAGATGCTACCGCCCTTGAGTCACGTTGGTCATTCAACATACCTACCCTAGCCCGTAAGGTAGAGGGTGTCAGTGGTGGTCACCTTGTTGTGGTAGGCGCACGTCCCAACACAGGTAAGACATCCTTCCACGCCTCTCTTATCGCAGCTGATGGTGGCTTCGCTCATCAAGGCGCACGTTGTATTATCCTCTGCAATGAGGAAGCATACACACGAGTAGCGTCACGTTACGTCAGTGCCTCTGCTAATATGACAATGAAGGAAGTAAGAGAGAACCAAGCCCTAGCACGTATGCGCTATGAGCCTGTGCGTAAGAACATCATGTTCAAGGAAAGCACAGGTAAGGGTATGGCATGGGTTGAGTCTGTTGTTAAACAGGAGAAGCCTGATGTTGTTGTTTTAGACATGGGTGACAAGTTCTCTGACATGAAGAGTGAGCGCAGTGACATTACCCTCAAGGCTGCAGCTATCCATGCCCGTAACATTGCTAAACAGTATGACTGTTGTGTGATATGGATGTCACAGTTAAGCGCAGAGGCAGAGGGTAGGACAGATCCTAACCAGTCTATGATGGAAGGCAGCAAGACAGGCAAGGCTGCAGAAGCAGACCTTATGGTACTTATTGGTAAGGCTGCTCAAGTTGAGGGGCAGGACGAAGATCCAGTACGCTATCTTAACCTTGCCAAGAACAAACTAAACGGGTATCAGGGAAAGATTACTTGTGTGCTAGATGGATCACGTTCTATCTACACGGCTTAGGAGATAGACATGAGACTAGTATTAGACGTTGAGAACAGTGTGACTTGGAGGGATGGCAAGATCTTTAACGATCCCTTTGAGCCTACCAACACGCTGACTCAGGTTGGCATGGTCAATGCTGACAATCACGAAGAGTTACATACTGTAACATTAGATCACAATGAAGCTAAGGATACATCAGGTGCAGGCCGTGCATTGATACAGAGTGTTCTTGACATGACAACCTTGCTCATCATGCACAACGCTAGGCATGACTTAATGTGGCTGTGGGAAAGTGGCTTCACCTATGATGGCCATATCTATGACACCATGCTTGCAGAGTATTTACTTCTACGTGGGCAGAAGGATGCTATCTCTCTTAGCGCCTGTGCCATACGCCGTGACCTTGCTGAGCAAAAGGAAGACTACCTGTCTACATGTATCAAGAAAGGTATCAACACAAATGAAACTGATCTCAGTAAGCTTAGCCTTTATCTTAGGGCTGACCTGCTCACAACTAGTGAGTTGTTCCACTCTATCGAAGCAGACTACGCTACCCCAGAAAGTAAGTCCCTTCACACAGTCAGAGATGTTACCTTCGATACCTGCAAGACCCTCACCAGAATGTACATGTCAGGAATCAGGGTGGATCTTGAAGAACTAGAAAAAGTTAGAAAGCAGTTTGAGGATGAACGATCAGAGCTAGAGACACGACTTCAAACTAAGGTGCGTGAGCTTATGGGTGACACGCCTATCAATATCAACTCACCAGAGCAGATGTCTCAGGTTGTGTTTAGTGTTCGTATGAATAACAAGAAGGAATGGGCTGGACTGTTTGAGTTCACCAACACACCCGCTGAATTTCGCTCAGCAGTAAACTCCAACAGCCATCCTATCTATCGTACCAAGGCATTCACTTGCCCTACCTGTGAGGGTTTAGGCAAGACATACAAGACCAAGAAGGATGGCACTAAGTTTGCTAAGCCCAACAAGTGCAAGGACTGTGACACTCGTGGGTTCCAGCTTACTCAGACACAACAGATTGCTGGGTTGCGGTTCTCTGCACCTAGTAAGAAGTGGGTCAGTGCCAATGGGTTCAGTACAAGTAAAGATAAGCTGACACTCCTGATCGGTACAGCCAAGACACACAACAAGGATGAGGCTGTTTCATTCCTGCAAGACTACCTACGCTTCTCTGCTATCAGCAGCTATCTGTCTACGTTTGTGGATGGCATAGGTATTTACTCAAAGGATGATGGTTTCCTACACGCCACGCTAACTCAGAGTGTGACAGCTACTGGACGTTTCAGTGGTAAGGAACCTAACATGCAGAACATGCCACGTGGGGGTACATTCCCTGTTAAGCGTGTGTTTGTGTCTCGCTGGGATGGCGGTTACATATGTGAGTCTGACTTTGCCCAGCTTGAGTTTAGGGCGGCAGCATTCTTGTCACAGGATGAGACTGCTATTGAGGAGATTAACACAGGCTTTGATGTACACAGTTACACAGCCAAGGTTATCTCTGATGCAGGCCAGCCTACAACGCGCCAGCAAGCCAAGGAACATACCTTCGCTCCTCTCTTTGGGGCTACAGGATATGGTAGAAGTAAGGCAGAGGAGGCATACTACATTCAATTCATTGATAAGTATAAGGGGATTGCAGCATGGCATAAGAACTTAGGTGAGGAGGCAATGCGCTTCAATAAGATTACTAACGTATCAGGCAGGCAGTATGCTTTCCCTGACATATCTCGTAGGTCAAACGGGAGTGTAACACACTTCACTATGATCAAGAACTATCCAGTGCAGGGCTTTGCAACAGGTGATGTTGTACCTGTCGTGCTTAATGAGATGTACAGGCGTCTTGAGCCTATGCAATCCTGTCTGGTAAATACTGTACATGACTCAACAGTTATTGATATACACCCTGATGAAGTAGATCAGGTATTAGGTATGGTAAATGATATGAATGAGGGCTTGACTGATCTAGTTGAGTCAGTGTATGGAGTAAGAATGAATGTACCACTATTATTAGAAGCTAAAATCGGGCCAAACTGGCTTGACACAGTGGATGTATGATGTATAACTAGGTACTCTTTGACTCTATTAAAAGGATATAGAAATGAGCAATGAACTACAAATCGCAGCAGATCGTGGACAGTCTATGGCTGAGCTTATGGGCGTGTCTTCCGCACCAGCACAGCAGGCTACACCATCTATCGCACGTGTCGGTATGATCCACCAGCCTATCATGGGTGAGGTTGAGTTTAACGGTAAGACAATCAAGACAGAGGTTGTACCAATCGGTGCTTTCACTCTAGTCCAGGGTGACGATAAGGTATACAGCAATGGTATTACCCTACGTATATTTGCTCAACGTAATCAGTGGCAGCGCTGGAACAGTGAGACAGAGGAGATGGAGAAGTCTATCATGTCTAACTCACTCAACGGTGACATGAAGGATAGCGTTGGTGGGTTTAACTTGGGGCGTCCTACTGGATACATTGAAGACTTCCAGTCACTACCTGAGGCTACCAAACAGATCATGCGTACAGTCAAGCGTGTCAAGGTATTCTTTGCCACAGTCACACTAGACAACCCTATCAATGACAAGGGTGAGCCTGTGACAGGTAACTTTACTGATGTGCCTGTGGTCATGGATGTTAAGAACCGTGACTCACTCAAGAGTATTGATGCTGTACTGAATGGCTTGAACCGTAAGAATCTCTTACCTATCATGTCTACCATTAAAATGATGGGTGTAGAGGATAGTATTCCTACAGGTGCTAAGTTTGGTAGGATTGAAGCCAAGCTAGGTAGTAGCGTTGATCTGTCTGACAGTGACAATGATACACTAAAAGACTTCATTGATCTTGTTGAGTACATGAATGGCAAGGTTCTGGATCTACACAATGAGCGTAGCAATAAGGGTATGTCTGCCTCTGATGAGGCTATGGTTAATGACATTCTCAACAACGACTTCATTGAGGTGGAATAATGAATCATCCAGCAGAACTAATGGTCTTCAACTTCTTACAGAAGGCCATGGCTGGTGAAGCAACAATGACGGAGGCGGTAACCAAACAGGTTGCCGCTGACGTTGAGGCAGCTATGGACAAGCAGTTCAACTCAGGCCCACGTGATAACTTCCGACTGCGTATGTCTAACATTGGTAAGCCTAAGTGCCAGCTATGGTTTGAGAAGAATGATCCAGAGGGTAAGACGCCCTTCCCGCCACACTTCCTAATGAATATGATCCTTGGTGATATTGTTGAGGCTGTGTTCAAGGGACTGCTACGTGCAGCAGGGGTAGACTTCAAAGACAATGACAAGGTTGTACTTAACCTGCCTAACGGTCAGAAGATCAAGGGTGAGTATGACATGGAGTTGGATGGGCGTATTGATGATGTTAAGTCTGCATCACCTTGGTCATACGATAACAAGTTTGCATCCTTTGAGACACTCTCTCAGGGTGACAGCTTTGGGTACGTGGCACAGCTTGTGGGCTACGCAGAGGCCGCTGGAAAGGATGTAGGTGGCTGGTGGGCAGTGAACAAGGCTAATGGTCACTTCAAGTACGTAGACGCCTCTGAGGTGGACAGGGAAGCCGTGCTGGCTGACATCCAAGCCTTAGCTGATTACATAGATAACGATGAACCGTTTGAGCGTTGCTATGAACCAGTAGAAGAGACATTCTACCGTAAGAAGACAGGCAACTGGGTGTTACCATCATCATGTAAGTTCTGTAGCTTCAAGCACAAGTGCCACACTAGCCTGCAGCCACGGCCTAGCATCCCTAGTAAGTCTAAGAACCCACAAGAGGTAGACTATACTTACATTGCACCTGAGTACTTAGATGGCTAGAAGACATAACTCTCGCTTGTATCGCAGTGGTCTTGAAGTTGAGGCTGCTGCGTACCTCAAGGACAGGCAGAAGATCGTAGCCTATGAAAAGCTAAAGATAGAATGGGAGGATCTAAAGTATCGTACATACACACCTGACTTTGAATTAGACAATGGTATCATAATAGAAATGAAGGGGTTGTTTTCTTCTGCAGATAGACGTAAACATATAGAGATACAACGTCAGCACCCTACACTAGATATTCGTTTTGTATTTAGTAATGCTAACTCAAAGCTTTACAAGGGCGCTAGAAGTAGGTATTGCGATTGGTGTGATCAGAAGGGTTTCCAATGGGCGCACCGTGTGATACCAGAAGAGTGGTTGAAGGAAAGGGGTAAGCGTATGAAAGAGCAACGTGTCAAAGTAAAGAGGAGAGAATGATGAGCTATGAGATAAAACCTGGTGATATAGCTATTATATTATCTCCTGTAATTGAGGAAGGTGAGTGGACTGGTAACATCAAAACAGGAATGGTGTTTGGTTCCGCTGGTTCTGAGGATGGTATGAGCGCAGCTTTAGATGAAGCGCTTACCATGTCTGCAGCACAGAAATACCTAGAGCTTTACCCTGATGCGTGGGAAGACTTTGTTGATTTAAGAGCAGATATAATGCAAGCCATGTTTCCTGATCAATACGCAGAGGCAGAAGAAGAGTTAAAAGCAGATAGAACCGTTGAAGTAGAAGGTAATGTCTACAGGCTAGGACGCTGGACAAAGACAGAGGGGAATGCATGAAGAAGTTTAGTATAACCTTTGTTGCTAAGATAGATGACAGTAATAACATACTATCTGCATACGAAGATAATCATGAACAAGACATTCATGACTTAATTACAGATGTTATCTATGACATAGATGATATTGAAATAGAAAATTTAAACGTGAGAGAGAGACAATGATTACTCAGGAAGACATAGACGCATTCGCTGCAATGGCAGACGTTAATACTCAGGATTATTCATACTGGGTTGAAGGTAAGATCGTCACAGAAGGCGAGACACGCTTAGTTGAGAACACACTAGGCTTAGTAGGTGAAGCAGGTGAGGTAGCAGAGAAGATCAAGAAGATGCTGCGTGATTCTACAAAAGTCTCACCAGATGAACTAGTCAAAGAGTTAGGTGATGTAGTGTTCTACGTTACTGCCCTAGCCAATTACTTTAACAGTGACCTAACAGAAGTACTGCAGGCTAACATGGACAAACTAGACAGCCGTGCAAGACGGGGTGTTATTAAAGGATCAGGAGACAATAGATGAGCAACGAATTACCAACAGATTACCAAGCATTCATCCACAAGTCGCGGTACGCAAAATACTTCGATGGTAAAGGGCGTGAGTCATATAGTGAGACAGTATCACGCTACATGAATAATGTAGTAGCTAAAGCAGTAGGGGGTGTAAAGAACAGCCTAATCAAAGACCTTGAGCAAGCTATCCTTGGACAAGAGATCATGCCATCTATGAGGGCAATGATGACAGCAGGCCCAGCGCTTGATCGTGACAACACTGCAGGCTACAACTGTAGCTACTTACCCGTAGATGACCCTAAGTCCTTCGACGAGGCTATGTACATTCTCCTCTGCGGGACTGGAGTTGGATTCTCCGTTGAGCGCCAGTTCATCAGCAAGCTCCCAGAAGTGCCTGAGTTGTTCGAGAGTGAGTCTATCGTTGTCGTTAAGGACAGTAAGGAAGGCTGGGCTAAGGGGTTCCGTCAAGTTCTTGCACTCCTTTGGGCTGGTGAAATACCTAAGTGGGATGTGTCTCAGGTACGCCCTGCAGGTGCAAGGCTTAAAACGTTTGGCGGTAGAGCATCAGGCCCAGCGCCTCTTATAGAATTATTTAACTTTGCTGTATCTACATTCAAGGCTGCACAGGGACGCAAGCTATCATCTATGGAATGTCACGACTTGATGTGCTTTATTGGTCAGATCGTTGTCGTGGGTGGGGTGAGGCGTTCAGCTATGATCTCATTGTCTAATCTTAGTGATGATCGTATGCGATATGCTAAGTCAGGTCAATGGTGGGAGACTGCAGGACACCGTGCCTTGGCTAATAATTCTGTATCATACAGTGAGAAGCCAGACATGGAAACATTCATGCGTGAGTGGTTGTCTCTGGTTGAGTCTAAGTCTGGTGAGCGTGGCATCTTTAATCGTGAAGCATCCAAGAAGCAAGCAGCTAAGTTTGGTAGGCGTGATCCTAACTATGATTTTGGTACAAACCCTTGTTCTGAAATAATTTTACGTCCGTATCAATTTTGTAACTTAACGGAGTGTGTTGTACGTGCTACAGATACCATTGATGATCTTGAACGTAAGGTACGCCTAGCTACAATCTTGGGTACAATTCAGTCTACCATGATTAAGTTTCCCTACTTACGTAAGGTATGGCAGAAGAACACAGCAGAAGAGAGGTTGCTTGGCGTGTCTATGACAGGCATCATGGACAACCCTTTAATGACACATGAAAACAGAGGATTGGAGAAGACACTTGAGCATTTACGATCCATCGCTGTGGCTACTAACGCTGAGTGGGCTGAGTTGCTTGGCATCCCTGTCAGTGCTGCTATCAGCTGCGTTAAACCTTCGGGTACGGTATCACAACTGGTTGATTCTGCTAGTGGAATACATGCTCGTCACAGCCCCTATTATATTCGTACTGTGCGTGGTGACAATAAAGATCCTCTGACACAGTTCATGATTGATCAGGAAATTCCTAATGAGCCTTGCGTTATGAAGCCTGACTCTACTGTGGTGTTCAGCTTTCCTGTAAAGTCTCCCAGTGGTGCAGTTACACGTAACGACATGACAGCAGTAGAGCAGCTTGAGTTGTGGCTGACGTATCAACGCTCATGGTGTGAGCATAAGCCTAGCGTTACTATCTCTGTACGGGATGCTGAGTGGATGGCTGTGGGTGCATTTGTTTATGAACACTTCGATGAGATGTCAGGTGTATCATTTCTGCCACACTCAGATCATACTTATCAGCAAGCACCTTATCAGGATTGCACCCAAGAGGAGTATGAAGAAATGCTTGCCAAGATGCCAGCTAATATTAATTGGGAGCTACTTAATGAGTACGAGAGTGAAGACAACACAGTATCTATGCAGACGATGGCTTGCTCTGGGGATAGCTGTGAGATAGTAGATCTGGTATGAGCTATGTAGTAATAAGCACAGACAAGTGTGAGTTTTGCGCTAAGGCAAGGGACTTGTTACGAGAAAAACGGGTAGGCTTCACGGCCTACTCACTTAATTCACCAAGTAGTAAATGGCTATTGACACTACTTAAACAAGCAGGTATGAATACCGTACCACAAATCTGGGACAACGAAGGTAATCACATAGGCGGTTATACAGAGTTAGCCCAACATCTTAAAGGGAAGTAAAAAATGGAAGCACTATTTATATTCGCAGTAACAGTGTTCATCTCATTGGGGGTTACTCAGGAGATTGTAATACCAGCGGGTGAGTACGTTATTGAGAAAGGCAGTGAAGCTTACGATGCAGGTAAAGAACTAATTACTGGTACAGAAACAGAGTAAGATATAAGGCTCAGCGTTACGGCGCTGGGCTTTTCTTTAATGTAGGAGTATGTAATGAGCACATGTAATACTTGTGGGGTAACATTGTCAGACAATAATTGGCAACCCTCTTGGCGTAGTATGGGTAGGACACAGTGTAAAGATTGCTGTAATCCTAACCGCCTGATTAAAAACCCTACACGCATGTATGTTAATGGCAAGTACGTATCACGTAAACATCCTTTTTACAAACCTGGTAGATACAAGACGTTTAATGATGCAGCCTTTGAGGGTACGTATAAGTTAGATAGTATTAAAGAGGGCTACGTCTATGTCATAACAAACAAAGCATGGCTTGGCTGGGTTAAGATAGGTATGGCTATTGACGCAGAGGATCGTTTAAACGGGTATCAAACAAGCAGCCCTATGCGTGACTTTGTGTTGGAGCACTACGTTGCATCTAATGACAGGCGTAAGTCAGAGAAAGAGGCCCACACTAAGGCGTTACCTTTGTCTATTGACTGTAAGGGTGAATGGTTTAAAATGTCAGTAGAACAAGCAATAACAATACTGGATAATCTAGATGAACAACATCGAACCGTTATCAAAGCCGACACGCACGAGAAGGAAGACAACCTACAAGGGAGCCTCTTCTAAGCCTACCTCTGGTATCACCCCTAAGACGGTCAATCAGGGTAAGCTAATTAAAGCTATTAAATCTAGTAAGCAGGTGCTAATACTTGGCCCCGCTGGTACAGGTAAGACTTATGTTACAGCTACATGTGCAGCAGATCTATATACTACCAAAGAGATTGACAGGATTGTTATCACACGTCCTCACGTAGCTGTGGGTAAGGACATTGGCTTTCTGCCAGGAACTCTAGAAGAGAAAGCACAGCCGTGGGCGTTGCCTGTATTGGACGTACTGATTAAACACTTAGGGCGTGGCGCTGTTGATACAGGTGTAAAGAATGGTAACATTGAAGTAGCTACACTGGCGTTGATGCGTGGGCGTAGCTTTGACAATGCGTTCATTATTGTAGATGAAGCACAGAACATTGACATACCAGAGATCAAGATGTTGTTGACACGTGTAGGTGAAGGCAGTACTATTGTACTCAATGGTGACATCCAGCAGTCTGACTTGAAGGGTACGTCTGGTCTAGCTAAGATCATACACCTAGCTAAGAAGTATATGCTTGATGTACCAGTAGTAGAGTTTGGTATTGATGACATTGTGCGTAGTGGTATCTGTGCTGAGTGGGTCAAGGTATTTATGAAGGAAGGTTTGTGATGGCTAAGACCAAAGAAGAGCAGAAAGCTTACTATAGAGCTTACTATCTTGCTAATAAAGATAAAATTAGTGCTAAGAATAAACAGTGGTACGTTGATAATAAAGAAAAAGCACAAGAGTTAGGTACTGCTTGGAGAGAAAATAATAAAGAAAGGTTGAAAGAATACCGAAAAATAAACAAAGACAAAATATCTGAAAGACAAAAACGCTATCGTGAAGATAATAAAGAAAGACTCTCAGCCGCATCAAAAGCCTACTATGCAGCTAATAGAGATAGGTGTTTGGCATCTACTAAAAGGTGGGCCCTTGCTAATAAAGAGCCTCTTAAAGAGTATTCTAAGAAATACGCTGAATCAGGAAAACGTAGGGAATACCAGAAAAAGAATAAACACATCTTCCAGAATAACTCTGCAAAGTATAGGGCACTAAAACGAAAACAAGTACCCGTACACCTGCGTGACTGCCCTCATGAGAAGAAACGCTTAGTAGAGATATACAAACTGCGTACCATCTTAAGTGAAGCCACAGGAGTACAGCATCACGTAGATCATATGTGGCCTCTAGCAGATGGTGGGCCTCACTGGAGTGGTAACTTACAGGTAATACCCGCAGAGGAGAACTTGAGTAAGAACGCCTCTGTCTGTGAAGATACAAAGGCTACTATCATAAAGAGCCTGTACACATTTGAGTCAGGAAGAAGCATCTAAATGAAACTAGAACAAGAAGCGAAAGCACACGTAGAAGGTAGGCGCATTAAGTTTTATGATGAGTTAGCTATTCATATATCAGATCTTGAGTTACATATACACAAGACTCTCTGGCAAAGTGCAGAAAGAGACAAAGCACTAGAGCACTTAACTGCATGTCAGCTATGGGCAAAACACTGTGCTAAACGACATGGTATAAGATAAAGAAAAGGGGAGCTTAATTGCTCCCCTCTCTCATTTATAACTTAGCTGATTCATCGTAGATCTCTTTGAGATATTCAGCGTATTCTATGAATAAGTCTATCTCAGCAAAGTTGTAGTCCTCTAGTGAGCCTGTTACACCATGCTGCTGTTTCATTATCTTAGCAGCCTCACGTCGTATCTCTTTACTACCGCCAGCCCTACCAGCCTTACTCGCTAAGCGTAAGCGCATATTGTCTGCGCCACCATAGCCTTCTTCCATCAAGCCTCTGATCTCTTTCTTGGCATCCTTCATGACTTGCTTAAGCATACGGCGGCGTCCTATTAGGTTCGCTTCCTTAAACATGGGGCTATTGATAAGCTGCTGAGTCTTACGCTCTAGTGCTGGTGCAAGCATACCATTGAGTGCCTTGTCATAGGCTGGTAGTTTGCTGCGCTCATTAGCTTCCCAAGGAAACATCTCAGCCATAGAGTATGCCTTCTCAGATGCGGTGCGTCCTGGCTTTACCGTGATACCAAAGATACGAGCAAAGGGATTGGCATCATAAATCTCACCCTCACGAGTAGCAATGCGTAGCTCCTCACCTGTGATAGTATCTGTCTTATCAATGAAAGCCTCAAGGATATTGTCTATGTACTTTGTAGCAGACTGGCTTAACATGTTAACACCTTCTGCCTGACGCACATCCTTTGCTGTATCTGTACCCATAGCGAAGCCAACGATCTTATTGACTGCATCTAATGGACGTGTAGCACCTGCTAGTAAGTTACCCACTACCTTGTATCCTGCATCAAGTGACGCACCACGTGCGCCCTCATCAGCATTAAACATTACATCTAGGATATTGTTAATATCATTACCAAACTGTACATCACGTGCAAGCTGACCTACAGCAACCTGTGTGCCTAGCTCTTGGAGTAGTTCGCTTGGTACTTCCTCACCATTACGCTTCATGTTAAAGATGCGCCCTGCTGCCAAGAACAGAGAGAAGGGGAAGGTGTTACGAGCATCAATGATAGTGCCACCACCTACTTCAATCTCATTATAGGCTAAGCCTTTCTCACGGCGCTCTGTATCAAACTCAGCTGCTGCATAGATAGCTGCAGTACCTACAGTCATACGAGCAAATGCCTCACGCTCTGTAAGGTCTGTACCCTCTCGCTTAATGGTACGAGCCATGAACTTACCAAGCTGCTCAGGTGCAGCCAAAGGTGACCACTGATATGCTGTGGCAAGGACGTTGTTAAAGAATCGACCAAAGGGCAGGATAGTACCTAAGCCAGGTGTGTTAGAGAACTTCTCAGCAAGACCAGCTGTTGTTTCAAACAACTCTCTACCTATACCTTCTTGGTTCTTGGTGTAGTCCTTAGAGAACACAGACCGTAGTGTACCATCAAGTGCAGCACCCAGTGCATTCTCATCAATAGGAGCACCTGATAAAAGAGCTTCCTTGAGGGTAGTATTCTTCTCAACACGCAGGTACTTATCAAGCTCAGTCATAAACATCTGAGACTTAGTAAAGCTATCCTGTACACGTACACCTGTGATCTGGTTCGCTGCTGTAGTAAGGGCTTCTACGTTTCTGAACAGCTTACTGTTAGGGTCAATACCATAACGCTTAGATGTACCCTCGACACCACCAGATAATGTCTCAAACAAGATCTTCTGAATGTCACTATTCTTATCCAAGAACTTCATGTACTCATCGTGAGTAGTGAAGGGGTCTAACAGGTTACGGATCTTCTGTCCTTGTATTGCTGTTAATGCCCTTGCTTGTCGGAACGTTTCCTCTGCAGCTCGTGGGTTATATGCCATCTGCCCTACACCCTTGATACCTAGGGTAATAGAGTTAAACATATCAGCCATAGTCTGCCCTGCATAATACTGAGAGAAGCCTGCAATGTTCAAGGCTGTTGTAGCAGGGGATGAAACAAGCAAACGCTTCCACACAGACTGACCGTACTTGTACTTGTCAGACTTGTTCATCTTCTGTAGCTCAGCACCGACAGCTTCTTTAGCATCAATGTCTTCTACTGCTGCATCAATCTTATCCTTAGATGCAACAATACCAGCGTCTAGGGTTTTACGTACCTGAGACATAACGTTCAGAGTCTTACCTGCTTCGTTAATTCTCTTGGCAAGCATGTCACCCATCTTAACTTTAGAGCTACCTAATTCACCAAACTGAATGCCTGAGTACTTTAACATACCCTCATTGATACGATTAAGCTCTTCCTCTGGGATGTAACGTACAACATTTGTAATTACATCTGAGATAGTCTTACCACGATCAATGCCGTAGCCAGAGTCTTTGAACACTTTAGCTAGACCACCTGCGCCATCATCACCTAGCATGATATTCTTGATAAGATCTGCTGGCATAGCATCTGCTGAGTAGGCACTACCCTTAGCTACTTTATCATTCCAAGAGTCAACACTATCCATGATAGCCTTGGCTGCTTTCTTTGACTGCTCTTTGTTAAGAGTAGGTGCAGCCTCTTCAATCACAGCATTTGAGACCTTCTCTAGGGAAGAGCCTGTATCCTCTAAGCCAGATGCACCACGAAACTTACCAAAGCCTAACTGTGCAGCACCAGCAACACCACCAAGTAGGGATGCAAAGCCTGTCTGCAGAGCGCTATACTCTTCCTGTGCGCCTGCTTCAAGCATAACATTCTGCGCCATGACATCCTGTAGTACAGCAGCCGTAGCGTCTAGTGCAACAGTCTGCTTTAGGGCAGTCTTAGATGCTGCAGCGAACAAGTCTTTCTGTTGCATTAGCATAGCATCTTTAGCTAAGGCACGGCGTCCCTCAGTAGCTACACGCTTGGATACTTCATTGTAAGCCTGCTTTGATTGGCGGGAAGTCATACCCTTCTCAACAGCCCTACGTGCAGCTTCCATACCAGCACGTTCACCTGCCTCTTTAGCTGCAGCTTTAGTAGCGCCACTCTTAAGTGCCTCTCTACCTGCCTGACGTACAGATGCTTTGATTAGTTGCTTACCAGTAACGCTAAGACCAGCGGCACTAGCACGAGCAACACCACCAGTAGCTATACCAATATAGTTTGTAGGGTCAGATGCTGCAGCAAACACATAGTCTTTGATACCATCTACAGCACCCATGATACCGTCATTCACAAACACGTTACCTAGCTGATCATACAGTTGGTATGCCCTAGCAGCCTTTGCCTTACGTCTATCATCTGCCTTACTAATGAAGCGTACCTCACCAGCTGTTGATACAGTGTTAGCGTTGAAGTAACGCATGTGATCTATGAAGTCTTCTACAAGTGTGTCTTCATCTGTTTCCTGATAGTCCACGCCCTTACGCTCTACCATGTAGTCACGAATGGCTGTGGTGTACTCGTAGTTTTTCTTAAGATCATCCTTCTTTAGAGTAATACTTGGATCTAGTGAGAAGTTACTAGACGTTTCTACCTCTGTAGTTATAGGTGTAGAAGCTTTAAAGGCATTAAGCCGTGCTAAGGATTCTTCGTAGCTCATGAGTTTGCCTCAAAAATCTTACGGTCTTTACGAGATATATTCTTTCTCACTCTATCTTCACCTTCTGAATACTCTTCAATAGTAATTCTAGGACTCTCTCCAATAAAGTAAGACTCATCTAGTAGCTTTAGTTGCTCTGCAGTTATGTTAAATGCACCCAACTTACCTTTAATCTTAATTTTATAATTAGGATCAGATGCATTACGTATAATATTCAGAGTTGCAACAGAAGGAGCTATCAGTTCATCAAGCTCATCACGGAAGTAGAAGTTCAAAAAGCCACCAGCAGGTGATTCAGGTAACCCTCTTTCCCTACGTTCTGCTCTACTCATTTCATCCCATTGAGCACGAGTATACTTATCTGAGTAGTTACCATCAAAGAACTGACCCTCCATAGCCTGCTCTACAAGCTTCATGCCTGTTTCATCGAATGGAGCAGCAGTGGGATATTTCTCATCTTGTTCTGAGTCTTCATCTACAGGTTCAGTAAGAGTAACATCTTCTATAGGCGCTGGTTCTTCTACTACAGGCTCTACAGGTTCTGCCGCTGCAGGTTCTACAGGAGCAGTATCTTCACCATCAGGTGCTTCAATAGAGTACATCTCTTTTAGAGTATCTACATACCCCTCACCCATAACACCTTCGATAGTTTGTATTGCAAGTTTATTATCAAAGAACTTACCCGCATGATACACATCAGCAAAGTAGTCAATGAGCGGCTTAGCAGCCACTATCTGTAGATCTTTGATAGCCTGTGCTTCTGCTTTGTTCGCAGCAGCCATTTGTTCAGCAGTAGTCATACCAGGCTGCATAGCTTCTAGTCTAGCTGCTTTAATATAAGCCTCTGCCTGATCACCCTCAATCGCATCTGCAGTAACATCTGTAATCTTCTTAGAGAAGTCAAAGGCTTTATCTGTATCAAACATGTTGCGCTCAGTGAACAACATAGTAGCGCCAGGAATGAGTGACGTATACTCCTCCTGTTTAGCAAGCCTGTTAATCTCAGCTACAGTCATGCCACTACCAAAGTCCTGCTCAGCAAGCTCCTGCTTAACACGTTTCTTAGCACCAAAGCCAAACAGTTGCCCTACAGCGCTTGTATCATCTTCTGGTACATCCGCCTGTGTAGTGGTACTAGCACCATATGTCTTTCTAGCATAATCATCTAGGCTCATGTCCATTAGAGACTGATCTACAGCTGGAATATTAGGCATGTTAATGATAGCTTCAACATCATCAACTCCCAGTCTACCATTCTGACCTGGTGCATTTGCAGCTGCGTACAGCTTTTCATACAACTCCTGTACCGTACCCATACCAGATGCCATAGCCTGACGCACGAGAGCCTTACCCTGAGGATGTGTAGACATAAGTGCTTCAGCTTGGCGTCCGTACTGTGCAGCCTGTCTAGCTCTAGAAGTACGCTGGGTAATCAGACTTTGGTTGCGCTCAGCTGCTTCCTCTTGCTTCTCTTTGTAAGCCTTAGCCTCTGCCCCACGCTCTTCAATACCTTCTGTGACTTCACCTAAAAAGGCTGCGCCAAATGCTTTCCAATCAAATGCCATGTCTTAACCCCTTGCCATCAAACCCGTAGGTTCTTCTTCTACAGTTTCTACAGGAGCCATGTCTTCCATGGTCTCTTCTTCTTCTTCCACACCCTCATCCTGATCTACTAGTTCACGTATCATTGCTTTGCCAGGATCTTCTGAGTCATCACCCTCTTCAAGCAAATACTTATTAGCGAGTAACAGGAAGCGTTGCTTCTCTTTTTCTTCTGCTTTCTTCTTAGGATCAGCATTTGTATCTTTAACAGTGATACCCATAGACTGAAGAGCCTGCTTGAGGAACGTGTGGATAACAGGAGCTACAAGCATACCTGCATCAACAGTGTGTAAGCCACGAGTAATGCCCTGCTGGTAGATACTCTCTACGATAGGAGCTAGGGGTACACCCGCACTACACAAAGCACCAAAGTCATCAAGCACTTCTTGGTTAGCTAGTCTATTAATGTAGAACTTTGTAACCTCCTCAATGTCTGCCATCTGTGGTGGCTGCTCCCATGGAACATTACCTGGTTCAGATGTTAGGGATTGCCCTGGAATAGGTCTATCAAAAAAGTCTTGTTCCATAATTATACCTTACTTAGTAAATCCTGCGCCAAAGTAGAGACCTACGATAGCGGATACGATGTGTGTGTCTAGGGGTGTGATAACAAAGCCACGTGCTGCCTGCCATTTAACTGTACCGTCACCACCGAATAGCCAGTTAAACAAACCACCATGCACCTCAGTGTAGCCTACGATAACGCTAACCTCAGGATACCATACAGCAACTAGCTTTGGCAAGACTATAATAGCAAAGATTGAAGATAATGCTATGAGTCTACGTGTCCATGCAAAGTGTGTGTCAGTCTTGCCATGATCTCTGGCTTCCTGCATACCACTTATCATCATCTCTTGCTGTCTAGCTTTATTCTTAGTGTTCTGCCCCCAGATAGACATGACTGCGCCCAGCACGGTAGAGAAGAGCATTGTGATAAGTTCTAGGGGTAGGCCAAACATTTAATTGTTTTCATTTACAAGGACAACAATATCCTGTGCAGTAGCATCTGCAGGTACAGTTATGTTCCTTGGTGGCTGGCTTAAATAGGCTCTCATTGCCCTCAAACTATTAGGCCCAATGTCACCATCAACGGTAGTGCCTGCCAATCTTTGTGCAGTAAACTCATTAGTTAACCTAGCTCTTTCCGCAGCTTCTGTTTCACCGTCTGCTTCTAAGGCAGTAATAACAGTATTCCAACGCCTCTCTGCTTCAGCCGCACCTCCCGAATGCCCTATAGCATCTTTAAGAGTATTTGCAGTCATCTCACCTGTCCCAAAGCCTTTATTATCTAAGTATGCTTTAGTTGCAGCAAGCATTATAGACGGGTTTGATAACAGCAAGTCAGGATTTTTAACAAGAGTATCTCCAATACCTAGCTTCTTTCCTATTCTAAGGTACTCAGCCTTGCCTGTAATCTGAATTAAGCCTCTACCTCTATACTTGTAACCTTCGTTATTGGCATTGTCCATACGCCCGCCATAAGCTATATTAAATAGCTCTACTTGCTGAGCATCATCTAGCCTACTACCAGCATTTGCCCTATCATACAATGCATTTATTTCTGCTATCCTAGCTGTGTTATTGTTTCCAAGCTTTGCAATAGCGCGGTCTCTACTATAGTTAGTGCCTTCTATAAGTCCTGAACCAGACTCTGCGTCTATAGTAGTTAAAAATGCTTTAGCAGTTGTTGGGTCTGCGTGTGTGTAAATATCTTCAATAGTTTGTAATGCTGTATTTCTATTAACAAAGTCACCGTTTGTAACAGCTAAATCTGTAGCTAAATCAACAGTATCGTCTGTTGATGTAATATTATTAGAGTCAAGATAATTAGTTACTGTAGGATATTTTGCCTCACCCAGAGGGTTATTAATATCTTCCATTGTTTTACTATCGTATGTCTTACTCATAATACCGTCTGCCTGTTCAGCCTCTGCTGGAAACGTGCGGTCTTCTATAGGTATAGTTGATTGATAGAACTTACGATCAGGATCTTCTGAAGCAGCTTTTAACGCTGCGTTACGCTCTTTAACCTCTTCTGGTGTTAACGATCTAGTAATGCCTGCAGCATCACGCTTTGATGCAGCTAGTTCTGCAGACTCACGAGCCATCCTCTCCATTGTACTCTCACCTGAATACACATCTGGTACAGTAACCTTCTCACCTGGACGAATCAAGTCAGGGTTTTTAATCTGTGGATTAGCATTAATTACGTCCTGTACAGGTACACCTTTATCTTTTGCAATACCGCTTAGGGTGTCACCTGCCTTAACTTCAATCTCTTCTACAGCGATAGGATCAGGCTGCAGTGCTTTCTGTAGTACATCCATGTTAATGTTAGGCTCTGGTTCCCATTCACCTAGCTCACCCCTGTACACCTCTGGCACATCAATGCCTAACGCCTCATACACTGCACGATCTGCTGCTGATGTTGGAAGAGGTTTATTTGGAGGGCTTGTAGAGCTACTATTATTATCAGAGCCACTATCGTCAGATCCATTATTAAAAGGCCCAAACATAGGGCCACTATAGAAGGAAGCACCTGAGTCACCGTCATCATTGTTATCACTAGGTAGGTCTGCACCAGCACCAGAGAAGAGGTTAGCAATACTCTCAAAGAAGCTAGGCTCATTATCATCATCGTTAGATGTAGTATTAGCTGTGCTACTCATAATGCCAGATGAGCCAGAAGCGGTTGGATTACCATAACCTTCTGAGCCACCTAAGTTACGGGGATCATTAGCATCAGGATTTGTAATACCTTGTGTGTTGTAATTAAATGGCATATATTTATCCTTAAGTGAAGATGATGTCTGCAGCGTTAGAAGCAATAGCACCCATGAATGTGCCTGCAGCAGCGCTAAGAGCCGAACCACTATCGTCATCATCAGAGCCTTTGCTTATATTAGCAACAGCAATCTTAGCGTCCCTATCTTTGTCATTCTCTGCAGACTGCCATGCCCAAGCTAATGTATCACGCTCACGTTGTATGGCATTGTTGTAACCTGTCATGGTAAAGTTATTAGCAGCCTGTGCAGCATCACGGTTTGCTTGGTTTAGTGCAGCATTGTCTGTGGTAGTAATAGCCTGTGACCACTGTGCGTTAGCCTGTGCTACAACTAGCTGGTTCTGTGCATTAAATGTGTCACGAGAGTTTTGCTGAGCAGAGTTGAACTGGCTAAGCGCATTTGCTTCACCAGCGTTAAAGCGTTCCATAGAGTTGTACTGATCATTGTTAAACTGGTTAATGTTGTTCTGTAAGTTAGAGAAGAACATATCAACCTGATCAGAACTAGAAGCGTTGAACTGTCTAGCAGCATTAGCAGCAGCAGTGTCAGATGTATATACACTAGCTAGGCTCTGCGCTTTAAACATAGCCACTTGCTGTTGGTTACTCATGCTAGTCATATCAAAGTCAAGGAAAGCCTGAGCACGTTGTACGTTAGCCTGCTGTCTGTTGTTAAGGTTAGCCATGTCTAACTGTGACATAGCTGCAGCATCTGCCATAATCTTAGCATTCCTAGCATCTAGATTAGCAATGTCTACAGTCTGAGCCATACGAGCATTCTCTAGTGCAACCTGTTGCTCAGCGGTAAAGTTAATCTTAGCTACATCAGCGATACGTGCAGCATTCTGTACACGTGACTGAAACGCTTGGTCAAACTCTAGACCTAAGAACTTAGAGCGTTGCTCAGCAGCAAACATAGCAGCCTGTTGCTTGTTAGACAAGTTCTGTGCTTCAAAGCTTGCACGTGTCTGAGCATCCATCTGTGCGATAGGTAGCGCTGACTCCATAGCAGCCTGTACAATAGCCTGACCAGCCATGCTTGATGCACCTAGCCCACGTGAAGCTAGTGTAGCTGTAGCAGCCCTCATAGCTCCTGCAGCCCATGCTGGTGTCTCACCATCCTCAAACTGTTGTAGTAGTCCTGTAAGCTGTCCCTGTACGGTAGCCTCAGTAGAGGGTACACCTGTAGCTGCAGTAAAGTTAGTCTCAGCTTTAGCACGTGCGAAGTCTACAGCACTAGATACTTTCATATCTGGTGTTACTTCTAAGGGTGCTACACCCTCTACACGTTGAGCACGACTAATTTGTGCAGCAGTTAAACCTAGCTGTGCCAACTCATCTGTTGACATAGTAGCAGCCTGAGTTAACGCTTCTTCGCTGGGCTTACCAGTCACAGCAGTAAGCTTAGACATTACATTAGCTACTTCAGCAGCTGCCTCTTTAGGTGTCATACCTGCAGCTTCAAACTCTTTTGCTAGAGGTGCATTAGCAGCTATGTTAGCCTCTGTCTGAGTAGCAGTATCAGCTTCTTCTGCAGCCTGCCCCTTATCTTCCCCAATCATACCCGCAGCCTTCTGCGCCTCAGAGGTAAGAGCTACATCAGCCTTAGTAGTCATAGACATAGGATCACTAAGAGCAGCTTCTTGTAGTTCTGTAGTGCTAGGTGTGCCTACACGTGCTACGTTTGCATTAGCCTGTGATAGATTAGCTTTAGCTACGGTGACTTTCACCTGCTGCTCATCTACGAGCTTCTGTAGTACTTCTCGTTGGGGATCATCAGGGGGAAGGTTAGACAGCTGTTGAGACAAGGAGTTTAGAGCACCCTGCTCTTGAGACACGTTTTTCTGTGCAGCGTCTAGTGAAGCCCCTACATCAGTAAGAGCCTCTCCCGCTTGCGTATACTGTTCTTGCTTATATAAGTCTAGCTGTTGAGTGTACTGATCCTGAGCAGCAGCACTGGCTTTGTATGGGTCAGACTCTTTATACTGCTGTAGGACATTAGATATATTAGATGCTTCATTCTCTATGCTTTTACGTTTTTTATAGATGGACTTTAGTGTAGTCCCATCAGCATATGTGATAGTCCAGTTTTTTGATTCGCCAGTTATCTCATAGTCTGTAGGATCTTTTGGTAACTTACCTGAGGATAGCATTTCAGTAATGCCAGGAATGTTCTTCTCAGCACCTGCACCTGTTGATCCACCAGCTATCTGTTCTAGGAAGGGTGCATAATCAGCTTCTGTTATACCCTCAGGTGCAGTAGGTAGACCTTTAGAGGGGTCATACTTAGGTTCTACAGGTAATACAGGCCCACTTGTAAAGTCGCCTGGCTGTTTAACAGGCTCAGGTGTGTCTATACCCATATCAAACCCACCAGTAGTGTTAGGAGTAGTACCAGCACCACCGCCAAAATCAAACCCGCTTGAGCTATCATGACTAGAGAAAACATTCTTTAGTCTTGAGTTGTTATTCATAGCATCACGCTTAGCAGCGTCACTCATTGTATTCCATGCGTTGCGATCTATACCAGCAGCGCGTATGGCATCCGTAAGATCCGCGCCAGATGCCCCACCACCATTAGCATAACCCTGCCTCTTAGCATAACCACCATTAGCCATACCAATACGCTTCTGAGCTAGTTCAGCCATCTTACCTACACGTGCTGCAGCACCCGGCTGGGATGCCAAGAACTTAGCCTGCTCATCTGCTTGCATACCCTTCATTTCAGGTATAATCTTACCCATCTGTTCAGGAGTGAAACCTGCAAATCGTTTAGCCATTATAATAGTCCTTATTAATTACCTATCTTCATCCAGATTGCAGCAGCAATGAAGGTGAACACAGTAATAGTAGTAATTTTTACAAATGTATTCCATACACTCTGTCTTGTCTGACGCCATGTATCAAGCAAACTACGTATCTCACGCACGTCTACAGCAGCCGTTTCATCATGTAGACCTAACTCACGCAGGACTAACTTAGCCCCGCGCTTAGCTGCACGATCTAGCATATCTTCTAGATCTTCAGGAGATAGTTTTACTTCACTCATAGTTTAACTCATAATTGTTTTAAAGTAAAGTCATATTACGGTTTAACAGGCCAGTTTGCTTCTTCCAAGTTAGGCCAGTTAGAGTGAGAAGTAATGTCACGTAGAGCCTGACGATACGCTGTCATAGCATCTGTCATTGTTACATCTGACAAAGCATAGAAGTCTGTCTCAGCAAGTAAACTAGCTCTTGTGTTACGATGTACGTCAGCAGTAGTGGCATCTATTGTAGCTTGATATGCAGCTTCATGCTCTGCCTTGGTAATTGTTACACCATCCTCTGTGGTGTCCGTAAACAGGTCACGAGCAACGTATTTCTCTATCCAGTTGCCATTTGCATCTTGCTCAACACCATCACGTACAGACATTTGATATGCTGTAGTGGTAGCAGCAGGACTACGTAGCACTGCATCTATATTAAGTGCATCTAGTACATTACTGTTCCACACTTTAGGTAAAGACATATTAGGATTAGCTGCTCGCCACTGTCCTTGTGTTTTAACTTCACCTGTTGTTCTATTTCTGTATTCACTCATTAGATTGATCCTTTCATATGAGTTTGATTGTTATGCGATTGCGTAGAAGATATAGGTTGCACCGTTGGTATTTATTTCCGTTGCAGGATGTTGAACTACTGTAAATCCAGAACTATCTGGGTCTATGTAATCACCACCAGACACTTGAGCCGCATTAGAGTGAAGGGTTAGATATGCGTCTGAACCCGAAACTATTCCACGTTCTGTATCAAAAACAAACCATTCACCTGTGCCACTACTACGCTTAATTAAAACGAACCTAGCTCCTGAAGAAAAACCACAATCAATAGTTTGTGCATCTCCCGTACTGCTGCCATTCCCAGTATAACTCCCCACCTTAGAGATACCATCTAGGCTTGCGAAGAGGTAGGCTATGTATTTCTGACCACTTGATCCGTTTGTTCTGGCATTTAATCCAACACTAAAAGTTGTGGCAGTGTGATTACCAGAATCAAATGCTTGTGGATCACTGAGGAAAGTATTAGATAGGTTCAAACGAAGGTAGTGATACGGCTGCGCAAGTCCTGTGTGATACACTGCCCAGTCAGAATCTGTTGTAGAGCTACGTTTCTTAACCCATATCATTTCAGGGGTTACACCAAGATTGTGCGGTATATCCCGTCCTGCTGTTGCGTTGCCCTTGAATGTCACTACGTCACAGAAGTTAGGCGCACGTTTCCACATCCATGAGTAAATAGCACCGTTCCAACCTGCATCACTACTCCATCCGTCCTGAAAGTCAAACTCGTAAGACGAAACAGTATCTTCTGTACTGGTGTCGTTGGTCCTTAACCATTTAGTGCCTGTCAACCTAGATACAGCAGCCCAGTTTGCAGAACTATTTGTTTGCTTCCGCAGGGCGAAGTCAACAGGAAAGCCTGAAATATACAGTGGTGGATTGTTAAAACTTCCACTATCTTCGTTATCAATCGCAAACACATCAGTCGCACTCGTAGGCTCAGCAGTAGGGCGGCGTATGGCTACGTAAATGTAATTGCCGCCAGAGGCGTTGTAACTAGGGCCACCTGTATCCATTTCAAAACCTGTTGGCGTTAAATGTTGCTGCCAATACGGCCCGCCTAATTCTTGGTTTTCATATTGTGTTACATTAGCCTTTAACATAGAACTATATGAGGTAGCAGGATAGCTAGTGAAACCTCGCATATTATCAACAATATACCAAGAATTTGCGCTATCCACACGTTTAGTCAATAACCACTGAGGTTCAAATCCAAGATCAACAAAGTGACCAGCAGCACCCGTACCAGTATAACTACCACACTTGATAATATCAGCATTACCCTTAGGGCCGAACTCACCGTCACCATCATTGTGTGCGAATAGGTAGGCAACGTAGGTTACATTGTTTGTGTTGCAACTGTCTGAAACTGTAAAATGGGTGTCGGTTGGGGCTGTATTAGCCCATAGTGCAGTGTAAGTGCTCTTTGCGTTAGTTGAGTTTAACATAATGTAACCGTTGTCACCAAAGCCTCTATGCCAAGTGTGCCAGTTATCTGCTACGCTAGTCGCTCTAACTACCATCATACCAGGGGCAGAACCTAAGTTATGGCTGATGTTCTGTGTATTTGAAGGGCCATTCCCAGTATATGTCACTATATCAAAGAACTTTTTGGCCTTTCCAAATGACCAAGATGCGAAGTCTCCGTAAGAAGTACCATTTACATCTGCATATGTACCAAGAGAAAAGCCGTTAAAATTAAAAGAAGTTAATCCTCCAGAAGTGTTTTGCTGCTGCCCTGTTGAGTTTGTTTTTAGTGCTTTATTTACACCTCTTTCAGTATCAAAAAGGTGATGTTCTCTCGTGGAACTTCTAGATTTGATCCACACCAGACCACCTGAGCCTACCTCTTCAACAAGAGGCACATTAGCTTGGCTTGTGACTAATGGTATAGTTTGACTTGTTAGATTACTGCCTGAGTTCATCGTATCACTGGCAGAATTAAAAGATATGCTTACATTGTTATAACCTGTTGTAGTGTTAGTTAATGAAGTACTAGTAATTGTAAAGCCACCTGTAGTAGGTGCAACACCTAGCACAGACTCTGTAATATCAAACTCTGAAAACTTACGGATCTCAACTTGCTGATTATCTTGCTTCGTAAAATAAAACAACGAGCTAGACCCAGCGTGTATTTCTAACGCATCTGTATAATTTGGAAGTTGCACCTTCCTTGAGTTTACAACACTAAGACTTGTATCAAACTCCATAATAATATGCTGTGTATTTGACCCGTCATTACCACTAGAAACACATATAATATTATTACCAAACTTTGTTATAGATTTAGCACTAATGTTATTGTTACTAACAGAGTTAAAGTAGTAACGTTTAGATGTAACGTGTGAGCCATCATCCATATCAAACTTTGAAATATAATTAACATAGGTTGTGTTACCACCAGAACTATTTACACCATACCAAAGACAATAAAGCATGTTATCACTTGGATCATAGTACTGCTGACCTGGACTCATATACCTAGAACTGTATTGAGTACTAGAACCATTACTATGTGAATGTCGTGTAATATACTCTGAACTTTGTAAGTTAGATGACAGTTTAGTAAACACCCAACCATTCGTACTATTACCTGAATTTTGATCACTTGTAGTGCTAACTAAAATAGGTTCGTTGTCTGATTGTGGAATCAGCATATGCCTTTGTGTGTATTGGCCTAAATCCACACGGCGTGATGTAACCTCTGTAGCAGGAGTTGTGTCACTGTTTATAAATAGTGACGTTCCATTTTGTTTTCCTACCCAGTATAAATTATTTCCAGATTGCAAAGCGTTGCTAATGTTTGTACTTGTAGAAGAATTATTAGCGTTAGACAGTATAGTGCCGGTGTCTTTATCAATAATGTTAATACGGGTCTGACTATTTGTTCCTGCAGGAGTCCAATATACTACAACATTACCTGCAGAGTTAAATAAAATATCGGCAATACTTGCATATTGAGGCGATCCAGTATCTTGTACTCTGTAACTCCATACTTGTGATCCAGTAGAAGAAAACTTAGTTATTACATTTTGTTTATAGTTATTTGCAGTGTTTCTAAAAGTAAGTGATGCATAAAAAGCACCCGAAGAATCTTCAATAATTTTACCAAGGGTATACTGTTCCGCACCATACTGACCTAGTTGTGCAGTCGTAAAGTAATTTAATCCAATAGACGTATATCCTACAGTTGTATCTGTTGTGTTAAGGTTAATTCCACCGCCAATACTTCTAGAGGCACTGTTTCCTTCCCACAAATTAGTTCTGAACAATCCATCTACGTCAAGGCCAGCACCACCCACACCAGAGGCAGCATTTAATACAATTTTACTAGTAGTCATAGTTTATTACCCCAGTGCCTGTCCAAGCGTAAATCCATAATAGGTTGTACCACCGTCAACTGTCATAAAACCAAACACGTCTACACCTGCACTAGTAGCAGTTATTGTTGGTGCAGTAGCACCCGCCCAGTCAACGCTTGAGGGCCATGTAATTGTTCTTGCTGAACTATCCTGTGTTATCTTTAAGATAAACGCAGATGCTCTGCCTGATGCTGCAGGGTTACTGAATGTGTATGTTACGTTTTCGGATAGTGTGTGTGTAAATACATTACCATCACGTAGGTTAATCGTAGCTGCATTTGAACTAGATGTAATGGCAGTACTTTCCTCAACAGTTCCGTTGTCAAATGAAACAACTCCGTTGCTGTCTGCAGTCACAACTTTACTTGCTTCTGATAGACCTTCTGTAGTTACGTCTGTTCTATTAAGATCAGCAACTGCTCCTGTATAACCCACTAACTTATTTAGCTCTGCTGTGCTGACAGTAGCCCCGTCAAGTATCTGCACTTCAGCCTGAGTTAAATCAGCTAACGCAGATGCTGTTGTGCTTGCCATGGTTGCAAGCTCTGTAAGCTCAGCGTCTAGGGCTTGTTTAGCATCTAATTGCGTTTGAATGCCAGAGGTGACACCGTTGAGATAACCTACTTCTGTAGCGTCTACACTTGCAGGCCATACTGGTAAGTTAGCATCATAGCCTTGTACAGTAGCACCAATGTCTGTGTCAACTACTACATTACTTCCCCCATTCTGCAGTGTACCTGTAAAGTTAGAAGTTGTAGCATCAAGCTTAGCAGTATCCGCATCAAAAGGCTGAATACCTGCTTCTGATAGAGTGTTGTTTATCCATCCAGAGCCACTATATTTAAGTATCTCTCCTGCACCTATGGAAGAAATAGTTACATCTGTTAATGCACCTACTGTGGAAACTAAAGCTGATTCCTTAGCAAGAGGAATACCCCCTTGTGTAGAACCATCGTGTACGACTATTGTATTCTTTGTTGAATCAATAGTAATTTCGCCAGCAGCACCAGTGAATGAGGAATGCTCACTAGTAGTACCACGGCGGCGTTGAATTTGTGTTGACATTTATAATGCTCCGTAATCTGCCGTTGACGTAGGTGAGTTGTTGATGAAGCCATAATCCCCTACAGTAGCACCAACTACAGCAGCTAACTGTGCAGTACTATTATAGCTATCTTCAGCCTTAGCGGCGTAATGTAATGCAGAAAAACCAGTAGTAGAACTATCAGAAAGTGTGAACTGGCTATCTTCTGCGTTAATAGCAAGCTTCTGTGCGTCTGCTGCACTAGATGCTGCTGCAGTTGCTGAACCTAGAATACCATCTACATATGTTTTATTAGTGAGGTCAGAACCTGTAGTTGGAGCACCAGCACCTGTAATCTTGCTGCCACCCATAGCAATAGCACCAGTCATGGTTCCACCAGCTAAAGGTAACTTAGTTGCGATACTGCTTGTTAGAGTAGTATAAACATTGTTATCATCGTTGATAGCTGCAGCAATCTCATCTAACGTATCTAGTGTAGCAGGAGCACCCGCAATCAAGTTAGCTATTGATGTATCTACATAATTTTTTGTTGCAGCCTGTTGTGCACTAGACGGATCAGTAACGTTATTAAGGGTTGTGTTAGTAAAGTCTGCGCCACCGTTAACTGTTAAGTCACCACCAATAGTAACATTACCTGTAGTAGTGACACTATCTATGTAGCTATCTTTCCAGTAAGCTGACGAGCTACCCAAGTCAAACGAACTATCTGCTGTAGGAATAAGTGCTGTACTAATCTTAGCGTTGATAGCTACAGTCTTAGTGTTAGCATCGCCAATGATAGTGTTGCCATCTATAGTAGCGTTATTATCAAACTTAGCAGCACCTGTTACATCCAGAGTACCAGCTAAATCAGCGTTAGCACCAGTGAATGTTACAGCAGTAGTTGTCCCACTCTTAAGTGTAAGGTTACCTGAGTTACTTGTCAAGGTAGCGTAAGTAGTGCCGCCATCCTTAAGAGCTACATTTCCACCATCAGCATCTAAGTTAATGTTACCAGCTACATCAACCAGTAAGTTACCAGCAGATACAGTGTAAGTATTGTCTGTAATGGTGGTGTAGTCGTTATCACCAATGCTTACTGTATCAATAAATGCTGTACCGTCTACGTACAGGTTCTTATACTCTAAACTAGATGTACCCAAGTCAATATCGTTATCTACTACAGGTACAACAAGACCGTCTTGGAAGCGAACCTGTTCAGTAGAGGTGTTAGATACTTCTACAAATAGACCAAAGCGATTGTCTGCTTGGCTTACTATAAGCTTATTCTTAGCATCTAGGTCAGCGATCAGAGGTACGTAGGAACCTTCATCAGATGAACCATCATGCTTGTGTCCTGTAGTCCCTGTGTTACTTTGTGTAAAAGCATCACGTAGTTTGTTGTACTCTGCGTTGATAGGCGCTGCGCGTACTACAGCGGTAGGTACAATGTCTGCAGTGGATTGGCGTGTATAGCCTGACATGTTTTATTCCTCTCTTAGCGCCTGTCGTTTAGGCCATATGTTAGTGTGATAGCCTGGATAGTGTGACTAGGCTTTGTATTGCTTGCCACGTAACGTACTGAGACAGACTTACCAGAACCAGCAATAGTAGTACTCTCTACAGGGGAAGGGTTACCATCGTATATGTCTGTAGAGTCAAACGTAGCTTTATCATAAAAGGCAGCAGCCCCTGCAGTAGATAAGAAGTAGTCTGAACTTAATTCTACTGAAGGATCTCCATAGTCATACTCAACAGCCATAACTACAGAGACTTCTCCCTCAGAGCGCATGTAAGTATCTATGTCATAGAAAGACTTACGAACAGCAGGGTCATCCA
>VMHT01144056.1_pt1 | contig 34919 bp, 49 predicted proteins | sample 4693611 | NCBI WGS metagenome assembly VMHT01 (sample SAMN12280063, study PRJNA550983) | marine metagenome | isolation source: seawater sampled from same location over 5 years 0.02-0.2 micron viral filtrate | place: USA: collected off the coast of southern California halfway between the port... ...
AACTTACTTTTTATTATTGATGAGGCTAGTGGTGTTGACGATATGATATTTGAGGTTGGTGAAGGTTCTTTATCAACGCCAAATGCAAAAGTTGTTATGACCGGTAACCCAACAAGAACAAGTGGGTATTTCTTTAATGCGTTTTCAGCTATGCGTGAAAGATGGAAATTAATGACTGTTGCGTGTTCAGATAGTTCACAAGTATCAGATGCCTATATAGAGGATATGTCACTTAAATATGGTGATGACTCGAATGTTTATAGGGTTAGAGTTCTTGGTGAGTTTCCAAGAGCAGAAGATGATACTGTTATTCCTCTTTATATGGTTGATAGTGCCTTGCAAAGAGATATACAAGTTGACCCCTATACACCGGTTGTTTGGGGTTTAGATGTTGCGGCTTTTGGTAGTGATAGAACTGCTTTATGTAAAAGGCGTGGCAATGAAGTTACTGAACCTATAAAATCATGGCAAGGTAAAGACCTTATGGAAACTGTTGGTTTGGTTGTGCAAGAGTATGAAATGTGCAGTTATAAAGATAGACCAACTGATATAATGGTTGATAGCATTGGTATTGGTAGTGGTGTTTGTTCAAGATTGACTGAATTAGATTTACCAGCAAGACCCATACAAGTAAGTGAAAGTCCTAGTATGCGTGAAAAATATATGCGTTTGCGTGATGAACTATGGTTTAAGGCTAGAGAATGGTTTGAGGGTCGTGATGTTTACTTAGTGCAAGATGATAAGTTAATTGAGGAACTTATAGCACCTCGTTTTAAATTTACATCAAATGGTAAGGTTAAAGTTGAAGCCAAAGATGAGTTTAAAAAAAGATTAGGTGGGCGTTCATGTGACTTAGCAGATGCGTTTTGCTTAACCTTTGCACAACAATCATTTGTAGCAAGTGTGCGTGGAACACAACATAATTGGAATAAACCAATATCATATAAGGACAATTCATGGATAACATAAAAGATATAGTATTTATGCCTGAACACGAGTTTGAGGCAGATAATCCTGTTACCCATGCTTTATTAGAACATTTAATTGTAGAACTAGAAAAAATGAACAAACATCTTGATAGTTTTGAACTATTAACAGAAGTTTGTTTGGCAGCTGCCGCCTATACTTTTTACAGAAGCGGTGGTTCAAGTGAAGAATTTATTGAAAAACTAAGAACAGTAGATATAAGACCGGACATATCAGAGTTAAATTAGGAGAAAACAATGGAAAAAATACAAGACATTATTGAGTATATCAAGGGTCATTCATGGGATTACATTGATGCTGCAATGGGTGGCATTATTGGAATACTTTTATTAATTATAATTATAGGGTAATACAATGCAAAGAAGTCAAGTATTAGAAATGGAAAAACAAGCTAAAAAAGAAACTAAAAAGCCTGTTGAAACTAAGAAAAAACCTGCAAAGAAAAAAACTACTAAATAGGATTTTTAATGGACAAGCTAGAATTTCAGGCTTTGTTGCGTAATGAAATAGAAAACGCACATGGCTATTATGATAATGAGTACGGCATAGATAGAATAAAAGCTATGGATTACTATATGGGTGAAAAGTATGGTAACGAGCAAGAAGGTCGTTCTCAAGTTGTTACAACAGAGGTTGCTGACACTATTGAATTTATCATGCCAAGTCTTATGCGTACTTTTACTCAAACTGACGATTTTGTTAAGTTTATGCCTCGTGGTGAAGAAGATGTTGAAGGTGCTGAACAAGCCACATCATACGCAAATTATGTTATAAATTGTCAAAATAATGGTTTTGTTGTTTTACATAACTTTTTCAAAGATGCGTTGTTACAAAAACTAGGCGTTGTTAAAGTTTATTATGATGAAACTGAAACAATGGAAGAAGAAACATATACAAATCTTTCAGATGACGAACTTACATTATTATTACAAGATGATAGTATTGAAATTTTAGAACAAAATTCAGAAGAAATAGAAGCCTATGAAGTTGATGAAATGTCAATGGAAGGAATGGATAGTTATGCAAGTAATATTAGACATGATGTTGTAATAAAAAGAAAATCTTATGGTGGTATGATTAAAGTTGATAATATTCCACCGGAAGAATTTTTAGTATCAAAAAGAGCAGCATCATTAGAAGAAGCTGACTTTGTTGCACATAGGACAACAATGAAAGTTAGTGACCTAATCCAAATGGGTTATGATAGAGAACTTGTTGAAAGATATGCAGGATATACTGAATTAGATTTTAGTGATGAAGTGCAAAATAGATTTGAAGATGTTGAAAGTGGAAGTGATACTGATACAAGTGATGTGTCTATGCGTGATGTATTGGTTGTCGAGGCTTATATAAAAGCTGATTATGATGGTGATGGTATTGCTGAGTTACGCAGAGTTGTTGCACTTGGACAAAGTTCAGAAATAGTTGAAAACGAAGTTTTTGACCATGTACCATTTGCTTGTCTATCACCAATACTAATGCCACATAGACTTATTGGTAGAAGTTTAGCTGAAATTGTTATGGACATACAATTAATTAAATCAACTGTAATGCGACAATTATTAGATAATATATATCTTACTAATAATTCAAGAATTGCCGCTGTTGAGGGTCAAGTTAATATTGATGATTTGTTAAATTCAAGGGCAGGTGGTGTTGTTAGGGTAAGACAAGCAAATTCGTTACAACCATTGCAACCACAAATGATAGGTCAAAATGCTTATAGTTTGTTGCAATATCTTGATGAATTAAAAGAACAAAGAACAGGACTTTCAAAAGCCTCAATGGGTCTTGATGCAGATGCACTACAATCTACAACCGCAACCGCTGTTGCCGCTCAAGTTAATGCTGCACAAGGTAAAATTGAAATGATTGCGAGGGTTTTTGCCGAAACAGGCGTAAAACAATTATTTAGATTAATCCTAACTTTATGTTTACATCATGGCAAAAAAGACCAAATGATAAGGTTAAATAATAAATTTGTGCCAATAGACCCTACAAATTGGAAGCATGAATATGATATTACAGTTAATGTTGGTTTAGGTAGCGGTCAAACAAACGAAAAACTAGCATTTTTAAATCAAATGGCACAAAAACAAGAACAAATATTACTTCAAATGGGTGCTGAAAACCCATTAGTTTCTTTAGAACAATATAGAAATACATTGGCAGAATTATCAGGGCTAGCCGGATTTAAAGATGCGTCAAGGTTCTTTAAAAATCCTGCCGATACGCCACCACAACCACAACAACCACCACAACCAAGTGAAGCACAAATTAAAATGCAACTTGAACAACAAAAAATGGAAGCCGATATTCAATTACAAAAAGCAAAACAAGACGCTGAATTACAATTAAAGCGTGAAGAATTGCAAATGAAAATGGAAATAAGGAAAGAAGAACTTAGATATGAGGCACAGTTAAGAGGATTTGAACAACAAGTGGGCGGTAAGCCATCTACTAATTTACCGAGAGTTGAGTAATGGCAAAATCAGAGAAATCCATTTCAGATATGAGATACAGACCACCTTCTTCTATTGTTGGTGGTGAATATGCAACTGGTAATAGTGGTGTTAATTCTGGTTCAAAATTGAGAGATAGTGTTGGTATGAATCTTATTGATGATAGAGATACCTATTATGATGATGAAACATTAGAAATAATTAACTTATTAAACGATGCACAACCAACGACAGAAAAAATAGATTATTCAGGATTTATGCGTAATTTTCAACCAATTTTAGGCTCTCAACTTGATAAAGGACAATCAATCAATCCATCTGGTAGAGGTAGAGATAGTGTTGGTATGCCTCTTATAACATTTGATGATAGAGATACCTATAAAGTTCCACAACAAGGTTTATTACAAAACACACCTGTATTAGACACATTGTCAGATTTAGATGTTATGCAACAAAGACCACAAACTTTGTTAGATATGATTGACCAATATCCAACGCTTGAAAGTGACTTTCAAAGAAGTTTTGCTGTTACTCCTAACACATTTAACATGGATATTTACCAACCATTGCCTTATGACCCTAACTTTTGGCAATCTCTTGTTAATCAAGGTGGTAGCACAACTGGTGGTGGTGTTGATTTAACAGGTTTAGGTGCTGCAGGTTTAATTGGTGCAGGTGCAACAAGTTTACTTGGTGGTGAGAATGGTAGCGGTACAAATGGTGGTAGCTCAACTGTTACAGGCGGTAGTGGAAATGATGATGGTGATGGTGGAACAACAAATGGTGGTACATCTGTAATTACTATTGGTGGTAATACTATTTCATCAACAGGAGGAAGCACTAATGGTGGAAGTACAGATGGTGGTTCAACTACTGAAAAAATTACATTAAGTGGCACAGATACTTCTGAAGATAATATTACACTAGATGGTAGTAATAATAATAATTTAATAACAGTTTCAAGCGTTATTGGCGGAACTGGTAATGATAATCTTGAAATAGATAATAGTGGAAGTAATGTTGTTAAAACATCAGCAAACACAAATACTTCTTTAGGTTCACTCATAAATAGTGTTGATACAACAAGCCAAGCAACTGCCACTAATGATATTAATACACTTATAAATAGCAATGTGTTATCTAATAATGCTACATCACTTCTAACAAGCCTTATTGATAGTGGTGTTCCAATAAAAACGGCAGTTGGTAATGTTATCCAAGTTACAGCAGGAAATATAACAGATACATATACATCTACATCTAATCTAATAAATCCTGCATCGCTAGATACAAATGCTTATTCTGGTTATAATATTGGAACTGATATTGCAACAGGTGGAGATGCTTTTAAAAGCATTTTAGGCTTAGATGGCGATATAACTGGGGCTTATGATGCTTATGGTTTTGATGCAACAGGTTTTAGCCCAGACTTTAAAGTTGTTGATGTCGTAGAAAATGGAATTAAAATTGGTGAAAAAGTAGTTCAAAAAAACTTTTTTGACAAACAAATTGATAAATTTGGTAATTTTATAAATAATCCAATTAATGAGGGTTTTGGTGCTGTTGGTTCAGGATTAAATGATGCTACAAGTTTTACAGGTGGTGAAGCCTTAGCACTAGGTGGAGGTTTTTTATCAGCACTTGATGCAATAGAAGATGGCAATGTTTCTAATGTGTTTAATGCTGCCGCAGGAATTGGTGCGTCAGGTCTTTTAGGTGGAGCAGCATACAATACTGCTATGATACCGGCAACCGCAACGGCAGCAGCAGTACCGGTTGGTGGAGCAGCTAGTGGCATACAAGGTCTTGCTACTAATCCTGCAACAGCAATAATTGGAACAGCTTTATTTATAGCAAATCAACTTGATGCTCCGCCTTCAGGCAAAACAGGTTCTGGTGCTTTTGATTACAATACTTCAACAAATACTGAGTTTGGTATGGCAGGTGATAAGTTTAAACAAAGTCATGTTGACCAAGCATCAGCAATATCACAAGGTATTGGTACTGCTGTAAATGCTATTGCTAGTGATTATGGTTTAAATGTTGAAGGCGACCATTTAGTTGAAACAGGAAGAGAAAGACCATTAAGTTTAAGTTTTGGTGACCAAGAAAGTGAACAAACATCAGATAATAGATTAAATTATAGTGCTGAAACAGGAGATATTACAAACTCAACCGACACTATGAAAAGATTTTATTATACAGGGACAGATGGCAATGATGGTACTGCATTAACTGATAATGTTATAAAAGGAACAAATTTTATATCATTAAAAGCAATAGCAAATGGTGAAGATACTATTAATATGAAAGATTTTAGATTACCTGCTCGTTCTGAAAGTGATGTAAAAAATCAATATTTATTAATGGGTTTAGATGAAACAGCTGCAAATGCCTTAACATCTGCATCACAACAAGCAACCCCTGAAACTGCAGGTTTATTAGGAGGTATTCTTTATGCCAATACTTCAAATGAAGATTTATTTTTAACAGATACGGAAAAAACATCATTGCTAGAAAAAGGTTACACAGAAGAACAGCTTGATACAATATTATATGGATAATTAAAAGGAGAAAAAAATGGATAACATGGAAAAAATTGAAAAAGAAATTGCTCGTGGAAAACAAGCACAAGCATTACTTGATAACGAAATTCTAAAAGAGGCTTTTGATTATTTAGAAAAAGAATACCATACAGCATGGGAAAATAGTTCTATTGAACAACAAAAACCTCGTGAAACAGTTTTTATGATGTTGAAAACTCTTAAAACAGTTAAGCAACACATAGAAAATGTCATTGCAACCGGTAAGATTGCAAATGACCAATTAACAAAAATCAACTAAGACCAAGCATAACGCAGTCTAAAGGAGCAAAAAATGACAGCCGACAACCCAACAGGGAACGAACCTATCAACATGGCGGAAGCCACAAGCCTACTACTTGACAGGCAGGAAACAGAAGATAATCCACAACCGAATCAAGAGGCACAACCACAAGCAGAAGTTGAAGAAACAGAAGCAACTACAGATATAAACGAACCAACAAGTGAAGAACCTAATGAAGTTGAAGAACAAGATGAGGCACTTGAAGCTGTTGAGGAAGATGTATCGGAAGAATTAGAAGAAGCTACAACCGAAGATGAAGTTAACGAGTACGAGGAACAAGAATATGTCACTGTTAAAATTAATGGTGAAGAACAAGATGTTACCCTTGACGAATTAGCTGCAGGTTATAGCAGACAATCTGATTATACTAGAAAGACAACCGAACTTGCTAATCAAAAGAAACAATACGAACAGCAACAATCGGAACTTTTGAAGGAGAGAGAAAATCTCCGATTAGGTTTAGAGCAGTTAAACCAACAATTATCTAGTGACATACAAAACGAGCCAACAGAAGAACAATGGACAAGACTTTACGAAGATGACCCATTGGAATATGTGAAGCAAAAAGATGCGTGGAGAGATAAAAGAGAACACTTAGCAAGAGTTCAACAAGCAAATCAAGAATTGCAATACAAACAGCAGCTTGAAGGTCAAAAACAAATGCAAAAGGTTTTAGCCCACTCACAACAATACTTGAATGAGGTTATACCTGAGTGGAAAGACCAAAAGTTTGCTGAAAGTGACAAAAGGAAAATTGTTAAATATGCAACAAGTTTACCTGAAAAAGAAAGGTTTAGTGAGGCTGAGTTAAGTCAAGCAACAGACCATAGGGCAATTCTAATGCTTAGAAAAGCAATGATGTTTGATGAATTACAAACTAAAAAACCTCTTGTAAAAAAGAAACTACGCAAAGCACCAAAGATGACAAAGAGTGGTAAAAAATTAACAACTGCAAATGACCTAAAAAAAGGAAAGGTTGATAAAGCCTTTAATAAGTTGAGGTCAACAGGTAGCATGGATTCGGCTGTTGATTATCTTTTACAAAAATCCACATAACCTAAAAGGAAAAGACTATGGCAACATATAAAACCGCAAACGCTATCGGTGAAAGAGAAGATTTGTCAGATGTTATTACTCGTATAGACCCTGCAGAAACACCAATATTTTCTAATGGTAAAAAAGTAACTACATCAGGCGTATTTCACGAATGGCAAGTTCAAGAACTAACAGCAGCAGCTGATGACAACTATGTAGCAGAAGGTGCAGACTATTCTTATGTCAATCCAACTGTAACAACAAGACTTGGTAATTATCACCAAATTAGTGTTCAAGCTGCATCAGTATCAGGCACTTTAGATAGTGTTGATAAAGCTGGTAGAGATAAAGAAACAGCTTATGTAAAAGTTCTTAAAGGACTAGAACAACGCAGAGATATTGAAAAAGCATTATGTAAAAATGAGGCTCGTTCAGCATCAGACCCAAGAAAAGCAGGTAAAATTAGTTCATTTATAACAAATGTTTCACTTGTATCACCATCTACAACACCATCAGGTGATGGTAGTGATGTTTCTGACAAAGCTGGTACTAACGCTGCACTTACTTTAGCTAAAATAGATGCTGCAATGAAACTTGCATACACAGATGGTGGACAACCTGATATGTTAGTTGTTTCACCTGCTAATAAAGTCGCATTTAGTGACCTATCATCAGGTTCAGTTGCAACAGCACAATTACAATATTCAGCACCAAAAGAAATTGCTATTATTGGAAGTGTGTCAATGTATCTAACAGACTTTGGTGAGTTATCTGTCACAATAGACAGACAAATGCTAAATGATACAATATTCTTATTAGATAGTGACCATTATTCAGTTGGTTCATTGCCTAATAGATTATTCTCTGTATCAGATGTTGCACCAACAGGTGACAGCACTAAGTTTGCTATTGTTTCAGAATGGACATTTGTTCCAACTGCTCCAAAAGCACACGCAATGGTTACAGATTTAAGTACATCTTAATCTAACTAAAGGGGGCTGTCTTTGAGGGCAGCCCTCAAAAAACAAGAGAAAGTAATGACAAAAAAAATTATTGGATATGACCCATACCAAAAGAAAACAACATATTTTCATGGAGGTAATGATGGTCAACATCATGTTTCAGTAGAACAAGAAACAAAAGATATTATTAAAAAAGCAAAAGATTTAGATATTGATTACAAACCATATAATTTGGTTGGTACTCAAAAACACATGAGGCAAATAGCAGAAATACCTGCAAACCTATATTTTGAACTAACACAAAAACTTGGAGAGCCTAAAAAAAATAAAAAGGCATGGGCTAGATGGTTAAATGACCCTGACAACAAATATTTTAGAACCGGTGGTGGTAATATATAATGGCAATTACAACTTATTCAGAACTTAAAACAGCTATTGCTGATTTTTTAGCTAGAGATGATTTAACATCACAAATTGATACATTTATTGATTTAGCTGAAAGTCGCATATCTCGTGAACTAGAAACAAGGTCACAAGAAAATAGAACAACATTAACAGCAACACCTGATAATGCCTATATTTCTTTACCAACTGATTTACGAACTATAAGAAATGTTAAGGTGATGAATAATCCAAGAGTAACATTAAGATACTTAACACCATTACAAATAAAAGTTGAATATTCAACAACAGGCACAGGATTGCCAAGAGTTTATAGTGTTATTGGCGAAAATTTATTTTTAGCACCTATACCTGATAGTGCCTATAATATAGAACTTACATATAGAGCAAGTATATCATCATTAAGTGATAGCAATACATCTAATACAGTATTAACAAGATACCCTGACCTATATTTGTATGCTAGTTTATTTCATGCTTACACATACTTACTTGATGAACAAAGAGCAGCACAATATGAACAATTAATACAATTAACACTACAACAAATTAGAATTGATGAGGAAAAAGGTTCTTATGGTGCAAGTTTAGAAATGCGTAGTGTTTATGGTGAAATGACATGATGAATATGTCATTTGGTGAATGGTTACCTGACCAGCCTGACAATGTTAGTGGTGTTACAGTAGCAAAAAATGTAATACCGGCAGCAAAAGGTTATAGAGGTTTGCAAGATTTGTCACAATATAGTAATGCCGCAGATGGAAGAATAAGAGGATTATTTGCTGCAAAAGATGATAGTGGTGACCCTAAAATATTTGCTGGTGATGGAAGTAAATTATATGAATTTACTAAATCAAATTCTAATTTAACAAACATATCTAAAGCCGGTAATTATACAACACTTGATGACACAGATGTTTGGAAGTTTATAGATTTTAGTGGTTTTGTTATTGGTGCATCAGGACATAACAATATATTACAAGTGTATGATAATGGTACAAGTTCTGTTTTTGCTGACATATCTAATAGCCCTGCTGCAAAACATATAGCGGTGGTTCGTGATTTTGTATTCACAGGCAATGTTAAATATGGTGGTACAACATATACAAATAGATTGTATTGGTCGTCATTAGCCTCTCATACAGGTTGGACTGCAGGAACAGACCAATCTGATATACAAGATATATTTGATATGGGTGATATAACAGGCATTGTTGGTGGTGAGTATGCAACGATATTGTGTGAAAAAGGTATTGTTATAGGTACTTATAGTGGTACACCACTTATATTCCAATTTGACAAAGTACAAACAGGGTTTGGTTGTAATTATCCTAATTCAGTTGCCAATGTTGGCTCAACTGTATTTTATCTATCAGATGATGGTTTTTACAAATTTGATGGTAGAACATCAACACCAATAGGTGCAGAAAAAGTTAATAGATTTTTCTTTGATGATTTTACAATTAGAAACAAAGGAAGAATGTCAACAGCAGTTGACCCTACAGAACAAATAGTTGTGTGGTCATATACATCAGGAAGTTCTAATGATGATAACCCTGATAGATTGTTAATATATAACTATGCTTTAGATAGATGGTCGTATGCAGAACTAGACTGTGAACTTATATCTTCTTTTATGACAATAAATTACACACTTGAAGAACTTGATAGTATAAGTAGTTCTATTGATGGATTACCTGCATCACTTGATAGTGCTATTTATATAGGTGGTCAATTTATCTTTGGTGGTGCGAAAGACAAAAAGATACACACCTTTAGTGGTATTAATAAACAGGCTTTAATAGAAACAGCTGATTTAGATACAGGTGGTGGCAAAACAAGTATTATTACAAATGTTATTCCTTATGTAGAAATTGCACAAGGAACAACACCTGATATATCAGCACAAGTATCTACAAGAAATAGACAAGTTGATAGTGATAGTTTTGGTTCAACATCATCATTAAATGCAAATGGATATTGCAACATAAGGTCAAATCAAGGTAGGTATCATAAAGTAAGATTAAATGTATCAGGCACTTGGAAATACATACAAGGTGTTGAATTAGAGGCAAAGACAACAGGTAAAAGATAAATGGCAGACAATCAATATAGAAAGTTACCTCAAGGTGGTGGTGACCCTAGATTAGTTGCTGAAATAGTAAACAGAACAATAGATGGTGGTTTAAATTCAACCGGTAGTGTTACCCTGCAAACCTCCTCTATTACTACAACTGTTAGTGATGTTCGTGCAAGTGAAAACAGTGTTGTTTTATTTATGCCAAAATCGAGTAACGCTGCAAGTGAATTAACAAGTTTGTTTGTATCAGCAAGGACAAATGGTTCTTTTACAATTACACATAATAGTAGTGGAACATCAAGACAATATGAATACATCATCATTGGATAAAGAAGCGTGGTTAAAATCACGAAAGTATATATTAGAAGCATTGAATAGAGGTATTAATTCTCATAGTGAAAAAGATGTATTCTATGCAATAGCACGAGGAGATGCTCAATTATGGACAGGTCAAAAAAGTGCTTGTGTTACAGAGATAGTAACATACCCTAATTTTAAATCTATACGATTTTGGTTAGCAGGTGGAAATTTAGAAGAATTAAAAAAAATGGAACAACCTATTTGTGAATGGGCTAAGTCTATTGGTTGTAAAAATGCACAAATAATTGGTCGCAAAGGGTGGTCAAGAATAAAAGATAAAGACAGAGCCTATGAAGAAGTAGGCACAATTTCAATAAGGAGTTTATAATGAGTATAGGTGGCGATAAAACAGGAACATCAGTTCAAACTACAAATCCTCCTGCGTATGCAGCACCATTCTTAGCGTATGGTGCGAATGAAGCACAGAGATTATACAATACTGGTGGTGGTTTTAATTATTTTCCTGAAAATACTGTTGCAGGTTTTAGCCCTGAACAACAAATGGCTATGACACTACAAACAAATAGAGCATTATCAGGTTCACCATTACAAAGACAAGGACAAAATTTAGCATTAAATACATTACAAGGTAATTTTTTAAATGCAAACACAAACCCTTACTTTCAAAGAGCCGTTGTTGACCCTGTAACAGATAGGGTACAAGGCACTTTTTCACAAGCAGGTAGGTTGGGGTCAGCTTACAATCAAAACGCCCTTACAAATGCTCTAAGTGATGTTTATTATAGAAATTATGAAACAGAAAGAGCTAGACAAAATGCTATGATACCTCAAGCATTTAATATGGCTCAACAAGATTATACTGATTATTCAAATTTAGCTAAAGTTGGTCAATTAAGACAACAACAAGCACAAAGAAATATTTTAGCTAATATGGATAGATTTAATTTCTTACAATCAGCACCGGCACAAAACTTAAATCAATTATTAGGTCAAGTTGGAACTGCTGCAGGAAATTATGGTTCAACAAGTTCACCTTATCAATACAATCCATTTAACCAAGCGTTAGGAACTATTGGTAATATTGTTGGTATTGGAACAGGTATTAAAGGATTATTTAATAATTAATAATTTGCATAGGATAATAAAATGACAAGACAAGAAATATTAAATTCAAATTTACCACCAAAAGAAAAACAAAGAAGATTAAATATGCTTGACCAAATATCAACAAGTACAAGTGGTGTGTCATTGGGTGGTCTTTTACAAAGTTCAATGCAAAATATGGGTAATAATCCTCTTGGCATTACACCAGCACCTGTTTTGCCACAAACACCAACTCCACCTCCTAGTGTAAATATTGCAACACCTAGACAAAACATTAGTCAACAACAACTTATTGCAAATGCTTTAAGAAAGCCTGTTTCAACAAATATTTTACAACAAGGTATGCAACCACCAACTATTGCTCAACAAATACAACCTCCAAGAACAGCTAAAAGAGGTATATTTAATAGGATTGAAAAAGCCTATCAAGATGCAGCACCAATGTTAGCAATGGCACAAGAATTTAATAGAATGGGTGCAGCTAGACCAATGGGTTCAACAATTCCTCAAGGTGACCCAATGGGTGCATATAAAAGAGCCAAGTTTGGTGACCAAGAAAAAAAATTAAGAGAAGAAAGACTTGCAGAAAAATTAGGTATTTCATTAGAAGAATATATAAAATTATATGGAAAAACTAACAATCCATTAATTAACGAAGTAAAACTTACAGCATATAAAGATATTTCAGAAAGTGCTAATTCTGCTCGTGTAGCTTTAGGAAATTTAAACATAATGCAAACTATTTTAGATGACCCAGATTTTGAAACAGGTTCATTAGCACCTTTAAAAACCGAAATGGCTGCTTTAATGGATAATTTTGGTTTGTTAAATGAAGAAGCTCAAACTCAATTAAACCAAGCAACAACATTTAACGCATTAGCAAATAATTCAATATTACCTCTTGTTAAACAGTTAGGTGTAAATCCTACAGATAGAGATTTGATGTTTGTTCAATCAGCAGCACCAACTTTAGGTAAGACAAAAGAAGGTAATAAATTATTAATAAAAACATTAACATTAGCACAAAATAAAAAAATTGAATATCAACGACTTTATGCACAACTAAGTGCTACTAATCCATCATTAGACCACCCAACTTTAGAACTACAAGCACTACAAGGAGTTGATGAAATGTTTAGAGAAGAAGTAAATGCACTACAAGAACAATCAAAATTTATAAAAGGTAATACTCCAGATAATAAAAATGTAGTTTCTGAAGTAGAGAAGGTTAATAATTAATGGCTGAATATAATTTTAATGCTAATGGAAAATCTTATAATTTACAATCAAATACAGATTATTCTGACCAAGAAATAAATGATTTATTTGTAAAGTTTGATAAAGGTGAAAGTTTACCTGATGATGTTGTTATAAGACCAACTATTAATAATAGAAAACCAATAATACCACAAAGACTTGCACCTCCTTTAAGTGGAGGTTCATTTAGTTTTGCAGATGAAATTGTTGGAGGTGTTAGAGGTTTGTTAGACCCAAATTTAACTCCGGCTCAAGGTATGCTTTTAGAAGCAGAAGGTTTAGATGTGGCAAGACAATTAAGACCTGTTGAGTCGATTGGTACAGAAATAGCTGGATATATTGCATCTCCTTTAACAAGAAGTGTAGGTAGACTTGAAAGAGGAAAAGGAACTATTGGAAAAATATTGTCAAGAGGCAGAGAAGGTGGAATTTATGGTTTTGGTGCTGGTAAACCTGTTTTAAATGATGATGGAACTTTAAATTTTAAAGAAACTGCAAAATCAAAAGGAATTACAACTGCACGAGATTTTGCTTTATCAACAGGTTTTTCAATAATAACAGTACCATTAGGAAATGCTATAGCAAATACAACAGTAAAAAATAAAAGTTTTGCAAAAAGATTTGGTAAGAAAAGAGCAGAAAAAGAATTAAGAGGAATAATAGATGAGGCAGGTGGTGATATAAATAAATTCTTTGAAACAGCTATCAAAAAATCAAATAAAGGTTTTACACTCGCAGATAGTGAAGCATTGGGTACAGACAAAATGATGATAATTGCAGCTAAAATTCTTGGTGAAGGTAAAAACTCAAGAGAAATATCAAGATTTTTTAAAAATAGAAACAACACATTAAATAGCCGTATAAAAGATGAACTAGAAATAGCGTTTCCTAATGGACAAGGCAAAATGTTTACTACTTTGCAAAAGTTAATAAACCAAAGAGGTATAAAAGCTGATACATTTTATAAAAGAGCAAATGAAAAAGTTTTGAATATTAAAGATGATATAGCATGGCAAGACATAATTTCTACATCTGACTTTCAACAAGCCTTTAATGATGCACATAAATTAGCAGGGTTATACAAAGTAAAACTACCAAAAGTAACAATAAAAAATGGTAAAATAATAACTGACAAAGGTGAAGAAGTTACAGAAATATCAAGTGAATTTTTGCATTATGTGAAAATGGGTATGAGTGATGCTATTGATAAAGGTAAGAAAGGTGGTGAAACATCTTTTGGCAATAGTGAATTAAAGGCTAGAACACAAAATATAAATACATTTTTAGATTGGTTTGATAGTAAAAATCCAGCTTATAAAAAAGCAAGAGATGAGTTTGCTGGTGACTCGGAAATATTACGAGCATTACAAGATGGAGGAAATTATAATAAATTTGCTGTAGATGAATTAGACTATATTTTTAAAAAGTTATCAAGCAGTGAAAAAACAGCTTTTAGACAAGGTGTATATAATAATTTAGAAGATATTGTTGAAAAATCTAATTCAGGTGTAGAGGGCATGGGTGGTAACACAGCTTTACAACTTATAAAATCTGAAAAACAAAGAAAAATGTTAGAAATTATTTTAGGTGAACCTGAAGCTAATAAATTAATTAAAGATTTAACTGATATTGTAAAAATGAAAAATACTGCAAACACAATATTACAAGGTTCAAAGACAACAGAAAAAACAAAAGCAATTAAAGGATTAGATGAAGCTGCTAAGGGTTATGATAATTTATCAGGTACACAATTAGCCAAAGAATTATTTTCATCAAGAAATGTAAAAAGTCGTGAAGATTTATTTAATGAAGGTTATGCTGATGAGGTTTATAAATATATTTCTGCCACATCACCGGAAGAATTATTAAAAATTAAATCAGATATAAAACGAACAGGTATAGACAAGGTTATTGATAACATTACAAAATTATTAATTACATCAGGTCAAATAACAGCAAAAGCTACTTTAACAAGCCCTGTTTCAGTAGGACAAGAAAAACCAAGAAGTTTCTTACAAGGGTTTACAGAATAATTAGGAGTATATAATGGCAAAAACAAAAATATCACAGTTTGATGCAAACGCAGCAAATAATACTGATTTAAATAGTATTAGTATTGCTGAAGGAACAGCACCATCAAACATTAATAACGCTATTAGAGAATTAATGTCACAACTTGCTGACTTAAATCTTGGCAATGAAGTATTATCTACTCTTAAAATAGACAATTTACACCTAGATGGTAACACTATTGTTACTTTAGATACTAATGGTGACTTAAACCTTACTCCTAACGGCACAGGGTCAGTTGTAGTAGCTAAAGTAGATATTAATGGTGGTGCAATAGACGGAACACCTATTGGTGGCTCTAGTGCGAGTACAGGAGCTTTTACAACCTTATCAGCTTCCTCTACTGCTAATCTAGGCTCATCAGTTACAGTAAGTGGTGGTAATATAGATGGTGTTATAGGTGCAAATACTCCTGCAGCAATTACAGGCACAGTTATTACAGCTAATACAAACTTTGCTGGTAATCTTACAGGTAATGTTACAGGAACAGTAGATGGTGTCGTAGGTGGCACAACCCCTGCTGCAATTACAGGAACGACAATAACAGCCAATACTAAATTTGTTGGTGCAATAGATGGTAATGTTACAGCAACAAGTGGTACATCAACATTTAACAATGTGACCATAAATGGCACACTTGATATGGATAGTACAACCTCACAAACAATTACAGGACTTGCCACGCCCTCTGGTTCTACAGATGCAGCTACTAAAGGCTATGTTGACACCGAAGTATCAGGATTAGTTGACTCTGCACCAGCAGCATTAAACACATTAAATGAATTAGCTGCAGCATTAGGTGATGACGCTAGTTTTTCAACAACTGTAACAAATTCAATAGCCGCTAAATTACCACTTGCAGGTGGTACTATGACAGGCGATATAAATGCTAATTCAAATACTGTTAGTGGACTAAAAGCACCATCAAGTGCAAATGACGCTACAACAAAAACTTATGTAGATACTGCTGACGCACTAAAACTTAATCTAAGTGGTGGTACATTGTCTGGCAACCTTGCTATGGGTAGCAATAAAGTTACAGGATTAGACACACCAACAGCTACAGGTGACGCAACAACAAAAGGATATGTTGATGGTATATTAGGTTCAGCAACAGCTGCCGCTACATCAGCATCTGCTGCCGCAACTTCAGCTACTGCATCAGCAACTTCTGCTACTGCTAGTGCAAGTTCTGCTACGGCTGCCGCTTCAAGTGCTACTTCAGCCGCTTCTTCTTATGATAGTTTTGACGACAGATATTTAGGTGCAAAAGGTTCAGCCCCAACAGTTGATAATGATGGTGACGCACTTCTTACTGGTGCTTTATATTTTAATACTTCATCAAATCAATTATTTGTTTGGACATCAGGTGACGCATGGGTACAAGCTGCGTTTACAGCAAGTGGATTTTTAAGTGGTGCTAACAATTTATCAGATGTTGCAAATGCTGGAACATCAAGAACAAATTTAGGATTAGGAACTGCTGCTACAACAGCGGCTACTGATTATGCTACTGCCGCACAAGGAACAAAAGCCGATAATGCAGCAGCTAAAGCATCAAATTTATCAGATTTAGCAAGTGCAAGTACAGCTAGAACTAATTTAGGATTAGGAACTGCCGCAACTCAAGCTGTTGGAACATCTGCCAGTAATGTTGTGCAATTAGATGGCTCTGCCAAGCTACCTGCCGTAGATGGTTCAGCATTAACAGGACTAGCATCAGGTGGCACTGTAAATATGGTTGCAGATGGTGCTATTGCTATTAGAAAACCAGTTGTACTTACTGCTGCAGGTAAAGCAAAAGAAGTTGCTGAAACTACTACTGAAACAGAAACAGATGGTGCAGTTGCAGTAGGTATATCATCTGGTGGTAGTTATAAAGGTATAACAAATAATAGAGGAACAGCTTACGAAAGCACTTCTGATGCTATTGCTGTTACATATAGAGATGCAGATAATAGTAGTTATCCAACGGCTGCTGCTGCTAGTTATACTTCAGGAGAAGCTACTTTATCTTGGGGTACACCTGTTGTTTTAAAATCTGAAGCCTGTCCTTTTTCTACTGTAAGTGCAGGTGGTGGTAAATTTCACGCAACATGGACAAATGAAAGTAATGCTATATATGCAAGATGGTTTACTGTAAGTGGCAATACTATAACACTTGCAAGTAGTGAAACTACATTAAATACAAGTTCAGCAGCAGGTTGGGCAAAATCAGTATATGCTGATGATATATCAAGAGTAGTCGTTATATATGGTCAACAAAGTGTATATGGCACAGATAGTATGAATGGTAATTATTATGCAAATATTTTAGAAGTAACAGGTAGTGCCTATACTGCTAGTTCTAAATTAACTATACTTGAAAATGTAGGTAGGTCACATGGTAGTAGTGGTACTGATTTTGATATAGTATATGACCCTGATACTGATAGAATTTTATTTGTTTACATGGCATCAGGAGGTACTAAAGGTAGAGTTCTTACTGCATCTACTTCAGCTATAACTGTTGGTGCAGAACAAACTGTTGATGGTAGTTCAAATAATGACTCTAGTGGATTTATGTTAGCTTATGATACTAATTTAGACAGAGCAATTCTTTCTTATACTAAAGGAATAGGTTCAGCAGGGGCGCATGCAAGAGTTATAGCTATTACTGGTGGAGGTACTAATACACTTTCAGTAGGAGCAGAAAGTTCACAAATACAATCAGAAAATCCAAATGGTCAAGGTGGTATAGCATTTAATTCAAAAGATAATAAAACTTATTTAGCTCTTACAGGCTCAGGTGGTAAACTTAGAAGATATGAACTTACTTGTTCAACAACTGCTATTACAAGCATTGGCACAGCAGTAGAAATTTCTTCAGCAGTAACACCTTTTTATGGTAATATAGTTTATAATACAGATGAAGAAGCATTAGTAACAATTTTTCAAGAAAACAATTCTGTAAATAAAGATTTAAAATATCAAGTATTACATTACGCATCTTCTACAACCACAACTTTAACTAGCGCAAACTATCTAGGCATAGCTGCTGAAGCAATATCTGACACTGCTACAGGTAAAATAAATGTTATTGGTGGTATATCTGAAGGACACAGCTCTCTTGCTATAGGTACTAATTATTTTGCAACAGGTGCAGGTGCAATAGCAACTTCTGGTACGCAACTTATAGGTAAAGCATTATCAGCTACAGAAATACAATTAGGCGTAAAATCAGGAACTGCTGCACATAATACAGTCGCCTTAGATGCAAACGCAAAACTACCTGCCGTAGATGGATCACAATTAACTAATCTACCTTCTCCATCAGATGCTAGGGTATTCTGTGGCTCTTATGATTTTAGAGTAGACGGTTCTAGCACAGCACAAAATGTTTTAATTAGTTTGCCATCAGGTTATACAGCAGCAAATGTTAGGTCTTATGAAATTAATGTTCATGGTGTTGGTTTTGCGGCAGATGGTAATTTTTTATGTATGCTACCCTATAATGGTTCATCAAGTGTTTATTCAGGTTCAACTTATAATACCTTTACATATATGAATGGTAACTCTGGCACTGCTACTAATAATAGTAAAACACAATCAACTGCATTTATATTAAATTGGGCAAATAGCACAAGCTACGACTTGTATAGTGCAAATGATGTAGATAATCCTAAACAAAATTATGACAATGCTAGTGGACATGGTGGTCAATTAGTGTGTAGAGCAGTTTACACAAATTCTCTTAGAAATGGTAGTTTAATGTATGATGCTTCTTGGCGTTATGGTACTCAAAATAATGGTCATTCAAGAGTTTTAAGTATAGCATCTGCTGATGCGGCAACAACTAGCAATTATGCAGATGGTTTTTACTTTTATATAGGTAATGATAGCCAAGCAGCACAAAGTACAGCAATTATGGAAGGCGTAGTTTCAGTTTACGCAATTATAGGTTAGGAGTAAATTATGGCAACACAAAGAGTATATAATGCAACAACAAAACAATATGTTGATATAGATGTGACTATTATACCAGATGAAGATGCAACTTTAGAAGATAGAAAAAAAGATTTTAGATTAAATAGAAACACATTATTAAAAGATTGTGATTGGGCATTAGCTTCTGATAGCCCTTTAACAGATGAACAAAAGACCGAAGCTACAACATACCGACAATCATTAAGAGATTTACCTGCACAAGAGGGTTTTCCAAATGTTGATTTTCCTGCAAAGCCAAGTTTTTTATAAGGAGTAAACAATGCAAACAATAGTAAGAAACGGAACTAATATAAGTCTTTATTATTTAGAAGATAGTAAGACTGTAGATATTACTTCCACAGAAACCACAATCAGTGAAGGCGGTACGCCAGAACTTATTATATCAGATTGTACTACAAGTGATGCAACATTGCATACAGGCGTAGATGCTAAATCAGATTACTGGGGTTGGAAATACAAACATGATGGTTCTTCATGGTCAACTAATGCAGATTTTAAAGGTTCTAATAACCTTACATCTGATATTACTGACTCTGTAACAACTATTCCTGTTGTTAATACAAATCCATTTACAGCGTCTGGTACTGTACAAATAGGTGAAGAAAAAATTACATACACTGGATTAGACGGAACAAATCTTACAGGTTGCACTAGAGGGGCTGCATCAACAAGTGCTGCAAGTCATACCTCTGGCGATACTGTAACACAAATATAATAAGGAAAACTTATGCCTAAACCAACAACCGCAACTGTAAACCAAAAAATTGATGACCATGTTGACGCTTGTTCAACTAGGTATGAGGCTATAGATAGACGATTGTATAGAATAGAAGCTATTATGATTGGTGCAAGTGCATCATCTATAGGTTTATTGTTAAAGATAGCGTTTACCTAAGATGTCCACAAAAATTGGTTTACAAGGTGAACTTATAGCAAGTTCTATCTTGTTAAGCTATGGAATTGATAATGACTTGGTTAGCAAGGATATGTATGACATTGTTGCATGGTTTGACCAAAAACCAATGAGAGTGCAAGTAAAAGCAACAAAAAAACCTTTTGAAGAAGATAATTTAAAATCAAGAAGATACAATTTTCAAACAGGTTATGGCAGCAATAAAAAACCTTATCTTGATAACCAAATTGATTTTTTAATTTTAGTTGCATTAGATAAAAGAATTGCACACTTTATGATGCCACACACTAATAAAACAAAAAAAATATATCAACATCAAATGACTATTGAAAATGAACAAAACACCTTTAATATGATAAAAGATAAACTATTTAGCAAATGTTTGTGCAGTTAGGATAAATTATGGCAAAAGACCCAAGATTAAAAAGAGCAGGAGTTTCCGGTTTTAATAAACCTAAAAGAACACCAAGCCATAAAACAAAAAGTCATGTTGTTGTTGCTAAAGAAGGTGACAAAATAAAAACAATTCGTTTTGGTCAACAAGGCGTAAGTGGTGCAGGTAAAAATCCTAAAACAGCAAAACAAAAAGCAAGACGAAAAAGTTTTAAAGCAAGACATGGTAAAAATATTGCCAAAGGTAAAATGTCGGCAGCTTATTGGTCATCAAGAACCAAATGGTAGGAGTAATAAATGAGTTTATATAGAAACATTAATAAAAGAAAAAAAGCCGGAACAAGTCGTTCTAAGAAAAAATCAACCATATCTGCAAAGGCTTATGCAAATATGAAAGCTGGTTTTCCAAAGAAAAAACGCAAAAAGAAAAAATAAAGGAGAAGAATATGCCGAAAGGAATAGGTACTTATGGCTCTAAAAGAGGCAGACCAACAAAAATGTCAACAAAGAAAGCTATAAAAAAGATGGGTTCTAAAAAGAAAAAGAAAAAATGATTAGTTTATTAGGCTCTTTATTAGGGTTTGGTACAGGCTTTATGCCAAAGGTTTTAGATTTTTTTCAAGCAAAACAAAACATGAAACATGAATTGTTGCTTCAAGAAAACAAAATTAAAATGGCAAAAGAGTTATCGGCTTTAAAAATTAAAGAAGAAACTGTTAAATCAATAACCGAACAAACAAAAGCTGTTTATCAACATGACCAGCAACTTTCTAAAGCAAATCCATCAAAATTTATTGCTGCTCTATCTGCAAGTGTTAGACCTGTAATTACATATTGTATGTTTATAGTTTTTTGTGTTGTTACTATTGCACAAGTTATTGTTGGCATACAAGAAGGTGACGAACCATTAAAAGCAATTCAAGCTGCGTGGTCAGAAGAAAGTATGGCATTGTTTAGTTGTATAATTAGTTTTTGGTTTGCTAATAGGCTTGTAAACAAGTAATATAGTGCAAACTATAATTAGAGGAAAATATGAATATATTTACAAAATTATCAGTAGGTAGCTTTAGTGTTGCAATAACAATTTTATTGTCAACATTTCTATTAATTGGTTGTAGTTCTTCAAGACTATTTTTGAACGCAGATGTTCCAAAAGGTCAAGATATAGAAATTACAATTACTACTGAAAAATCTGAAACTGATTAGAAATGTCAACACCACAAGTAACGCACCTTAAAAATGCGTTAAGTGATGACCAAATAAAAAAAATACACTCTTTAATGAAAAAGAGAAAACCAATAGAGGGTGGTTTATCAGGTGGTCAAAACAATGCGTATAGAAATGTGCAAGTTAAATCATTTGCGGCAGATGATAATGATTTAGGCTTTGTATCAGAAATAATTAGTGACTTTGGACAAACTGTAAACGAAAAATATTACAACTTTGATGTCAAAGGTTTTGCAGAGAATATTCAATATTTATTTTATAAAAAGGGTGGTAAATATGACAACCACATGGACTTGAATTGGTCAGACCTAAACACACATATTCCAAATAGAAAACTTACAATTATAACACAACTTAGTGACACAAAAGATTATTCCGGTGGTGATATAAAAATTGAAGTAGATAATGTTGATGATTTTGTCATACCAAGACAAAAAGGTGACATGGTTTGCTTTCCTGCTTTTTTAATGCACAAAGTTTACCCAATTTTAGGTGGAACACGATATAGTCTTGTTTCGTGGCTTTCAGGCGATAGTTGGAAGTAGTGGTGTTTTAGTATTCAAAAGTTTTGTTTTCTTTTGTACGAGCATTTATTTCAATAATTTTTTTAAAACACTTATCTTTTTGTGGTGTAAATGCTCCATAATGTAAAGTTTGACCTTTTAAGTTCACAACCCACCCATCACCATTCATATCAATCATTTCACCACAAGCATCACATGGTATATCTTTAATTATTGGCTTTTTCTGAATATTTTTCTTTTTCGGCATGGTAAAAATCTTCGTATTTTTTAACTTTGTCACCATACCTTATTTTTATTTTTTTTAAACCTTGAATTATAGTTGAGTGGTCACGATTAAATATTGACCCAATTTTAGGAAATGAATGATAAGAGTGGTTTTTGTATAATTCCCAACACAACCATCTAGGTTCAATAATTCTTGGATTACGCCTAGATGATTTTATATCTGTTAATGACACTTGATAGTCAAAACATATTTTTTTAATGGTGGAGTGTAATGCCTTATTCATCACGCCTTAACTCTTGAATTGCATCTAAGCAACTTGTAATTAAATTAAAATAACCATCAATAGTCATTTTTTTTTCAAAACAATCATTATTAACACAAACCTTTAATATGTCTTTGTTTGGAATAATATAAAATTGTGTATCTTTATCTATTGTAATCTTCATAGGTTAGAACGGAATATCATCATCTATAACATCATTGTTTTTAGGTGAAGGTGTTGATGCTTGACCACCATTATTTTCACCCAACATAGTTAATGAACCATTAAAGTTTTGCAATACTATTTCAGTTGTATATTTTTCAACACCATCTTTGTCAGTATATTTTTGTGTTTGTAATTTACCTTCAATAAAAACTTTAGAACCTTTTTTTAAATACTGTTCTGTTATTCTTACAAGACCTTCATTAAATATAACAACTCTATGCCATTCAGTTTTTGTTTTTCTTTCACCTGATGATTTATCTTTCCAACTTTCACTTGTTGCAATAGACAACTTGGCTATTTTACCATCATTGACAATATCAGGGTCATTCCCTAAATTACCTATTAACATTACTTTGTTTAACATATCTTCTCCTATTGATTATTAATTTTAAATTTACTAATTATGTGACTATGAATTTTTTGTTTGTCCGGTGTTGTAAAGCCGGAACTTTTTAATCTTACTTGCAAGTCACCCCAAGCACCATCAAACTCATCTTGGTCTTTTATGTTATCAATTTCATACATAAAACCTTCTAATTTGTTTTTGTGTTCTACCTCTTGCAAACCAATAGGTTCACCTTTTGTAATATTAAATTCTTCTTTGTTTTCTTCTTCACTATAAATATCACCATAAACATCACAGGCTTTTAATATAACCCTATCATGCCCTCTCTTTTCTGCCATAGATATAGGGTAAGGATTACGACAATTTTTACTATTTGCTTCACCAAAACTTTCAATTAAATTACCATCTTTAGTTGTGACTTTTGCTTTTATAACAATATTATCTTGTATGACTATTGGTTGGTCATAGTGAACATATAAACCTTGTTTGGCTGCAATCATTTGACAACCTTTATTTGTTATAATGAATAAATTTTTATTTTGTGGCAATGTCCATGTAATTTCATTAAATTTTTGTTGGTCAATGTCACCTAATAATTTTTTTAATTTATCATAAATTTCTTTTTTATTACTCATCTATTACTCCTATGTCCAACACTTATAATGTATGCCTTCATCTTGATGCCTACCACAAAAGTGACAATATCCATCTTTATCATAATGGTTCATTGCCTCATCATATTCATCTTGCATAGCCAAATATTCATCTTTTGTTATTTCTATTTGTTTCTCACTCATATCATGTCCTCCTCATAAGGATTTATATATTCAAAATTATAATTACCAATATCAATAGTTGTTGGTATTGGTTCTTTATCTTCATTGTAAGTTTCTTCATAACCACAATAATCATCTGTGTCTAAACAATATCTTAATTTCTTTTTTGCATGGTGTAGGGCTATGTTACCCTCTTTTAATGTTTTATATCCAAGTGTGAAAAAATTACAAAGATATGGAAATGTTTTTTCTACACAAGCAAACACAAATTCCTCTACTTCTTTACCGGTAATGTTTTGGTAAGTTTCAATATAGTGTGCAGCTTGTATATGATAATTATAATCTTTTACAGACTTAGAAAAACTTTTTGGATTAACTGATTTTGTACTTTTAAAGTCAACAATAATATCTTTGTTTTTATCTTTGATACCTTTTCTTATTAAGTCAGGTCTAATTTTAACTTTTAAACCATATTCATCTTGATAAGCATAAGACCATTCTTTTTTTGCCTCCATACTATTAACATAATGACTTAATGAATGATTATACATAGACACTTTCATACCACGAATGTCACCAGCATATTTTTCAGGAACTAAAATTTGACCATCATCTAATGACTTTGCAAGTTCTTTATATTCTTTATATCTATTATCTAACTTTGTATAAATTACATTTTCTTTATAAACTTTTTCACCCTCCATAATAAAATGAAAAGCACTGCCAAGCCTAGTTGCTAATGTGTCAGCAAAATCCTCCTCATTTTTTAACTTAGCCTCAATGGGTGTTAAATATGCAAATGATGATATTGTTGACGAACCATAAAAATCTTTTAAAAAGCCATTATGGTATTCATCATTTGAACATTCATGTGGCTCTAAGATTAGTGGTAATTTTTTTAAATCTAAACTATCCATATATAATGTTTATAAGTGTTCGTAATTGTGGTCAAGTATTAATAAAAAAATAATAATATATGTATTTTACTTGAACGAAAAAACAAAAGGTATATAACAAATTATATGACTAATTCATCATCAATTTCATTTGTAATTTTTCTTCTTTTTCTTTGTGAACAAGCAACAATACAAATGTCTAATGAGTGCCATTCCCTACCATGTATTATATGACTAAACACAATAATAAAAATAACCATAAATGTGTTCATCAATAAAAGTTTTAATTCGTTCTCCAAACGATATAACCCCTAAGTGATTAGGGGTTATTTTCGTAAAATCAATTAAAAAAACAATCTTGATATTATATGCAAATCATGGGTGAAAAATGCACTATTTTTGCTATAAACTTAACTGAACTTGTACAGCAATAAATCCAACTAACATTAATAATATTATTAAAAATGCTTTTAGACCATCTATGTCGTTATGTTCTTTTTTCATTGTGCTAAAGGATTTTTGTTGTTGTCAGCTGCTTTTTCTAACTTGCTAACTTTTTCTTCTAATAAAATAATTTTTTCATTTATTGGTGCAAGGTCTATACTTTGTTTGCTACCCTCTAAATTATCTAAACGATTATTTATAGTGCTAATGTTAGTTGCAGCTGTGTAGAAGCCGCCACCCACTGCAGAAATTACCCCAAGAACTAGCAGGTATTTTTGTAAATTATCTAATAAATTTTTCATTCGTATCTCCTATTTAATTGTTCTATTGTTGATTGACCACGCATTATATTATGTCTTGCATTTGAAGTGCCAATTAACGAACCCATAACATTGTTGTTATCATATAAAATATTATTTGTATATATTTGGGTTGGTTCGTAAAAATTTTGTCTATCAGGTAGTTCAACATAATATTGATTAAAGTTAGGCACAAAACCCATAAGCCCTATAATGTCATCTTGTAAAGTTATTGAATATTCTCCTGTTTCATTTTGACTATTGATTTGTGCCTCTATTTCTTGCTTCTTACTTTCTATAAAATTTTGTTCTATCTCTTGTGCCTCACTTATAGACATAACTTGTGTTGTTAAAGTTTCTATTTGTGTTGTTAAATCTACGCTAGTTATCTCGACACTTGCTATTTGAGTTGCACCTAAACCTTGACCCATATCAATAGGAACAATGTTTATATTAGAGAGAATTGTATTTTGTTGTTGTGTTTCTTGTGTTGATTGATTGCTTATACCTGAACCATCAAAACTTACACTTGATGAAACAACTTGATTATTTGTTTGTTCTTGTTGACTTGATGATGACACATCTTGATTTACAAACTCTACACCTTGTCTATTAGTTTCCAATGATATTTCTACAGATTGATTATCATTTTCTTCTTCTTCACTTTCCTCAACAATTTCTACTTGTTCGTTTTGTTCTTCTTCAACCTCATCAAGTTCTTCAATATCTTCTATTATTTCTTCTTCAAAAAATTCTTCAATAATTTCTAACTCAACAATATCTATGTTGTCACTTTCTATATCTATAATTGGTAGTTCTGATATTGATGTTATTTCAAAACCAATATCTTCAAACTCCTCATCAATTAATAATATATTTTCGATAGGTTCTATTGAAACATTAATGTCTATAAATTCATCATCATCTTGGAATGGGTCGAGAGTGTCGAAATTTGTTATGAGGTCAACACTCTCTTGTTCTTCAAAGTAATCACTTTCAACACTTATTGTAAAGACATTGCCATAAATTAATTCATCTTGGTCAAAACCATAAATATCTTCATCATTAGTACCAAAGCTATATAAATCATCTAAAAAAGAATTTTCATCTAACAAATCAATGTCATTTGTATCTAGGTTATATACAGAACATAATATACTTGTGTCACTATCCTCTAAACATGATGATGTTAATGAAGTAAAACTTTCATCTATTTCTTCTCTTGTTGTTATAGCAAAACTTGTTCGTTCTAAAGATGTTTGGTTGGTGTCGTCATACCAAAGATATTCTACATAGTCAGTCATGCTATATTGCAAGCCAATACTTGCATCATGGTTGTCTATGTTTATTTCATCATAAATAAATTCTATGTCATTTGTCGTTTCATACAAGATTGCCTCAAATGTACTTTTACGCCCATTAGAATACTCACTAACATCATTCCACATAACAACAAAATATTGTGCCGCACCTTCACCTAATGTTTGATAGTAAGGTGATTGGTTGCCACTTGACCTTCTAATAAAATCTGAATGTAATGGTTTGATACTTTGATTATATCCGGTAGATGGGAATTGTTCTGCAAGATAATTTCTCTGCCTACTTACATTAGAATTAAATGTGCTAACACTATCAAAAGTCATAAAGCCATTCATAGCTATAGTTATATTATTGTATGTTTGGTTACCAAAAACAAAATCAAAACCTATTGGTACATTGGCTAGACCATCATCTGATAATGATAAGCCTGTACCTGTTTGTGTTATGTCTATGATGGAACTATTTGATGTAGTAAATTCGTTTGCATGAACAGGTAAAGAAAAAAGTAATAATAAAATTATTTTATACATAGTTTATGTTTTTTATATTTCTTACAAAAATCTTTCTTTTTATAAGCCTTTATTTCATAACCTTTTGTTTCATATCTATGTTTAATATCTTCATAATCAGGTCTTTCTTCAGGATTATTTTCATAGTAATTAATTGCATCTACACCAATTAAACTTTTACCATTTACTAGCACCGGACAGGGGGTCGCAGAATTATACATGGCTACCCAAATATCTTTGTTACCTTTACACATTAATGATACTGCTGCCACTTTCATTCCCATATCATACAATGCTTTAGCATTTTTTAACATTATACAATTTTTATCAACAATAGTTTTACCTGCACTAAAACCAAATATTTGTGTTTGTACTGCTGCACTTGCTCCGGTGGTACATAAGTCTTGAGAATAACTAGACATTGCAGCATTTGGAGCAATAGCTGATGCCGGTGGTGATTTTATTCTTTGTGTTGCTCTTTGTGTTGATGACGAAACTGATTGGTTAATATTTGTATTACTATTAACATTTTTATTATCACTAACAATATTACTTGATGATGAATTTATAGAGTTGTTATTATTTGTTGTAACACTTGTTATATTAGAAGTATTCAAGTTGGTATTTTCTGATGTAGAGTTGTTAGTTATTAATGAAGTGTTGTTAACAGTTTGTGTTTGATTTATGTCAGAGGTAATGTCTTGAGTTTGTGAAATAGTAGAATTATTAGTTTGATTAACTGTGCTGTTAGTTGTGGAATTTTGAGTAATATTGCTTGTAGAATTATTTGTATTAGTTTGGTTTATTACAGAAGTATTACTAGAACTAGATGTAATATTTTGAGTGGTGTTGTTGGTAATATTAGAGTTGGTTGTTTCATCTGCAAAAGCTAAAAACGACACACTAATAAGTGCAACAAATATAATTACTATTTCTTTTAATTTATAATTCATGTGCAAAGAATAATAGTATTTGTATTTTGATTAAAGGGTATCACATGAACCCTATACATAGTCATTTAATTTCATGTAAAATAATGTATTGACATAAATTAACAATAGGTGTAACTTGTAATAGTTAATTGGAGAAAAAAATGACTAATACAATAAAACTTACAAACACAGAATTAAATGAAACATACACTTCAATGATAGGTGTATTACAGTCTTATGAAGATGCTGGTGAAAAAACTAAACATTCAAGAGCAGCTTTAAGAGTTTTTAGAAAATTAGAAAAAGCATTAAATTACGAACCTATGGATTGGAGTAGATAAAATGAATAATATGGATATTTATTTAGACTATGTAACAGCACAACCAAATTCTAAAACTAAATTACTTGCTAAGTTGTGGGATTTACATAGTGAACAAGAGTATGGAGATAGAAATAAATTTCAATGGTTAAATACTATGTACCCAAGTTTTACTGAATTGTTTGTTGAATATTGTAATGCACACAAAATTAATTTTAAAGATTTTATGAAACTTTATAAATTTAATAAAAAAAATATAGAAGAAACAAGAAAGTTTGTAAGATTAAAAAAATCAAATTTAATTACAATTTGGAGAGCAGAAATAGACCATGATGAGGCTTATAGTCATGGTCATTCATGGACACTTAATAAGAATGTTGCTAAATTTTTTGCTAAAAGGTGGAGCAATCCTTTTGTGTTATCAGAACTTAACATAAAAAATCCCAATGTAAAAATATATGAAGCAACTATAACCGGTGATGATAATTTTTATTTTTGCAATGATAGGGAAGAAGAAGAAATATTTTTAACTGACCCTAGTGTAGTTGAGTTTTGTGGAAGTGAAATATATGAAAGTAAGGAGAATTAAATGCAAATATTACCATATTTACAATCTATAAATGATACACCTTATAGTATTGCTAAGAAAGAAAAGTGGCGTGATTTAGGAACTGAAAGACAATGGTATAGATGGTGTAATGGTGAGAGCATACCAAGTCACAACATTATGAAAGAGATATTAGTTCTTACAAGGGGTCAGGTTCAACCTAACGATTGGTATGAGAACATTTGGAATGAAAACATTGTTAGTATCTTATCAAATGTGCATATAGATGACTAAAAAAACACACTTATATGAGAATGATGAGGATAGAGATAACCAACAAAGAGTAATTGAGTATGTCATGGATAAGTGGAATTTTACTGCACATGATATGCCACTTGCTTATGAGTTTGACTTTGCTTGTATGAGAGATAAGAAAGTTGACGCAATGGTTGAGGTAAGATGTCGTAATATTGATGTTAACCAATTTGACACTATGATTATGTCTAACAAGAAATATATGTGGGCTATTCAAAATGGTGATGAAAGTCACATACCTTTTTTATTTGTTGTGTGGTGGAAAAAATCAAAGACACTTGGCTATATTGATTTAAACAAAAGAAAAGAAGAATTAATTGACCCAATGAAAAATCCAAGAGGTTTAGTGCATAGACCGGAACTAGGATTACAACTAAAAGATTACAGGAATGATTATCGAGATAGAGAAACACTAAGACATTTTAAGATAAAAGATTTTTGTATTATATCAAATAATTTTGGATAGATAATGGATAACTATAAGGTAATACCTATAAAAAAATCTGACACTAAGTCTTTTATATTAGATATACATTATGCAAAAAGATTACCAATGATACAATATCCATTTGGTCTGTATTATAAAAATGAATTGGTAGGTGTTGTGACTTATGGTTTACCACCTTCACCTGACCTTTGTTTACTTGCTGGAGAGGAAAACAAAGATAAAGTTATAGAACTAAATAGACTTGTTTTAAAAAATAATAAAAAAAATGAAGCAAGTTTTTTAGTTGGTAATTCATTAAAAATGTTACCAAAACCAAAAATAGTTATTTCTTATGCTGATATAGGACAAAACCATAATGGTTATATTTATCAAGCAACTAATTTTAAATATTCAGGTTTATCACAGAAAAATTTTGATTGGTTATCAAAAATAGAAAACAAACATACAAGACATATAACAAAAGATGTTAGACAAAAAAATCCTGAAAATTATGAAAAAGTTGAAAGAAGTAGAAAACATAGATATATATTGGTTGTTGGGAACAAGAGAGAAAAAAAAGATATTTACAATAAAATAAAATATCCATTGGATTTACCATATCCAAAAGGAGAGAGTAAATATTATGAAAATGATACTGATATAGAAACACAACTATTATTAATGTAGGAGAAAAAAATGGATAATGATTTACCTTATTACAATGTTATAAATAGTGAGATAGAATTGATACAACAAAGGGTTGGTATTCGTTCTTATAAAGATTTATTGGTACTATTCCATGAACAATGGGGTAGAGAAAATAACTCAATTCCAATAGATTATGCTGAAAAAGTTTTAAAAATTAATATAAAACGACTAAAAAAAGATACAGAAAGTCACCAAAAATATATAAGTTTTGACAAAAAAACTATCATTTCACCCTTCATTTCTAAGTTTTTTGAACAAAATATGAGCAAAAAAATATCAAGAAAGAAATGGAATGAAACAAGAAATAACATGAAAAAACAACAACATAACAGTAAATTACAAGATATAATAAGTAAGGAAAAGTGAACGCATGAGTTTTTACATGAGTTCCCTAATAAATAAATAAATTAAAATAAATAAAATAAATAAATAGACACTATGATAAAGATTAAACTTACACAAAAGCATTTAGACAAGATTAAGGAAAAAGGTCTTGATTATCACAAACTATTAAGTGAGGCTAACGAATACCTAAAACAACACCCTAATAAGTACAAAGATGCAAATAGATTTTTCCACAAATGGATAGACCGGACTAATACAACAAAGCCACAACAAACGACAATGTTGCAAAATATTATAAGGAAAATAAAAGAAAATGGATAGTGATACAAAAACAAGAAAACACGCTATAATGGATATACTTATTGGAGAAGGTATTGGACTACATTATAGTTTTGGCAATAAGACTGAAAATGACATAGCAACATATATAAGAGATGTATCTGATGTGTTGAATGATATGATACCACCATTTGACGAGATTGATGATTTTAATGATTATTTAAGGGCTTTTAAGAACTATATAATCACACATCATGTAGGTGGCAAGAGTGAGGACTTTATGCCTAATATAAATAGAATGATACAATATGTAGAAGGATTTAATAAGATGAATAAATATGGTGAACGCTATGAAAAATGGGAACTACCAAAAGGCACACGATTTAATCCACCTAATGAAACACTTTATTATGATGATGAGTTAAAATCTAAATGGCAATCTATGTTTCCACATGATGTAAATTTAGCTATAAAATCACTAGCACCAATGATACATAACAATAGACGCATTTTTACTGATGAACGCTATATAGAGGCACTTACTGAATTGGGGTTTGTATTTAGTCACAACAAGGAGGTCTAATGGGTAAAGATATAAAACCAACAAAGGAACAAATCAGAAAACCGGAAAACATATTTGTATTAGAAGAAACAATTAAGGCAGGTAAGAAACGATTAAGAAATAGAGGCTCAAGTGTTTATGATAGATATTATCAAAGGAAAGAAATTAACAATGAACAATATCAAGCTGCAACTATGTACTACACATCATATTACATTGGACATGAGAAAACATCAATTATACCAAAATATAAAGAACGATTAGGTGGTGGGTCTATTCCATCACTTACAGTAAACGAACATCAAGAACATCACAGACAAATGTATGAGAAGGCAAGAAAGTCATTACCAAGTGATTTAAGAGGGTTTGTAGATGATGTAGTGTTATGGGATAAAAGTGTTAAAAATAGTGCTAAGAACTTAAATATAAAGGCTACAAGTGGGTTTGATATGTTCAAGGTATGTTTAAATATATTAAGTGAATTTTATTTAGGAATTAATTAAAATTAATTGAATTTAATATATTATTTTGACTAAATTAATTATTATGTGTTATTTATAAAACAATGAGTTAGGTTATTTATTATTGTGAAAAGGTGTGTACACACGAACACTAACACAAATTTAGGAAAAACAGGACAAAAAATGTCAATAAAAGAACAAAATGAGAACAAAACAGGAACAAAAAGAAAAGCTGGTAGACCAAAGGGAAGTGTGACCAATAAACAAAGGAAGGGTGCATACGACATCTTGAGAAGGAATTTTTCTTATGCCTTAGAAGAAATGAGCAGCCGCAAAAACAAGCCACAATTACATGAACTAATCAATGACGCATTAACTAATGACATAAGAGATATAAGTAAGTTTGCGTTCCTGTTCCCACAGCAAAGCCAATTAAATATAAAAGCAGATAGTCTTGTTAAGTCTATAAGTACCATCTCGGAACGCATAAAAAATTATAAAAAAGAAGATATAAAAAAAGGTGATGTCATAGATGTCACCCCCAAAGAAATAGATGGTGACTAAATAGAATAATTATATATGTTTTAGACACCCCCCCTTAATTTTATGTCGCCCCCTAGTAGTAATAATAATTATACCCCTACCTATACTAAAATTATTTTAAAAAATTTCCGACAAAATTTGTGTTTCATTCGTTAAGTATATATATAACAAAATAATCTGGTAAAATTCGGTTCTTATTCGTTATATATATAGAAGATAAAAAATTGTTTTTTATCATAATTGGAGAATACAATGTTAAAAAAAGATTTAGCTAAAATATTTCAAAAAGGTCGTGATTTAATTACAAGTGGTGGATATATACAACAAACAGATGATGCTATATCTGATGAAGAAATGTTAGTTCTTGAAGAAAATATTAATGAGTTTTGGGTGTTCTTTGAAGAAGCAAATAAAAAAGACATTGAACTAGGATATTTAGACCCTAATCAAATATAAAAAAAGGGGGTTAAAAACCCCCTTAATTAATTATCTTGGTAAGCCATACCAATTACCACGCCACCGGTCTTGTTTTTCATCATAGTAATCTTTCTCAACCCAAATCGAGTTTAATGCTCGTTGTGGTCTATGTGAAAATTTTTTGCCTTTTGCGGTTTTTGGCTTTATTTGTCTTTTTCCCATATTACACTCCTATAAATTGTAAATAAGTGGCTATTGATATAGCCACTATAAGTATATATTCTAATTCATCATTCATTTATTTCTCCATAATTAATTAACAATATAGACAAGGTATATCTATTGACAATATAAGTCAATACAAAAATAAAAATTTTTTAAATATTTTAATTACTATATATGGTGTTGACAAACTCTCTCAAATCACCAAATATGGTCAAATGGTGTTTGTTGTGCAACTCTCCCCCAATTAACAAAAGAAGAAGCACCAAAAAAAAATGGAAGCACAACAATTATTACCTCTTGAGGTGGTGTAGGTAGGTTTTTCGAAAACTATCCATTTTTGTCCTATCTACACCTAAAAAGGAATTTTATGTCAGCTACAGAACTAGAAGAAATTATAGAAGACTTAGCGTCTGACCCTGTAATGTTTGTTGAAACAATGTTGAATGTTAAGCCTGAAAAGTGGCAAAAAGAATTTTTATACAATGTTCAAAACAATCCTAGAAATGCAGTTAAGTCAGGACATGGTGTTGGTAAGACTGCTGTTTTATCTTGGTTAATATTATGGTGGCTGCTTACAAGACACCCATGCAAAGTAATATGTACTGCAAACACAGCACACCAACTATCTGATGTATTGTGGGCAGAAGTAAAGAAATGGGGTCGTCAATTACCGGAAGCATTTTATAATCAATTAGAAATGAAGAACGACAAAATCAACCTTGAAGGTGCAAGTGATAGTTATGCTGTTGCTCGTGTATCAAGGCGTGAAAACCCTGAAGCATTGCAAGGTTTTCATAGTGACAACTTACTTTTTATTATTGATGAGGCTAGTGGTGTTGACGATATGATATTTGAGGTTGGTGAAGGTTCTTTATCAACGCCAAATGCAAAAGTTGTTATGACCGGTAACCCAACAAGAACAAGT
>VMHT01125802.1_pt1 | contig 34894 bp, 63 predicted proteins | sample 4693611 | NCBI WGS metagenome assembly VMHT01 (sample SAMN12280063, study PRJNA550983) | marine metagenome | isolation source: seawater sampled from same location over 5 years 0.02-0.2 micron viral filtrate | place: USA: collected off the coast of southern California halfway between the port... ...
AGACCCTGATAACGCAGGACATCTTCATCTCTGTCAAGGTATGACATCCACAACCTCGCACCAGATGGCGCAGTCCACTGCATCTTTCTTTCTGACCACTTAATACCGGGCCAGATTTTTGGATATAGTTCCTGTGACTTAAATATAAGTTCACGTAACTCTTCCGTAGTGTGACGTAGGAGCAATCCACTAAACTGTGGATGCCCCATGTAACGTAGTGGGTCAGCAAGCATGGCATATGACTTACCACCCCCTGCACTACCACCATACAAAACTTCACGTTCAGATGCGGCAAGGAAGTCTGTCTGTGGGCCGGGGTTAGGTTTAAAGAGTACGTTAGCTGTCTCTTCAATACTCTCAAACTCAACGGCTTCGGATACAGTTTCCTTTATCTCAACCTGCGGCTTTTGAACCTGTTCTTTCTTCTTCGAGGCTTTGCGCTTTGGCGATTGCCTTTTCCGCATACTCTGCCCACTTGCGGAGGCTTTTAGCTTGGTTCTTACGCTGTCGCTCATGTTGTAACCGCTTCCTTAATCCTACATGTGAGATGTATCTGCCACTATTTGTACTAAGCCAGTTAGATACCTCACGATAGCTATACTGATTTATATACGCTCTGGCCTTCTCAAGCAAATCCAACTCAGTTGGAATGGGGTCAAGAATGTCGGGGTCTTCTTCGTTTTGCTTGTAACCAAATGGTACAGTACGTGCAATACGTGGTATCTGTACCCATTCGTTTTCTTCTTTGATATCTGTTGGCTGTGGCAGTTTCCACTGCCCTGCTGTTCTAGTCATCGTCTTCTGTTACTGCTGCTTTCGCTGGCATAAGCATCACACCACCTGCTGCCTCTACCTGCACCTTCTCTGTTTTAATCAAACCTGTGCGGTCAAGCAGTTCTTTAGCTGCTGCCATCTTATCACGAATACCAAGTTCAGTTGGGTCATATAGTGCGCCTGTTACAGCCATAGCAGCTTTAGGTGCATTACGTGCCATGTACATCTGCGTTGCTTCAAGTATCTCTTCCTTGAGACCTTTTACAATTGCAGTTGTAGCAGTAGACTCTGAATACCCTGCCAGTTTCTTAGCGGCAACTACGTCACCGCCAGCGTCCTCAAAGAGGACTTCAAGAAACTTCTGCTGTCTTTCGTTTAGTTCTCTAGCCATTACTTCTTCTTCATTTTGTTTGTAGATGACATAACCATGCCACCTTTATTGAAACGATAGTCAGTGTGGCCTGTACGTGGCTTACCTATGTATCCACCTTTATTCTTAGTAAGACCAGACATAAAAGAACCTAGCCCCTCAGAGATAGATTTGCTTTTCTTTTTATCGTCATCGTCACTACCGAACAAGCCAGAGATAGCTTTTTTAGCTGCTTCAACAGCACCTATTTCACCTGAAATACCGTATTCTCTAATGTCAGCTTCAGACGCTTTACCCAAACGCTGTTTAGAGCCGCCCTTTTTACCTTGATATAGTACTGGTGTTCCTGATTTATCTCTTTCAATAAAAATAGACATTACTTTAACTCTCCGTGATGCATAGCATGTGCCAACTTGTGACTACGTGATTTTACCTGAATTGCCCACCTGCTGTCAAGCATTTCTTTTGCGGCAGTGCGAAAATCTTCCTCGTGGATAGCAGCCCACATTTTTTTAAACTTACATAGACGTGGCACACCCATATTAAATGCCATGTCTACAAGTACAAGTTGACGTACAGCGTCTAAGCTGTCTACGCAAGGGTGCGCACGTACCAGTTCTTCCTCAACTATCTGTACGTCATTCTCTAATAGATATGCAGCATCCGTTTCTGTAATACCGTGTTCGTACACTGCTTCTATGTTAGGGAAGTCCATAACATTTAACTCTTCTGTAGTAATGCCACGGTCTTCTAAATTTCTGCCCACGCCAATAGTATCTATGCCCAAAGTATCCTGATAGACTTCAAGGCGTAGACCTTCGCTTTGAACAAGCTGTTTAATTAAGTGTGTGCGAATATATTTCATTTACTTGCCCTTTGCTTCTCTGCCTAGATACAAGCCATAGATACCTGTCATAACACCCATTATAACAGATACAAAAGCTGACTGCGCTGTTGTTGGGTCTTCTAGATGCATGAACCACTCAGCACATCGCCACGACATTACAACACTAGCAATCATAGTCAGCTTTGCTGTGATGTTTATTCGCAGATACTTGTTAAACCAATCAGCCATTATTTAGTCAGCTTCTTATACTTTTCAAATGAACGCATTCCACCAAGCCCTAGCATCCCAAGTAGAATAGTCATCAAGCTATCCATATCAAAAGCAGGGTATGCTACAGGAGGGTATCCAAGGTATGCTGTAATCACATCTGCTGACGGAAATAAAAGAAAGTGCGCCATTAACGCAATCCCACATGTCCACCCGATAAACGGTCTCCAACCAGCTACAAAGATATTTCTATGCTTGGCTTCTTCTGCGTTTACAGCTAACTGCCCTTTGGCTAACTCTTGTGCATGGCGTTCTGCCATGGTAGCTATTTCGTGTGCTAGCTTATTCTTCTGGTCTTTGTCTTCAACAAACTTACCAATCAGTTCAGTCGCTGGCCCTATCAGTGCTTGTAACATTATACTCCCCTTCTGAACTTGGCAGTTTTCTTTTGTATCGCTTTAGGCTGCTTGACGAATTGCTTACCAGCAGCAGTTCCTTTTCGTTTAGCACTTGTGGTAGCCGCATACTCCTGCGGTGACAACGCTTTGATAGCCGCAGCAGGTAAGTACCGTTCTCCAGTTTTACTAGACGGCTTCCCACTTTTAGTACTCCACTTTTGCTTTGTCCATGCCTTCAGACTTTTCTGTGGTCCTTTGAGTGTCATTACACTGCGCCTTTCAAATACATTGCCCAAGCAACTAAGGCAGCTATACCAAATAATCCTACTATACACAAGACAGATACAATACCTATCTCAATCCACTTTTGTATATTACGCCTACGGGCCTCTGCTGCAGCTATTCTAGCCTTACGTGCCTCTGCCTGAAACCTTATCCAATCGTGCCACAGCCCTGCTCTGCCTGTGTAAATCATAAGCTGCTTGAGTTCTTCCTCTTGCTGCTTCAGTTTTTCAAGGTGCATAAACTCTTCTAAGTCTGCTCCCCCGGCACGTCTTTTTCTTTTCTCGCCTTTTTTGCGTAAGTCTTCTGTAGCATTTACATAGTCACCTACTTTGTGTGCAACGTCAGCTATCTCACGTCCGTTCTGGATAGCCGATTTGATTACTGCAAATGCAGCATTGGCTGCGGCTATCTCTGCTAACATCTGCTACTCCACAATGTTCACAACAAAGTACTTACCTTCAGAGTTTTTGTCTAGTTGTACTTTCCGCATCTCACAAGCATATCTCGTACTTTTAAGATGTTTAGCTACGTTTCGTTCTATCTCACGTTTTGTAGCCAAACAATCTGATATATTGTCATACCCTCTGTATTCTATTATATCTCCTGACACATACAAGAGCAATACCATTACTGTTTCAATCATTTGATACTTTCCTGTGTGTCATTTCCATCTGAGCATCTTTTAATTTTTCAATCTGCTCTTCAAGATTAGCTATACGTTTTTCGTAAAACTCCAAAGTTAGTTTTTGTTGTTGGTCATATGGCGCACGACCCTCTTCAATCTCAGTTGCTAAATTTTCTAATTCACTGGCTATGTGTTCAATTAACATAAACTGTTCAGAATCTGCTGGTAAGCTACCCATCTCACCACGAGGCCATTTAATACGAAATTCTGTGTTTTGGGCTAGGTCAGCATTCATCATAGTAATGCTTGTCTCAATCTGATTAAGACGCTCTATGATACCGAAGTATGCCCATGTTGCAAGTGAAGCTGCAGCAACCATACTAATAATATTACGAAGAGGTAATGCAACTTCTGTGTTTTCATTTAATTTTGTAGGCATTAGGTTTTATAACCACCACCTGCTTTTTTATACGCCAACGCAAGCATCTGTGCTTTACGTGCTGACCACTGACCGGGCTTACCGCCTTTGCTACCAGCTTTAATCTTTTCAAATAATCTTTTTCTCAGGGCTGGCTTAGTGTAGTTGCCAGCTTCATTAACTCTACTTTTGCTCTTCGTTTTAGTGTTTTTCTTGCTACTAGCTTTTCCAGACGATTCTGTTTTCTTTTTAGACGGTGGGGTTTTTTTCTTGGGTGGGGTAGAGACACGTGCCATCTCCTGTCTCCTTATCGGTTAGGGTCATAAAACTCTTCTGCACTCACAGATACTATTAGTTTGTTAGCAGTACCTGCTGCCACAATCAACTTGTCTCCTTCATGCATATAAAACGGTTTATCAATAGTAAAGATAGACTCCATGCCCTTGCTTGTTGCTGTATGTCCATCTAGCAGCGTATGTGTAATATTATCATCTTTGTGGTAAAACTTTAGTGTGTATGTCTCATTGCTTGAGTTATTATTGCTAATAAAGAAGTGTTCTACATGCGATGAGAAGTTATTAGGCACAACATAGCAATCAGTGTCATTGGTAGTGGTCAATGAGGTAGAGTGGGTATGAAAGTTACTTGGACCTAGTACTGGCATTAATTATTCCAATCTAGCACCTTGCGGTGTAGCTTCCAGAACCAGTTGCCTATGTAGGTAAAGGGCTTGCTCATATAGAGCAATGCCCATCCTAAGTATTTAATTGCTGTGCGCTTCATTACTTCTTCTTTACTGCGCCACCACGCATCATCTTTTTCTTAGCCATCCCGCCACGCATCATTTTCTTCTGTGCCATCTTAGCCATGCCACCGCCACGAATCTTCTTCTTGGCAACACCACCACGCATCATTTTCTTTGCTGCTTTTGCTTTACCCGCCATTGCGAAGTCTCCGTCTGTCCAGCACAAGTGATTCATAAACATCATCAGGAAAGTGCTGGTAGTATCCCGACTTTTCTAAACTTAATGATGCATCGTCTAGTAAAGATAGTTTCTGCACAAATACCATGCAGTACTCTAAATTTTCATCCGTTACATCATCTACTAAAAAGTCCAGACCTGCTTCTTCTGCATCATAGTCTGGATGAAACACCATCAGGTGCATATCTTTATTGGCTACTGCCAATGCTTCGTTCATGCCATCACAGAACCCATCTAGGTATTCCATGTCAGGCAGTAAGTGTGTGGCCCATACAACTATATCAAATGTGTGTAGGTCAAAGTCAGTGACCTCTTTTACTAAACCCTCTAGCCCTGTATTAATGCTAAAGGTTACTTTCTTGTCTAGCCATGCTTGCTTTGCATATGGGCATGGCGGTAAGCCATTTAGCTTTGCGTTTGGTATCTCAAGGAAGTTGTTAGACCACTTGCGTATGTCAGCTTCTATGGGATGCATTATTTCCCTGTAATCTTATTATAAGCTTCTGGGCTGGCTTTTTTTAGTGCCTTTAGGCCGGGGTTGTCCTTAACCATACCACCTGCTGCGTACATATGCTGCTTGCCATTAGCCATACCACCACGCATCATCTTGGCTTTACCTTTTTTAACTTCAGCCATACCTACGCCAATAGAAATGACAGGCACTTTCTTTGTAGCCTTGCCACCATCTTTAAAATTAGTACGTGCCTTACCGGGCATTGTGTCTGAGGCCATAGAACGTGTAGATAGTTCTTTCTTAGCAGCAGCACGTAGCTTTGCTGGCTGTGTGTCGTCATTAGTAATATCCAGCAGTTTATTAGCTGTCATGTTTTCGAGATTAGCTTTGATGCCTTTTTCATTAGCCATTACTTTTTCTTCCTGTTATCTGTAGTAGACAACAATAAACCACCTTTGTTCATACGATAGTCCGTAGCACCTATACGTTTTTTAGTGGCCTGACCACCCTTACTAAACTCTGATACATCTACACCCGCATCTCTTAGTTTAGTACGCATATCATCTAGCTTAGTCATCATACGCTCTAACTGTTCATCAGTTAGGTTTTTATTTTCTTCAACCTGCTTTAGTGTGCGCTTGTAATCTGCAATAAGGCCAGTACGTTTCTTACTAGCCTCACCCATCATAACACGGGCTGGGCTTGCTTCACCTATACCTGCAGCTTTCTTTTCGGCAGATGTCATGCCTTCCAATTCATTGATTGGTTTCTTTTGATTTTTACGTATTGATTTTTGTTTAATTGCTTCTTTAGCAATCTTATCTTTTTCTGCTTTTGTAAGAGCAGCTTTTGTAGCCTTCGTAAGTAATTTACCTAATGCCATAGTTTTATCCTACCATTTAACTTTATGTGACCAGTACTTTGCACTCAGCTTGCTGGTCGGTTTACCTTGTGCATCATGCCGTGCATAATACGACTTCTTACGTGCCTTATCCTTCGCTGTGGTAGGATTCTTTCCAGCACCTTTAACGCCCTGCTGACCAAAGCGTATAAACTTATATGTGTCACCTTCTTTTGCCATAACGGCATGTGATTTGGTTTTGTGATTAGGAGTACGTTTAGGCTTATTGACACCAGTAAGCCCTTCCTCTTTCATTTTGTTCTTTACACGCTCTGGAACAGCCATGCTATACCTGTGTCTTCTCTACGAGTTCATCTGGGTGTACGCAGCTTGTCATTTTAAATGCCATAGGCATACGCTCTTTAGTCCACAAGCCTACTAGGTCATAGGCCATCTCACCTATACGTGCCTTACACTGTTCCTCAGTATCATATGGACCACGGTTGTCTGTGATTGTCATGCACATGTCAGCACTAGATATGTGACAGGCTATTATTACCGCTACAAACATAACTACTCCTCATTAGGCTCTTTCCAGCCTTCAGCCCTCATTGCGTCCTCTACGTGTTTCAAGGTAAATGACCTACCGTAGTGTGCCTCAACTGCTGTGCGCACGTAGAAGACATCACTGTGAGGGATATGTAAGCGGTCTAATGAGTTTGTACGTATAGCTTCATAGAATGCGTCAAGAACATTATCTGTGTATAGTTTTACTGATTTCTTAGCTTTTGTCAAGGGAAAACTTTCATATTATCTAAGACAGTCACAAATAGTATGCACAAGCCCTACCGTCATTATAGCACATATCCATACAGCTACTATAGACACATATATGTACATTAACCATTGTATCATTTAAGAGTTCATTTATAGTGTTATAGTTAAGTGTACTTACAAAGAAATTATTAATACATATAAATGTATAGTTAAGTGTTATTATAATTTAACTAATAAGCATTTAAGTGTAACACTATTAGTGTGTTTTAGTTATACTATAATTATACCAGATTGTGATACAGTTGTCAATCCCTAAAGTTTAATGCCCTACCAAATAAATATAAACTGCACAAAAAATAGGCACAATGTGTGTAACTGCACATATACTAGGCAATATAAATATGGTCAGTTGCTACTGTGGTTAACAGTGAATTTACCTAATCTGTGTATTTCTGTGTATATATAACGCTACCACCCCCACCTGCCCCCTGCCCAGCCCCCCTGACCGCAAGCGCATGTGATGGCATAATGCATCCAGATGTGCGCTGTCAGAGCCAGTTAGCCACTAGATGATGTGCCTCTACATCTATGGATGTAATAGATGATGTGTTTCACCCCAGTTGTGCCAACTGTTATGTTATCAGTCGCCATACTGAAAGTATGATGTGAAGGATTGGATTCTGAAACTGTCATTGCGTTGCAATGCCGATGCATCTTTTCTGCCATACCTATGGTATCTCAAGTCCAATGTTGGACTACACCCCCTGAACAGCAAGGCTGTTCCCTATATGTTCCACCAAAGATGCCAAGCCTCGTTATATGTCACGAGTTTCACGCACCAATTTCGGTAACAAAGTTACCTGCAATCCTAGGCGAAACGGCAAGCGCAGAGGATGGCACATCACATCATGACGCATCACGGAAAGCCGAACCCCAAATACTCTCTCATTTGTTACGTGTTACATAAATAATATCTCTCCCTTTAGGGTGAGAGAGATATTTTTATTAGTAACACTTCAAATGAGGAGAAGTACAATGACAAACCAAATCGCAACAATCTCTGCTGAAATCAACACTCTTGAAGCTGAAGGCTTTGCCCTTGCCAAAGAGTGGAAGGCTATCAGCAAAGCTGACAAAGCACGTTTCACCAAGTCCACGAAAGCCGATGGCTTTGATACGAGACTTGGCAAGCTGATGTTTGCTTTAAAGCAAGAGGCAAATGGTCGTATCACTAGCCAAAGGCTAAAGGATTGCGGCATCAATACCATTGATAAGCGTAGAAGAAGTGAGGCTTTGTGGTTCGTTGAAAACGAAACTGAGGCAAGAGCCTTTGTTCAAGCCTCAAAGAAAGGCTTTACATCCCTGACAGCTTTACAAGCTGCTATGAAGAAAGCTGACAAATCAGCTAAAGCTGATGAACAGGCTGAGACACATGAACAGCCAGAGGCTGATGCAGAGTCCAATGTTGGACTAGACAGCGAAGCTGAAACAAAACAGTCTGAGCCTTTATCACCTAGTGATATTGCTTTGGAAGCACTTATCCAGTGCGAAACAAATGGCATAGCCATTAAGGATTTTATGCTTGCTCTTAAAGAGCAGTTAGAAATGCTTGACGAAACACAGGCAGTAGCATAAGCTACTGTCTCACTCTTGATAATCGGAGATTATATCATGTTAGCAAAACTGTTTCTCATCCTAATAGGATGCATCACGTTTTCATTAGGCATTTGCCTAATTGCCCTATCACTCATTTACACAGTAAATCATGACACTGTGTATGCCTTGATTGCAATGGCAACGGGCTTTGGCGGCATTATGTATGGAATACATATTTGTGAGGAATCAGCATAATGGCAAAGCGTCATATCATACCGCTTGGCAAGCATAAGCCTGTCAGGTCATCATGGGCATCTATGGATACACTAGCCTATAGCCGTAGCTATGAGCCTGAAACACGTCCAGAATACCAGTGCTTTGTCACTGGTCAGCAGTCAGCTATGATTGCCTCATATGAGAAGCACAAGAAAGTGCTTGACAAGCGTGAGGCATTGGCTATTCTGGATTCACTGCTTTAGTGTGTAACGTAATATATACTGATACTTTAGTGAAAGTATATATTACTTATACATCACTTAACTAAGTCCAATGTTGGACTAAACATTAACGGAGTTAAACATGGTTATTGCTACTTATGAAGATATGTGTCAGGCTTTCAGTGATGCGTTCAAAGCGTATCATGGTGTTCGTCCATACGGCTATGGCAATAGCTTCACATATGATGAGTTAGGTGAGAAAATCCTGAAGCTGGAAAAGTGGGCTGAAGAGGATGCCCAGCGTGATGCACAGGAAGAAACACGTGCTGTGGCAAGTGTAATGGCTGTAGGCTGTCCTGATGAGCAGACAGCACAGCGTTGGTTAAATGATGCATGGGAGATTTACTAATGGCTATCGAGTTCAATATGCAAATTGCAGTGAAAAACATTATCGCTATCCGCAAGAAGGCAAAGCCTGAAGATGTGGCAAATGGCATTGCATGGTATGCTGAAGCATATGAAGAGTGTCGTATCATGGCTGATAGGTTCAGATTGCCTATCAATGTGGTTACTGGCGTTGTGGCGGCACTGTCACCAAACAATCGTTGGGAATTGAATTTGCGTAATGCAAAGGATTTGATTGATGCCTATCTTGTTGGCGGCACAGTGGATGATGTATCAGTATGCACTTACAGTGCCATGAAGAAAAAAGCATGGTCTATTCTTGAGGCTATGCCAGACCATGATGAAACTAAGCGTATGCTTAATGGCAAGAAGATTGTCTGTTTCTACGAAAACATCATGGGCGATGACACTTGCACCATTGATGGACACGCTAGAAACATTGCTTACAATGAACGTGTTGTTCTTACTGATGGAAAGACAAGCATTGGTGCTGTAGAATACCGCAATCTGCAAGAGGCATATCGCATTGCCGCTAGTCGTTGCCGTGTCAATGGCAGACGTTTGAAGGCATACGAATTGCAAGCAATTACATGGGTCACTTGGAGAAAGCAACACGGCATTGCTTAAACCCTTACGTATATCTTATGTGATAAACACACTTGAAACTTTAGTGAAAGTGTTTTATCACTTAGATATACTAGACAAGTCCAACGTTGGACTAACTGGAGATTTGAAAATGACTGAATTATTCTTGGTTTTATACTCACCCAAAGATGAAACATTATGGGAGTGCTATTCTACAGTGCATGACCTGTCTGTAGCGGCAGATATATCGCTAGAGTTAAACACCAAAGGCTTCCGTACTAATGTGCAGTCTGTGTTACTGGATGAGTATGGGCAGGTGACGGATGATTAAACGTATTAATCCCATAGCCAAAGTAATGGCTGAGAGTAGACGCAGGACTAGCACAAAGGTAGTGCCTGACAAGAAGAAGTACAATCGCAAGAAGGATAAAGACAATGCAAATAAAAATCGAAAAGATGAAGTCACTAAAGACTAAGCCCCGCAAAGCAAAGCGTGATGATTGGAAGCGTAACCGCAAGGTGTTGCGTAATGCAAAGCGTGAGACACAGGAGAGATGGTATGCCTAAACATGACTTTACACCAGCTAAAACACCAGAATATCTTGAAAGTTTTATTGCGTTCTTGGATAACAAGGTTAAGAAAGCTTCCAACAGGGAAGAATTTGAGCGTATTGCTAGTCTCAAAAGGGATGTGCAGATAGAATACATAGCAAGTTTACACATTAATACTGCATGGTTAAGAGTTAAGCAAGAAAGGCTAAGAGGATGAGAAAAGTACGTATGTATTGGAATTTGCACAAAAAGATATGGTCTGTGCAAGACTGTAAGACAGGGCGTGTTACAGACCATGTGACAGCACTGACACTGGCAGATGCCAAGTTTGTAGTGCGTCCTGCTGGTCGTGCCAAAGTATTGCGTGAAGGCAAGAAGAATGTTCATGCCTTTGCAGTAGGACACATTAGCTTAATGAATGGTGTTGCCACTTGTATAACTGGCAGACCAGTTACATATAACCCATACAAGAATGATACATTTGTATTTGCTGACACAGATGAACCCGTCACAGATACTCATGCTATCTCATTATTCATACATGATGGGAAACCCAAAGTGTATGCAATCCCCAAGTCCAACATTGGACTAACTAACCAACAGTAAAAAGGAGACTTTATTATGACTATTCAAACTATCACATTTCACCAGCGTTCAACAGGTATGACAGGTCAGGTGCTTGCATCACCAGAGATTGAGAAGAAACTTGCTAAAGTAGAAGCATTGTATGAGCAGTATCATGGCGTGAAGATGGGACGTTACAAGTTCTATCGTCAGGCTCTTGAGTGGACACGTGAGACTAAGCGTGATGGTGGTGGGTACATCCAGTACACAGCCGAAGCAGTAGCAGGTTTTATCTTGGACAAGATGCACAAGGAACTAAGCAAGGGTGTGCGTAGGAAGAAGCGTAATCCTATCTCACTTGAGTTTGGTATGTATGAGATTAGCAACATTCGTGACCTTGCCCGTGGCAAGCGTGGCAGAAAGGCGGTAGCATAATGTATTGGGAAGTCGGTATCAAAATTGGTAATGAGAGTGGGCAGGTAACTGTCCACCCTCAAGCCCTTGAACAGAGCGAGTGGGGTAATGCAATAGAACATGCTATGGAAATGGCGCAGTCATTGTATCCGAAACACAAGATTGAGTTTGATTATGTAAAGGAGTATGACAATGACTGACACTTATGACAGCGGCTTTGACCTTGTGTTATCAGACTATGAACGCAGTATGCTGACCGCCCACTACAGGGCTGGGTTCTTGCAGGAGTTCATGGAAGATAAAGAAGATGACCAATGGTATGGTTATCAAATAGGTGACAGGATGTTTGACTTTAACATCTGGCGTGATGACATTACACAGGAGATTGTCTGCACAGTTTATGAGTGTGATTGGATTAATGATAATTGGCAGACTAACTGCCACCATAGTTGGACATTGACAGAGGAGTTAGAATAATGAACTGCTGGCATTGTAAAGCAGAACTGATATGGCAGAGTGACCATGACATATCGGATGAGTCTGAGAACATGTCTATGGTCACGAACCTACACTGCCCTAACTGTGGGTGTGATGTAGATGTATGGTATCCAAAGGAGAATGATGATGAATAATTTAGAACGAGGCATAAAGCTATCACAATCTGTGAAGTGGCAAGGACAAGACATATTTGAGATTGCCCAAGCTGCATTTGAAGATGCAAACTACCACGCATTCAATGAGGTATTCACTGAGGCATGGAATGAATTTAATCAGGAGAATGAAGATGACTAAGTTTGACCCAAACAAATCATACAGCATAGGTGTATGGGATATGACCTTTTATGTGGTTGATGAAAACGGCAACCCTGTACGCAATGAACAAGGTGAGATTGCTGTATTCCATGCACCAAACATTGACTACTCATACATGGCTGATGGCCTTGATGTAGATGACCTTGAGGAGAATGATGATGCCTAAATACAAAGTTATAGCAACACAATATACATATAAGGATGCTTTTATTGAAGCAAGCAGTGAAGAAGAAGCAATCTCCAAGGCAGAAGAAGATAACGTAGATTGGATTACAGTCGGTGGTGATTGGGAAGTACATGAGGCATTTGAGGAGACAGATGATGAGTGAGACACCAGACGAAAGATTAATCAGGTTAGCGGTAGAAGAAATGCGAGACTGTTTTGAACAGTATTCTATGTCTAACATACATCACCTGCTAGAGGAACTGCTAGAGGATGGTGTAGACAAGAGGCGAGTGCTTGCAGACTTTGTGCGGCAGGGGTTGTATCCAGATGATTAAGCACATATGCAAGCACTGCAAGAACATAATGCACATACCCAAAGAATGGTTGCTGTATGCACATAAGCTGGTATGCTATGTGTGTAGCAATGAGATAAAACGTGAGGAGAAAACAGATGACTAACACATACAAACTAATCATGGACAGTAAACACAACCCACTGTCACACATACCTGACACAAACACACGGCACATGGTGATGCAAGTATTGGCATGGATGTGGTGCATAATATTCAGTATGTATCTGGGTAGCATCGTTGCCTTTGGTATCAGTGCTGCATTACATGCTTTGGTTATTGCTGGTGTGTTTATTACAGTGGGTGTATTTGAAACAGCCAAGCACAGACCACAGTATTTCGGTGGTCTAGGCCGGGGCAATGGCGGTGAGCATGAATGAAGAACTGCCACTTGACCATAAGCCTAGTCTTAACCATTGGGCAAAGTGTATTGCCGATGATGACATAGCTACAGGCTATCATACAAACTGGGATTATGCTTACGAACAGGCGTGGCATTGGCTTGACGCTGAGTATAATTACAACTACGAGTATCAATATGGATAAACTATTGAGAAGGCTAGGACTAAAGGATGACTATGGTTACTGTGATACCAGCATTGTTGGGTTCATTGTAATCTGGTCTGCGTTTGGTTACATGATATATGTAGCCATAGGTGGGATAATAGAAAGGATAGTAGGATGAATAGATTTCTGATTGAGCATCACCCTGATGCAATCGCCAAGTCACTGTGTGACAAGCACATTGTGAAGATGCCATTGGAAGAGGCACAGATGCTATGCACAAGCATATGGCATCATGCCCCTGAGTATGCAGAGGCACATGAGTTGTACAAGCCTGTGCATCAGAAGCATCCATGTACTCTGTGGGCAATGGAGACTAGGGCAAACTTTGTGTTTGCTTTCAACCTGTACACATCAATGCTCTGCGAGTACCATCACAGGTATGACAAGTGGCATGGTGCAGGTAATCCTAGTACGACTAACAAGGATGCAAGACCCCAGCATATACTGGCGGCTCGTCACTTCATACCTGATGGACAGCTAACGCCACACCCACAGTGCTTCAGTGGGCTTGACCACCTAAAGACGGACGAGCAGTGGCCTATAGAAGCGTATCGTGCGTTCTACAAAGTAGACAAGGTAGCATTTGCACGATGGGATAAAGGCGGCAGAACAATACCACATTGGATGGAAGGAGAAGTAGCATGAGCAAAAAGAAACTAGAGAACATGAGTACAGATGAACGCATCGAGTATTGGGCAAGGGTTCGTGAGAAGGAACGTGATGCAAGGCAGGTGCGGTTAGACAACCTGTCACCAGAACAGTTGCTTGCAGTACACAGGATGTATAAACTGTCTAGGGAACTTGTGCATGAAGCATTGTATGGTGCTGGTGTCCGTTACATATACTGTGACACATTCAATGAGTTGGAAGATACTATTGAAATAATACGCAATCAGTTCAACATGGGAGAGGAGTAATGGACATAATATTAGGTATACTAATAGGCAATATAATTATTGCTTTTATAGTTTCATCGTGATATAACACACTATCAGTTGACATTTAACAAACATAAGGAGATAAGATATGCCGTTTGATATTCCAATGCAGGACATGATTCCTGAGAACCTTGACTTTACTGTAGAGTTTGAGCCTACTAAGGTGAAGGACAAGAAGTATGTAATCAATGGTGACACGGGTGATTACATTGGTGTCGTAGGTGACACATTCCAGTGTGCATCACATACGGAGTTCTTTGAGGGTGTACACAACACTGTCACTGAACATCTGGGTGAGGCTGAGTGTGAGAACATGAATATGAAGTGGCGTATTGCACGTCAGAATGCATGGGCTATGCTTGACATGACCCTGCCTGAAGTGACTGCCCGTATTGAGACAGACAAGCACAGCACCACCATTGCACAGCGTATCATTGCTTTGCATGGTATTGATGGTAGCTGTTCTAACCAGACATTCTTTGGTGCTATTGATTTCTTCTGTACCAATGGCATGATACGTGGTGAGCATGATAAGATACGCAGGAAGAACACTGCTAACTTCACAATGGATAGGTTCATCCGGGATTTACGTCAGGCTACACAGTCATTCTATGCACAGTCAGAGCGTCTACAGGGCTGGGCTAACAAGCCTCTGTATGTTGGTGATGTCAAAGCTATGCTTGAGACACTGCTAAAGTCTGACCGCATGGCAGACAAGATGTTCAGCCTATACAATCAAGAGGCGAGTGTGCGTGGACAGAATGTCTGGTCACTGTACTCTGCCTTCACTAACTATGCCAGCCACGCTGATGAACGTAATGGGTTCAACCTGCGTAACACTGGCAAAGATACAGGTGCTGTGTCCATGTTCCAACGTGAGAACAAGGTATCACAGTGGATTGAAAGCAAGCCATTTAAGGAGTTGATTGCAGCATGACCGATGATTGGCAACCTTACACAAAGCGTTTCAATGCAGGTGATAAACCTAACACGTTAAATGGGGCGTGGTTTTTGCCACGCTTCGTTTATTGGACTGTGATGTGTTACGTTCCGTACTGGACAAAAGAGAGAAAAGGTAAGCACTGGAAGAAATACAAGCTATACAAGTTTAGGTATGAGCGTGGTGAGAACCCAGAGGACTATGTACATGGCATATTCAACAAGTGGGGAATACATTTAGGTGATGGAGTCTATGTTCATGACCGCACCAGTCAGTATTACAAACTTGCAACTTATAGATTTGTAGAGGATAGTGAATTTGAAAGTTTAGATTGTGAGGAACTAAAATGAAAACAGTAGAAGATTTAGTATTGACATACTATTCTTCCAACGATTTCAGTATGTTGAGGGATAAGTCTAAGAAGGACTATAAGTATTTCCTCAACATATTGGTCGGTGAGTTTGGTGACGTGCCGTATGGAGAGTTGACCAGTAAGCAAGCCAAACACGCATATGAAGAATGGGTAAAGCGTGGCATCACATTTGCCAATCATGTGTGTACTGTGTCATCACTTGTGTACAGGTACGCAATGGAGATGGAGTACACCACAATCAATCCGTTTGCCAACATCAAACGTAAAGCACCTAAACAACGCAAGGTTGTGTGGACAGAGCAGGACATACAGAAGTTCCTGTCATTCTGTTATAGTGACTTTGCCTATCGTAACATTGGACTGATTGTTCACATGGCGTATGAATGGTGTCAGCGTCTGGGTGACATGAGACTATTGACATGGGATGTGCTTGATTTGGATGAGCAGAAGCTGTTTCTTGAGCAGTCAAAGCGTAGGGCAGAGGTGACATTGCCTATCAGTGATGACCTTACAGCTATGCTGGTACAACAGAAGGATGACTTTGGCTTCCAACAGTACGTTGTTCCCCGTCCAAGACCCGCTGGTGGCGTTTATCATCCTTACAGTATAGATAGGCTGTCCAAAGCAGGTCGGCAAGCTATGAGGCTTGCAGGGCTTCCAGAGGAGTTACGTCTGATGGACTTACGTAGGACAGGCACAACCGAAATGGTTGAAGCTGGTGTCGGTATGGCACAAATCATGTCGGTTACAGGACATAGTAACCCACAGTCAGTTAAACCATACATGAAAAATACATTTGCAAGTGCGAATTATGCATTGACGACACGAGAAATGCATGATATAAGCATGGACAAGTGCCGCACAGGAGAGTGATATATGTATAATAATATATTAAACATTATAAGTGATATAGATATACCTAATGGTAATACAAAGAGAATGAATTGTCCTAACTGTAATGGGTACAAGACATTCACTGTCACTAATAACATGGGTTCTCTTGTGTGGAATTGTTACAAGGCTTCTTGTGGCGTCAAAGGCGGCACTCGTGTTCATCTAACAGTGGATGACATACGTGCTGGCTTCTCAGGTGCAGATGACTTTGCTTCTCAGGAAACATTCACTCTGCCAGAGTACATTGTACCTGCTAACTTTGACGTGGCTGAATGGGCTATGGAATTGTATGGCCTAGACTCAGAAGAGTTGGGTATTATGTATGACGTCAAAGAACAACGTGCCGTTTTCCCCGTTAGACATGGTACAAAGATTGTTGATGCAACAGGACGTGCATTGACACATCGCCTACCTAAATGGAAAAGATATGGGAATAGTGGCTTGCCTTATGCTCATGGCTATGGTAAGGTCGCTGTAGTTGTTGAGGACTGTGTGAGTGCCGCAGTTGTAGGGAATGACGTATGGTGTGGGGTTGCCGTGTTGGGTACGTCACTATCCGAATCACACAAGAGGTATCTCTCACAGTTCTCAACGGCAATAATTGCGTTAGACCCTGACGCACTACCTAAGACCCTACAGATGGCAAAGGAACTACGTGGGCATGTAGATAATGTTCGTGTCCTGCGCTTGATGGATGATTTGAAATACCGCAACCCAACAGACTTTGAAAACCTAACCAACATGGGAGATAATTAATATGGAACTAGCCCTAGTACGCAGCCTTATGGACAAGTCGTTCTACGATGACCATCGTGGTTCTAAATGTCCTGACCGCCTGTTCAGTAAGGATGTGCGTAAGATTAAACAGGCAATTGATACAGCAATGGATAGGTATGAACGTACTGTCTCACCCGATGAGATTGAAGCACTGTTCATGTCAAACAATCCAACGCTTACTACAGCACAGAAGCAAGCCTTCGCCAGCCTGTTTGCACAGGTCAAGAAGGAACAGCCTATGGGCAGTGACATTGCACAAGAGGTACTGTCTAAGTTGTTTCAACAGGTAGTGGGCGAGGACGTGGCAAACATTGGCTTTGATATGGTCAATGGTGATGCTACTACACTGGAAACACTCCGCAGTCTGCTTGAACGGTATGGTGATGACTTTGTGCCTAACCTCAACATTGAGTGGGATGATATCAGCATTGAAACACTCATGGCAAAGGCTGAGTTGGAAGCACGTTGGCAATTCAATCTACCCTCAGTAACACGTAAGGTAGAGGGTGTCAGTGGCGGTCAGCTTATTGAGGTAGGTGCTAGACCTAACACAGGTAAGACATCCTTTCATGCCAGCTTGATTGCTGCACCGGGTGGGTTTGCACATCAGGGTGCTAAGTGTGTTATCTTATGTAATGAAGAGCCTACCCACCGTGTCGGTGCTAGATACCTTACAGCAGCAGCAGGTATGTCTGCCGCAGAGGTGAAGAGCAACATGGGTAAGGCCAAAGCACTGTACGAACCTGTGATGAACAACATCAAGATTAAAGATGCTGGTGGTCGTGATATGCCTTGGGTTGAGTCTGTCTGTAAAGCATACAAGCCTGACATACTTGTGCTTGACATGGGTGACAAGTTTGGTGTAGCTGGTTCATATTCCAGACCAGATGAAGCCTTGAAAGCCTGTGCTATTTATGCTAGACAGATAGCAAAGACGTATGACTGTGCTGTATTCTATATGTCTCAGCTATCTGCAGAGGCAGAAGGACGTACCACACTCAATCAGTCCATGATGGAAGGTTCACGTACTGGTAAGGCAGCAGAGGCTGACCTGATGATACTGATTGGTAAGGCAGCTACAGTAGAAGGACAGGAAGAAGATAGTCCAATGCGGCACATCAATATCGTGAAGAACAAGCTGAATGGCTGGCACGGTATGGTGAATGTGGAACTGGACTACAAGACAGCGAGGTACGAAGGATGAAGCTAACACTAGACGTAGAGAATGTAGGACAGAAGAGGGGTGGTAAGTTACACCTTGACCCCTTTGAGCCTGACAATTCTTTGACTATGATTGGTATGCTTACCGATACAGGTGAAGAACGGCTGGTTACATTTGACCATCAGGATTGTCCACCTACCCCAAACGGACATGCTCTGGTGCAAGAGTGGTTAGATAAGGCAACAGTACTTATCATGCACAATGCCGCCCACGATTTGATGTGGCTATGGGAGTCAGGCTTTACATATGATGGTGCAGTCTTTGACACTATGCTTGCAGAGTATGTGTTACAACGTGGCCTGAAAGAACCACTAACGCTTGAGGCATGTGCTGAACGATATGAGTTGGCTACACAGAAGCAAGACAGTCTAAAGGAACACTTGAACAGTGGTGGCACAGCTTACAATATGAACTATCCTAAGTTGGCAGAGTACTTGTCTGCTGACATACATGCTACTCAGCAACTGTCTGACAGGCAGATGTACAAACTAAATACCCCTGATGATGCAGGGCTTATGAATAGTGTGACACTTACTAATGAAGTGTGTGTTACTCTTGCTCGTATGTATCAACGGGGATTTACTGTAGACATGACAGCTTTACAGCAAGTTCATGACGAGTTTCTACAGGAGAAGGAGACATTGACCAATGAATTACAGGCTCACGTTAGGAATCTTATGGGCGATAGCCCTATTAATCTTAATAGTCCAGAACAACTATCTTGGGTAGTGTATGGACGTAAGGTGTTAGACAAACAGTATTGGGGCAATGCCATTGACCCTTACATGGATGATGCTGATTTCCGTAGCCTGATGTCTGCTGGTACAGAGCGTGTGTATAAGACTAAGGCAGAGCAGTGTACAGAATGTGATGGCACTGGCTACATAAGAAAGGTAAAGAAAGATGGAACACCATTTGCTAAGCCTAACAGATGTACGAATTGTAGTGGGTCTGGTTATTTGTTTGTATCTACTCAAGACTTGGCTGGACTAAAGTTCAAACCACCGTCTGCTAAGTGGGCTAGTGCTAATGGATTTAGTACAAGCAAACAGAACCTTGAGATACTAGAAGGTGCTGCCAAGTCTAAAGGACTTACAGATGCGGTTGACTTTCTATCTAAGGTACGTAGATTGTCTGCAGTAGATACTTATCTATCATCCTTTGTTGAGGGCATACGTATGTTCACAAAGTCAGATGGTAAGTTGCATGTACGTTTGTTACAACACCGTACATCTACAGGTAGATTTAGTGGTGCTAACCCTAACATGCAGAACATGCCACGTGGCGGTACATTCCCGGTAAAGAAGGTGTTTGTATCTAGGTTTAATGGTGGTAAGATACTTGAAGCTGATATGGCACAGCTAGAGTTTCGTACTGCCGCATTCTTATCACAAGATGGAGTAGCAATTGAGGAAGTATCTACTGGATTTGATGTACATGCATACACCGCTAAAGTTATTACTGATGCTGGTCAACCTACGAGTAGGCAGGATGCAAAAGCGCATACGTTTGCACCACTCTACGGGGCAACTGGATACGGAAGAACACCAGCGGAAGCAGCGTACTACACACACTTCAATGACAAATACCAAGGGGTCGCAGTTTGGCATTCCCGATTGGCTAAAGAGGCTATAAACACGGGCAAGATTACCACACCATCAGGGCGTGAGTTTGCTTTCCCTGATATAGTTCGTAAGCACAACGGCAGGGTGTCTCACTTTACACAGATAAAGAACTACCCCGTGCAGTCGTTTGCTACAGCAGACATTGTACCCATTGCATTGCTTCACATTGAACGCTTGCTAAAGGGTATGCAATCCTGTATAGTCAACACAGTGCATGATAGTATTGTTATTGACGTACACCCAGATGAAGAACAACAGGTAATTGATTTAATCAACAAAACAAATGATGACCTACCAGATTTGATTACACTTAGATGGGGAATAAAGTTCAATGTTCCACTGTTACTAGAATCAAAAATAGGTCCGAATTGGCTTGACACTAAAGACGTTATCTGATATAACTACCAAACTTAAACTGAATAGGAGATATAATATGACTTCAATCACAACAATTGACACTAACAACTTCGCAGCAATGGCATCAGCAATGGGCATTGACTCCGAAGGTGGGGCATCTAAAAAGCAAACCAGTACACTGGCTCGTCTTCGTATCAACCACTCACCAATTCTTGGCTCAGATAAGATTCTGGTTAAGGGTGGTACATACAAGATGGATATTCCTGATGGGCCTACTTACTATGGCACGTCTATTAAGATGCGTCCTTATCTGCAACGCTTCATGTATAAGAAGTTTGTCATGGGCAGTGGTGGTAATCCTAATCGTTACGTAAAGACTGTGATGGCTAACAACTTAAACATTGACCTGAAAGATAATGATGGTGGTTTTAACTGCGGTAAACCTGCTGGCTACATCGCTGACTTTAAATCACTACCAGAGAAGACACAGGAACTAATCAAGCAGATTAAGCGGGTTCGTGTTGTTTTAGGTACAGTTGAATTGGTAGACGCAGTAGATGCAAATGGCAATCCTGCTGACGTTCCTGAGACACCTTTTATCTGGGAGATTGAAAACCGTGATGCTTTCAAGGATGTGGGTCAACTGTTTACTAAGCTAAACAAGATGAAGCGGTATCCTGTACAGCACATCATGACAGGTAACACAGAAGAGCGTAAGCTACCTAATGGTAACAGCTTCTATCTTCCTGTTATGTCACTGGACTTGACTAACACTCTTGAACTAACTGACACAGAGCAAGAGACATTTGCTGACTTCATGTCATGGGTAGAGAATTACAACGAGTATATCATCAATGCTTATGCAGAGAAGGCTACCAGCAAGGCAGACGCTGAACTGGATGAACTTAACATAGATGATGTTGTAGACATTGAACTTGACGATGAGGTAGCATAATGAACCACCCTGCTGAAATGGCGTTGTATCAGTACATGGAAAATGCTGTCAAAGGCACTACGTCCATGTCAGATGATACTATCCAGCAAGTTGCACAGGATGTATCAGATGCACTAAAACGTCAGTTTGGCGGGGGCAATAAGCGTGATGGGTTCGGCTTACGTATGTCTAACATAGGTAGGCCATCCTGTCAGCTTTGGTTTGAAAAGAACAAGCCAGAGACAGCATTGCCCCGGCCTACAACATTCGTAATGAACATGATGCTTGGCGATATCGTTGAGGCAGTGTTCAAAGGTTTACTCAAAGAAGCGGGAGTGGCATATGAAGATAGTAAAAAGGTTACTTTGGAGTTGCCTGACCATTCTATTTCTGGGACATATGATATTGTCATTCGGGATGCAGTTGATGATATTAAATCGGCTTCCGACTGGTCCTACAGAAACAAGTTTGAGTCATACGAAACCCTTGCAAATGGTGACAGCTTTGGATATGTTGGACAGCTTGCAGGATATGCAGCAGCGGCTGGGAAGAAAGCTGGCGGCTGGTGGGTTGTAAACAAAGCCAACGGTGAGTTCAAGTATGTACCCGCAGAGGGTTTAGACATGGACACAGAGTTAGGTAAGATTGAAGAGAACATTGATAAAGCACTAAGTGATGACTTAGAGAGGTGCTTTGAACCAGAGAAGGAAACATTCAATGGTAAAGAGACAGGCAACCTTGTACTAAACAAGGGTTGTACATTCTGCTCTTACAGACATGCTTGCTGGCCTAACATGAAGGAGTTACCAGCAGTTAAGTCAAAGGCACGTGAGCCTAAGATTGTTTCGTACATCAAACTATCAGAGGAATACGATGCGGCATAACTTCAAGCAGTTTAAAGCGGCACGTAAGTATGGGTATCGGTCAGGCTTAGAGGTCAAACTATCTGAGTATCTCAAAGAGTTAAAGATTGACTTTGACTATGAGACCATTAAGATAGAGTGGGAAGACCTAGCCTACCGTACTTATACACCAGACTTTATACTTCCCAATGGGATAATAATTGAGAGTAAAGGAATGTTCACAGCCGCAGACAGGCGCAAACACTTAGCTATCAAACGGCAACATCCTCATCTTGATATACGCTTTGTCTTTGAAAACAGCAGACGAAAGCTACGTAAAGGTGCTAAGTCTACTTATGGTGAGTGGTGTGACAAGTATGGTCTTAGATGCTATGACCGCATCATACCAGAAGATTGGCTGAAAGAAAAAGGCAAGAACAAGCACCCCTCATTCATTAAGTTTGAGGGCGGCAAGATAAAAAGGAGAAAGTGAACATGGAAGAGAATGAATTTACAGCAATAGAAGAAGATGATTTCGTTATACGTGTAAGACCTTTCAAAGACAGAAAGGGTTCATGGAATGGTGAGATTGACCTAGCAATTATAACCCAGCCAGAAAACAGCTTTGACGATGAAGATTACTTTCAACTGACACACTTCTGCAAGATGCTTGCATCCACTGTACCAATCATGGAATACAATGAAGAACTTCGTAATTTAGTTCACGAATATGTTACAGATATTGTTGACAAAGAGAAGGAGTATCTGGTAGAACTAGAGGAAGGTCCAACTGTTGTGGACAGAGAAGACAATATTATTACTATTGACTTTGGTACTAAGACGAAAGGAAGTGCATGATGACAAGCTACAAAAAAATTATGGAAGAGTTAGATGCTACTGCCAATCGTGTAGTAGATAAACTAGATATGGTAAATAGTCCACCTCACTACAATGAGTCTGGCATTGAATGCATTGACGCTATTGCTGCAGCTACAGGAGAGGGCTTTGAGTTTTATCTACAGGGTAATATCATGAAGTACCTGTGGCGATATCGCTACAAGAACGGTACGGAAGACTTAAAGAAAGCCCGTTGGTATTTGGACAAACTGATAGTAGAAACAGAGGGTCTATACAATGATGAGAGTTAAAGTGTTTATTACCATTGATGTAGACCCTGACGAATACCCTGTACCTGCAGATGAAAACGTAGGGGAAGAGATAGAAGAAGGCATACGTGAATACTTCTATGACATAGACGGTGCAGATATACGCAACATTAAAATAATACAGGAGTAACTTTATGTTAAGCAATCATTTACCTACAGACTACCAGAACTTCATTGCGTTATCTCGCTACGCAAGGTGGAAAGAGAAAGAACAAAGGCGAGAGACATGGACGGAAACGGTAACACGATACTTTGATTACATGGAGAGCCATCTAAAGGCAAACCATAAGTATAAGTTACCAGTTGAACTGCGCTTAGAATTAGAAGATGCAGTACTAAACCAAGACATCATGCCAAGCATGAGAGCCTTAATGACATCTGGACCAGCACTGGACCGTTGCCATGTAGGTGGATACAATTGTTCATACGTACCCATTGATAGCCCTCGTGCATTTGACGAGACAATGTACATCTTAATGTGTGGCACTGGCGTTGGCTTCTCAGTAGAACGTCATCACGTTGAGAAGTTACCTATTGTGAATGAAGATATGCATGATACAGACACAATCATTAAGGTAGGTGACAGCCGCCCCGGTTGGGCTAAGTCACTAAAGGAACTGATTGCCATGCTGTACACTGGACAGATTCCTAAGTGAGATGTATCAGAGGTACGCCCTGCAGGTGCAAGGCTCAAGACATTCGGTGGTCGTGCCAGTGGCCCTGCCCCACTAGAAGAACTGTTTGAGTTTATCATTGACAAGTTCAAGGCAGCAGCAGGTCGTAGGCTCTACCCTGTTGAGTGTCACGATATCATGTGTAAGATTGGTGAGGTTGTAGTTGTCGGAGGGGTCAGACGAAGCGCACTCATTAGCCTATCAAACCTGAATGATGACCAGATGAGTCATGCTAAAGCAGGTATGTGGTGGGAAAACGAAGGACAACGTGCGCTTGCAAACAACAGCGTTGCCTACAAAGAGAAGCCGCAGATGGGTACATTCATGCGTGAGTGGCTGTCACTGTACGAGAGTAAGTCTGGTGAGCGTGGCATATTCAACCGTCAGTCTGCACAAGTACAAGCAGCTAAGAATGGCAGACGGGATGCTAACCAAGACTTTGGGTGTAACCCATGTAGTGAAATTATCTTGCGTCCATACCAGTTCTGTAACTTGTCTGAGGTAGTTGTACGTGAGGGTGACACACATGAAACACTCACTGAGAAAGTACGCTTGGCTACAATCTTGGGTACGTTCCAATCTACTCTGACTAGCTTCAAGTATCTACGTAAGATATGGAAGAATAACACAGAGGAAGAACGGCTGTTGGGTGTATCACTAACAGGTATCTTAGACAATCAATTGATGTCAGGTAAGTCTGCTAGTCTTGGTACAAACATTGGTGCTACTCTTGAAGCACTGAAGGATGTAGCAATCAATGCAAACAAGAATATGGCAGCTAAGTTAAAGATACCACAGTCAACCGCCATCACATGTGTTAAGCCTAGTGGTACAGTATCACAGTTGGTAGACAGTGCATCAGGTATTCATGCCCGTCACAATCCATACTACATTCGTACTGTTCGTGGTGATAACAAAGACCCACTAACACAGTTTATGATTGCACAGGGTATTCCATCAGAGCCGGATGTCATGAAGCCTGACTCAACTACAGTGTTCAGCTTCCCAATGAAGTCACCTATGGGTGCGGTAACACGTACTGAGATGACAGCTATTGAGCAGCTTGAGTTATGGCTACTGTATCAACGTCATTGGTGTGAGCATAAACCTTCAGTCACAATCTCTGTGAAGGAAGATGAGTGGATGGATGTAGGCTCATGGGTGTATGAACATTTTGATGAAGTGTCAGGCATCAGCTTCCTGCCATTCAGTGAGCATACTTACAAGCAAGCACCTTATCAGGATTGTACAGAAGAAGAGTACAAAGAGATGAAGGCAAACATGCCATCAGCTATTGATTGGGTACTGCTGAGTGACTTTGAGAAGGAAGACACTACATCAGGTGGACGTGAGTTAGCATGTACTGCTGGCGTTTGTGAAGTAGTGGACATCAGTGCAGCATAATGTGGGAGTACTGGTGTAAAGCAATGGGCAGCAAGGCATATGATGACGATGACAAAGCAAACAAAGTAGCAATACTTAGAACTGCTTGGGTTATCCTTCATGTCCTTGCTTGCCTAGCCATCATTATGCACAATACGCAGAAGATGGGTTGGTGGTAAGAATAAAATATACGTTGGTACTTTCTGTAGACCCTTTAAATCAAGAGGCCACTTATTGAGTGCCGCAGCACCAGTGGTAGGGATAGGCCGGGAAAGCTAAGAGAATGGATGTGAGACTGCCAACACATTATAAGGAGAGTGAGAATGCTTGACGATACAGGACAGTTTACGTTACTATGGTGGCAGTGGTGGTTGCTTGCAATGGTAACACTGAACACCGCTTTGAATACTGTTGTATTCTTTAAGCACAGATTTAAAGGCTTTAACAAAACAGAGAAGGAGAATAGGAATGGCAATGCAACCAATTAAAGGCGCAGTTAACCGTAGATTTAGACCGTCTTCATACAATAGGAATGACTCTCTTGCAAAAGAAACAATCATTGCACACCTAGAAGCAGATGGGCATACCATCCTAGACTCAGAGGAAAACTATTCGTTTGACATTAAGAGTGAGAAGAACGGCAACATCTATTACAGTGAAGTAGAGATGAAGAACCAGTGGAAGGGAGATTGGAATACTGCATGGAAAGAGATACGCATACCGTATCGCAAGCACAAACTAATCAATAAGTTTGAGGAAGTAAAGTCAGACACCACCTTCTTAAACTTCTATGTGATACGTGGCGATTGTAAACAAGCATGGCGCATAAAGGACACACTGCTTGAGAAGTCACAGGTAAAAGAAGCACAGGGATTTAGAATTGAAAAGGGTGAACACTTCTTTCATATACCATATGAAGATGCAATACTTGTGGAGTTAAAAGATGAGCATAGAGCAGCAAGCTAAACAGTGGATGAAGGAGAAGTACAAAGACATGGAAATGAATGATTACCAACGTAAGTCAGTAGAGTTTGCCATCTATCCACACTCTCATAGCATTCTCTACCCTGCACTTGGACTCGCAGGTGAGGCAGGTGAAGTTGCAAACAAAGTAAAGAAGTTCATACGTGATGGGTATGACCAAGAGAACTTTGAGCAAAAGAAGATTGAACTGGCAGGTGAGATAGGGGATGTGCTATGGTACTGTGCTGCACTAGCACGTGACTTAGGCTTTGACCTGTCTGAGATTGCACAGGAGAATTACACTAAGCTGTCTGACAGAGCAAGTAGGGGCAAGATAGGTGGTGACGGAGACAATAGGTAGATGCTTTTAAACACACTCATATGTATAGGCTACTTCGGTTTCATATACTACCTACATAAAGTAGAGGGGGCTTAACTGCCCCCTTTTTCTTTATCTATATGCTCTGTTGTATGCCTTACCTATTTCAACTAGCCTCATAAGGTCTTTGAAATCTGTACCGTCCGGCTGTCTATCATACTCTTCTACAAACCTTACTGTAGAAACTGTACGCACCTCTTTGGGTAGTCTACGATATGTAAGCATTGCCTCTGCATACTCAGGTGCATTAGCAGTGAATACCTTACTGTCAGATACCTGTTTACGAACATTCTTTATCTGACCCTTAATGTAAGGTCTAATCTTGCTAGACACGTACTGTTCCTCAGTAAACTCTTCCTTTACTGTATCACTAGCCATCTGATACTGATTACGTAGTGTCTCTTCATAGATACGTGCGTTGTCCACAATGTCAGGCAGTGCATCACGTACTACAGTATTTTCAAACCTACGTATACTAGGAACTTTAGACCTGCTGCCTAGTTCATAGTCTGTATAGCCAAAGTTGGCAATGTACTCACCGTATTCATCGTCAACAGTAGCTAGGTTGATACCACCAATAACACGGAACAGTGGAAGTACACGAGACTTCTCTTCAGCAAACAAGAACTCACGCTTCGGTCTGTTAGCTTCATCCTCTGCTGCTTCAAACCTTCTGAATGGACGTGATAACTCACTCATGAATGTTGCACTAAAGTCAAGTGATGGGTCTTCTGCAGTATCTTTGTACTCAAGACCACGAATACCAGTAGCACGTTCAGCTTCAATAATCTGTGCGAATGGTACTGCCCATGTAGATAGATAATTACCCAATGACCTACCAAGCAAACGTCCTGCCTGTTCTTCATTTGTTAAGTCAACACCAGTAGACAGGTCAGCAATTTCCTGTATCAGACTTTGACCTACGCCTTCCCGGATGTTTGTGCCTACAAATGTTTCAGTAAACTCTTTAGCCTTAAACCAATCACCGAATGTACCATCCTGTATACGCTTCATGGCCTCACCAACGTACATAAACTGACGCATTGGGTACTGTGGTGTGACATCCATAACTGTGCCATCACCTGTTTTCAATTGCTTGTAATCTGCTGGTGCTTCATCTGATGTGCGATACTGATATGCTGCACCTGCCACTGCAATGCCTTGTATGTTACGTGATATACGCTGACGGTCTTTCATAGTCAGCTTACCCTTGCCAACTTTCCCGCCAGATACAATGCTTGCCATCTTACGTGCCAACGGTATAGATGCACCACCTGCATACTGACCCATCAATTCCATGCTGTTAAACATAAAGCGTGGGAATGGCAGTACAACAGTCAGACCATTACGTACAATGAACTGCGAAGTAGAACGGAATACTGGCACTTCAGGCTGCTTGGCATATGTAATGTCCAGTGCAGCATTTGTAGCATCTTCCATAATATCTACGAATGACCTTGCATCCTTTGGCCTTACACTGCTTGCGTCATTTAACAGGTCACGTATCTGACCCTTATTGATTGTGTCAATCAGGTCAATCTTATATTCACGTTTAACTAGCTTCTCTAACTCAGACAAGAAAGCACCCCTACGAATTAGATGTTCCTGCCAACGGTTAGGTGTGTTGAGTACATCTACTGAATCTTCCAGTACAGATAGTACACTATCTACAGCACCACCTTCACCACGTCCTGTTAGCTTTTGTATCTCGTTAATGTTGTTAAACAGTAGGTCTGCTTGTCCTGCAAGTTCCGGCTGTTCCATTAGGAAGTCTACATAGTCCTTAACATCAAGCCGTGTCTCAGGGCCAAACATATACTTCATGTGACGGAAGCTGTCTTTCCAGTTACTAAAGCTGCCTAACTCTTTTAATCCAGCAGCAGCACCCTCTTCTGATAGCTGGTACAAAGCATTGTCCATGACATTGCCAAAGCCTTCCAGTGGCGCACGGATAGCACCTGACTGAAGGTTACGTGCAGCAGTAGCAAGCTGAGACACCAGCCCACCTCTACGAATGTTTTCAATACGCATGACTGTCTTGCGTATAGTACCTGCTGCTTCTTTGGTAGCGGCTTCCTGCATAGCAATCATTTCATTAGCAGGTCTCATACGTTTAATCTGAGATAACTTCTGCAGTGTTCTACCTGCTTCTGAACCAGACCCAACAACAGTAAGAATGTAATCTTCAAAGTTAATGTTGTACTTGTTGAGCATGTCAATCAGTTCATCGCCAGCAATCAACTCTTTGTTGACTGTCAGTTCAAACAGATTATCAATTACTGTTTTGTCATTATCAAATGCGTCAGGGAACTTTTCTTTCAGGTCAGCTACAGTAGCTACAAGAGCATCCAGCTTCTCTGGCTTGAGCAGTGGCTGTGTAATATCATCACCAATGCCAGCCAGCAATGCGGCTTCAGTCTGCTCACTGTCAGTGCCTACAAGAAACTCTCTTACAGTACTTGCCTGTTGCTTCTGTGTAACCTCTTCTGCAGTTTCTTTACCAGCCCTACGTGCCAGTTCACCATCTAGTACTTTGTGTCCATCTACAGTATTAGATACAGTCTTACCTGTACGTGTTTCAAACTCAGTAATCAGTTCGTCTGAGATATCACGATTGGATGCTGCCTTCTCTGCTGCACGTGCTTGTCTTTCTGCAATCTCATCTGATGTAGCTGCACGTGCTTTAGATATGCGCAGCTTACGTGCTTCAGCTTTAGCGATTATCTCTGCAGACTTCTTTGCATCTTTCAAGGGCTTGAGTGAGGCTTGACGTGATGCAGCACCAGCTATGCCAGTAGCACTGCCAACAGCAGGTACAGCTTCAGCCATTTCAACCATCATACTCAGGTCTTTAGCAAACTTACTACCCGCAGTCTTAGGGTCAAACGGCAGTATCTCTTTGCCTGTCATACCCAGTATCTTGTTATCTTCTGTAAATGTATCATGTACAGCCTGTGTGATAGCTTCACCAGCATCTTCTGCTGTTTCACTCACTGCTTCTACAGCTACAACAAGACCCTTCAATGCCTCATCACCTATTGATGTCAAGCCACGTGCAAAACCCTGCAAAGGTTTAGGTATACTGTCCTTGATAAACTCTTCATTCTGTAATATCTTTACATCCTGCCCGTACAACAACTCTTTTGTCTCTGCAGTTTTCTCATAGCCAAATAGCCTGTCTGTCTGTTCGGCAGCAGGGGCAGGTGCATCAATGCGTTCTAGCTTTACGTTTTCTTCGGGATTGTCGCTTATAGGTGCGCTGGGAACGTACCTGTATCCAGCAGGTGCTTGACCAGTACGCAGGTAATACTGCTCTGGTGTCTCATCTACTTCTGCAACGTTAGTTACCGCTACCTCATCAGTAGGGTCTTGGGTAGGTGCAGCACTTCTTTTTCTACGTAGCTGCGCACGTAATGTGTCACGACTAGACGGTTCAGTAGCCCCTTGTTGTACTACTGTCTCATCGTCTTCTTTATCTGTCGGTGATTGTGCTAGACTGCCATTACGTCTACGCAATTGCTGTCGCAACGCTTCTCTATCAGCCATTACAGAAGTGTACTCCCTGTCCACAGGATGTTTTGCGTGACACCCTTCTCATCTTTGTATTGAATAATATCACCCGGCTTATATTGACCTGCTTCCACACGGTCAAGTAGTTCTTCTTCATTCTGTGCTTGTTCTGGTTGAAAACCTTCAGTAGAAAGTTCTTTCTTGATGTAAGAAGCAGCATCCGCAGCAAGGCTACTACGTTGTGCAGCAATAGTGTTATTCATCTGTGTGTCATCGAGACCACCAACACGTAACTCTACATTGTCTAATGCACGGTTCATACGGTCAAAGTATTGTACTTCATTACCCTCAATCTTGTAAGTAATCTGACCTTCAATATCCTTAACCAAACCAACAGGCTCAAGCTGACGTTTGATTTCACTATTGATGATACTGTCTACAGACTGCTTAGAGAATGACGGGGTATATGTTGTAGTGCTTTCTGCATCAGCAACAGACTTAATACCTGCCAATGCTTTATTACGAATAGCTGTAGCATCTGCCAAGTCACGTTTCTGTTGACTTGTTTTCTGTGCTTCTGGAATAGACTCAAGTGTAGCAATCTTCTGGTCACTAGCAACAAGCATAGCTTCGTAGGTAGAGAACTGTGGTGCTTCTTTAGCCTTCTTTAGTTCAAGCTGACGTTGCTCTATAGTCACGCCCTGCAATTCTTGTGATGTTATAAATGCCTGTGCATCTCGTTCTGCTGATGCAACGGCTAGGTCAAGACGTGACTGTTCACGGGCAGCGGCTGCATCAGCACGAGCGTTAGCAATAACCTGCTGGTCTGCACCCTCTTGTGCAAGTCTTTCAGCACGTGCTTCTGCTGACTTTGCAATATCCATAGATTGTGCTGCTTGTGCCTGTGCAGTAGTAAAGCGGCCCTCTTCCATAGTAAATCTACCTTCAGCACGTAAACGTTCTTTGGCAGTCTCAGCAGCTTTTTCTGCTTCAATAAATCTTGAACGGTCAATCTTAGCTTGTGCTGCACGTGCTTCTTTAGTGGTAGGTTTAGGTGCTTCAGGCAATGGTGCTTCTTCCTCTACCTGCTGCATTAGTTGTTTACCTACGTCTGGCTTAAATAGTTTGTACAGACCAGACGCTTGCATCTCATCTTCCATCACAGGCAGAGTAGAAACAGGTGTAATATTACGAGAGATAAAGTCAGTAAAGTTACCGGGTTCTGCACCTGCTTCTGCAAACTGAATAGCTGCACCAACATCCTTACCTGCCTTTTGATTAGCACGTAACTCAGTAATCAAATCATTACCACCAGCTATTGTTTTACCAGCACTGTTGTACAGTTGGATAGCTTTATCTTCATCACCACCAGTAAATGAAGCAAGGTTCTGAAGCACTTCACGTAGTTCTTTTTTATCCTTTTCTTTTTGTTCCAAGGCTGCACGTCTACGAGTAACACGATACTGACCCATACCGTCCATGCGGTCCTGAGTACGCTTCATATCATTTTGCAATTGCTTATCTACAGCACTTGCAGCACCTGATACTAACCCTAAAAAGAAACTCATGTTTTATCTCCGTGCCATTAGGCCAGACTTAGGCTCTTCTTTTGTTACTTCTTCTTCTACTTCTGGTTCTTCTTCAGACTCATCAATCTTCTGTTGCATCTCTTTGCGAACAGATTCAATGAGAGTATCTTTAGTAGTATTATCTGGTACATCAGTGAGGCCACTATCATACTTTACACCTGCATTATCCCCAATAAGCATAATCATTTCCATTAGCAATGGCATTACAAGCATACCAACATCCACAGTATGCTTGCCGTCCATCACACTTGCAAGCTGTATGGTGTTTGCAAGTGTAGTCACTGGAACATTCATTTCCAATACGTCAGCCATCTGGTCCATAAACTCATCTGTAGACATACGCTCAAGATAATACTCAATCGCTTCATCTACAGTTGTGTACTGTGGTGGACTTTGCCACGGTCTTGCACCCAACTCGTGGGTCAAAGACATTCCGGGAATAGGGGCATCAAACATCTTTTAGCATCTCTCTTTGCTTACGTAATAGTAGCATGTGATTGCCTACACGGAAAGCAGGTTGATTTACTCTATCATCTTGTGATGTAGGCATTATAGATTTCTTAGGCGCAAGAAGACCTTTAGTCTCTGGTTTTTTAGCAGGAACATCTAAGTTTTCAATGTCCATACTATTATACAGTTGCTTTGCAGGATTAATAAGCGGCACTTCTTATCTCCTTACGTTCTACTACAATATCCATAAGTTTCTTTGTCATCCATTTAAGTACAGGCTTGTTACGAATAAACTCAGCATATGCTTTACCGTGCTTTCCATACAAATCTCTAAACCATGCAGGTGCTTCGTGCTTTACCCACATACGGAAGATAAACCAACGTGGGTCTGCCTTACCGTATACCTCACGTCCTACCCAACAGAACTTAGCACTGATAAATGCACTACCTAATGTACCAATCAAACCACCTACTGCACTACCAGCAGCAGTCTTAGCTGACTGTGCGGCTGTCTTAGCCCGTTCATCTGCATTCAATGTAGCAATAGCCATATCAGCATAACGGTTCAGTTCATTCTCAGCAGATGTCCATGCCCATTCCATTGTGTCAGAATAATAATTCCACAGATTATCGTAGGCTTGCTTAGATACATCTACAATAGCCGTAGCGTTAAGTTCATTAGCACGGTTGACTGCAGCAGTATCGGCAGTAGCAATCTCTCTACGCCACTGTGCGTTAGACTGTGCAATCACAAGCTGGTTCTGTGCATTAAACTGGTCACGTTGATTGTTAAGTTCAGCATTAAATCTTTCAACAGTATTAATTTGTCCCGCATTAAACTGTGCCTGACCATTTGTCTGTGCTGCATTAAACTGCGACACTTGGTTAGCCAGATTAGCAAAGAACTGGTCTGTTTGATTTTGTGAACTTGCATTAAACTGACGTGAAGCATTTTCTGCAGCTTGGTCAGTAAATAATGATTGAATACGCTGCTGACCTTTAAACAATTCAGTCTGTTGTTGATTAGACAGGTTAGCCATATCAACCTGCAAGAAAGCATTTGCATTTTGTACAGCAGATTGTTGACGATTGTTTAGGTTCTGTGAATCTAACTGTGATAGTGCTGCTGCCTCTGCCATAACCATTGCCTGATTATTAGACAGATTGTTTAAGTTCATTGTATTAGCTATACGAGAGTTTTCTAATGATACTTGCTGCTCAGCAGTAAAGTTCATATTAGCTATGTCAGATACTTTAGCAGCGTTCTGTACTTTAGCTTGGAATGTCTGGTCAAACTCCTGCCCTAAAAACTTAGCACGTTGTTCTGCTGCAAGCATAGCAGATTGCTGACGGTTTGACAAGTTGTCTCTTTCAAACTGTGCAATAATACCTGCATCTGCTTGCGCAATAGGAAGGGATGCTTCCATAGCTGCTTGCACAATAGCCTGACCAGCAAGAGATGAAGCACCTAAACCACGTGCAGCCATCTGTGCATTGGCAGTACGCATAGCCCCTGCAGCCCATGCAGGTGGTGTAGTTCCTTGAAACTGTGTCATCAAGTTAGCAAGCTGACCTTGAACAAGTGCTTGCTGTGATGGTTGTGCTGATGCAGCAGCAGCTTGTGTCTGAGCAGTTACCTGTGCAGCCTTAGTTGCATCTACACCTGTGCCACTGATAAGTTCACCCGCCTGAATCTGCCTCTGTTGAGGATTGTTCATCAGAATGGCATTGCCCTGTGCAGCTTGTAGGTTGCCCACTGATGAGGCTGTTTGTTGTGCAGCAGTAACCTGCGCACGAGGGTCTTGAGGGTTAGCCTGTGCCGCTTGTACAGCGTTTACAGCAGTGTTTACAGCCCCTGATGCCATATCTGCTTGCATTACATTTGCTTGCATCTGCTGTGGTTGTGTAGCTGTAGCTGTTTGTGCTATTGCAGGGGCAACTGCCACTGAACCTGATATTTGTCCTGTACCAGCAGCTACATCTTGTGCAGCAGTAGCAGGAGTAGCAGCAGCTTGCACCACACCACCAGTTGGCAGAGCAGGTTGGAACATGCGCTGTGTAGTCTCTTGCCCAATATCTAACTGCTGGGGAGTCTGAGCAGTAGGCTGCGCTGCAGTAGCAGTAGATGTCTGTGTAGTGGGTGTAGCAGTTGTAGCTGTAGGAGTAGCCCCTGCTACATTAACAGTACCCGCAGTAAATGGTGGGAAGCTAGACTGTGCAGGAGCAGAGGCAGATGTCACAGTACCACCGGGTGCAAACTTCTGTACTGAACCACCCTGTGCCATCTTCATTGCGGCATTAGTATAGCGTTGCATCTGAGCCTGACGCTGTGGGTCACTTTCAACAAACTGCTGGAACTGAGACATATCACCCTGATAGCCCATAGCCCCTGCAATCTTATTAAGTGCCTGTGGCTTGAATGCCTTGAACTGCATCATGATTATTTA